>Ga0065165_1000095_pt1 | contig 145470 bp, 153 predicted proteins | sample AraplaMF_Cvi_mMF_FD_63813 | JGI IMG/M metagenome (GOLD analysis project Ga0065165, IMG submission 63813) | Arabidopsis root microbial communities from the University of North Carolina, USA - plate scrape MF_Cvi_mMF (version 2) (version 3) | ecosystem: Host-associated > Plants > Roots >... | reverse complement strand
TGCGGCGCTGCGGGTGCTCTCTTCCGAACAGATCCTCGGCTTCAGCACGCTCGGCCTGCGTGCTGAGGCGCAGCTCGGCACGATGCCGCTGTTCGCCCGGGCCATGCTCGGCTGGCGCCATGGCTTCGGCGAGCTCACCCCGCAGGCCCGCACCGCCTTCGCCGCCGGCACGACGCCGGCGCAGGTCTTCGCCGCGCCGATCGACCGTGAGGCCCTCGTCGCCGAGGCCGGCCTCGACTGGCGCCTCTCCCAGGCCACCGCACTCGGCCTGACCTACTCCGCCGCCATCGGCGAACGCTCCCGCGATCACGCCCTCAAGGGCAGGGTCGAGATGCGCTTCTGAGAGCCAGACCGAGTCCGTTGCGACGCCGTTGCAAGCCGCAGCCCGTGTGGCGCATGGCCTTTGCAACCTTTCGGCAACCTTCCTTCGGCACTCCTTGGCGAGCGAGGTAGCTCTGGCTGCGCCATCGCATGGCGCCGAAAGCGGCCGTTCGGGCCTCGCGTTTGCTGAACGCCAGCAAACAAACCCGTTCAGGCGGTGTTGCAGTTGCGACAGCGATCATCGCCGCGACAACCTAGGAGACCCTTCATGCGACATCTCTTGATCGCGGCTGCCCTGTTCGTGGGCTCGGTCACGGCGGTCAGTGCCGCACCTGCGACCTCACCCGACGGCGCATTGCCGGCCGCGACCGCGCAGCAGCTCGACAGGCTGCCGGCCGAGTTCACCGCGAGCGACGCCAAGCTGCGCCGGATGCAGATCATCCAGAACAACCTCGACCGCCAGCGCTATGGCCGTGGCGGCGGTTACGGTTACGGACGCGGCTACGGTTACGGGCGTGGCGATGGCTATGGCTACGGCCGTCGCTATGGCGGCCCGCCGCCCTATGGCTATCGCCGCTACGACTACGACCGCTGGTGAGCAATCGGGCGGCCTCGTCGCAAGACGGGGCCGCTTCTGCATTCGGCCCTCTCGCATTCAAGAATATTCTCGGCGCCTGTCGGAACCTTCGCTCCAGCTTCGTCCTTGAGGCGACAGGCCGTGATCTGGCCTGATGACGCAGGAAGGAGCACCACGATGAAGGTCATCCAGAATCTCTGGTTCGATAAGGACATGGAGGCCGCGATCAGCCTCTACACCTCGCTGATCCCGAACTCCGCGCTCGAATGGAGCGGTGCCCTGCCGGCGGAATCGCCGAGCGGGCCGGCCGGCAGCGTCAAGATCGCCTCCTTCACCATCGGCGGCCAGCGCTACCAGGCCTTCGAGGCCTCACGCTCCGACGCCTTCAACCACACCTTCTCGATCGTGATCGAGTGCGACACCCAGGCCGAGATCGACCGGCTCTGGGATGCACTCGGCGAGGGCGGCAAGTTCGAGCACTGCGGCTGGCTGAAGGATCGCTGGGGCCTGTCCTGGCAAATCGCGCCCAAGCGCCTGGGCGAGCTCGTCCGCGATCCCGACCGCGCCAAGGCCAAGCGCGTCGCCGAAGCGATGCTGACAATGGTCAAGCTCGACATCGCCGAGCTGGAAGCCGCCGCGAAGGGCTGAAGCCATTCCAGCGAAACTGTGAAGCGGTTTCGCGTCCGGAACCGCGGAATAAAATCCTCAGGCGGCCTCCGCCGCCTGCACCATACGTTCTTTCAGGCGCTTGCCGACCGCGACGATCGCCTCGATCGCCGGCATCAGCTCGAGGCCGAGTTCGGTCAGCCCGTACTCGGTCGAGGGCGGCGAACTCGGCATGACGCGCCGTTCGACGACCCCCTTGGTCTCCAGGTCGCGCAATCGCTCGCTCAGCATCTTCGCCGAGATCAGCGGCATGTCGTGACGCAGCTCGCCGAAGCGGCGCGGCCCGGCGCTCAGATACCAGATCACATTCGGCGTCCAGGCCTTGCCGAGCACCTGCATGCAGGTGCCCACCGCGCAGGTCGGTGGCGGATTCCTCGCCCGATTCTTCCGTATCTTCAAAGCCATGGGGAGAACTCTCCGGTTACCGAGAGGATACCGGAAAATTCGGTAACCACAAGTTACGGGGTATACAAAAGTTATCTCGCCTCCTACCCCTGGGCTACCCGCCAACACGGAGACGGATCAGCATGAAACTCTACTACTCCCCCGGCGCCTGCTCGCTCTCGCCCCATATCGCGCTCCGCGAGGCCGGCCTGCCCTTCACGCTGGAAAAGGTCGACACCAAGACCAAGAAGACCGAGAGCGGCACCGATTTCTACGCCGTCAACCCGCGCGGCTACGTGCCCGCCCTGCAGCTCGACGACGGCTCGGTGCTGACCGAGGGGGCCGCCATCGTCCAGTACATCGCCGACCTCAAGCCGGAATCCGAGCTCGCGCCCAAGCCGGCGACGCTCGCTCGCGCCCGCTTGCAGGAAGAGCTCAACTTCGTCTCGTCCGAGTTGCACAAGGGCTTCGCGCCGCTCTTCAACGCCGCCGACAGCGCCGAGAACAGGGATGCTGCCAAGGGCAAGCTCGCGCGCCGCTTCGACGATGTCGAGGCCAAGCTCGCCGATGGCCGGCCCTATCTGCTGGGCGAGCGTTTCAGCGTCGCCGACGGCTATCTCTTCACGGTGGCCAACTGGGGCGGCCATGTCGGCTTCCCGCTCGACCGCTGGCCGAAAGTGCGGGCCCTGATGGCCCGCGTCGCCGACCGCCTCACGGTGCAGGAGGCGATGAAGGCCGAAGGCCTGCTCCAGTGAGCGCCGATCCGGGCTTCGCGGAGCTCGTCACTGCGCTCGGCGACTATTTCGACGGGCTCCATCACAGCGACGCCGGCAAGCTCGGGCAGCTCTTCCACCCGCAGGCGATCTACGCCAGCGGGACGCAAGGCAGCCTGACCCACCTGACCATGGACCAGTACCTGTCCATGGTGGCGAAGCGTCCCTCGCCCGCCAGCCGCGGCGAGCCTCGCCGCGACCGCATCCTCTCGATCGAGTTCGCCGGCCCGGTCACTGCGCTGGCCCGCGTCGAATGCGCCATCGGCGAGAAGCGCTTCACCGACCTGCTGAGCTTCATCAGGCTGGATGGGCGCTGGCGCCTGATCGCCAAGGTCTTCCATGTCGAGCTGGAGGCGGAAGCCGCCTGAGATCGACGCCGGCGATTGAAGCCGCCCCTTCCGTTGCAGCGGGCGGGGCGGCTTTGCCGTGCCCGCCCTCCGCACGGTCGAACAGCGCTCAGGCTTGCCCCCACCACCTCGCATCATGCCGCACAGTCACCCAAACGTCGTACGACCCTCCTAGGGATTGCCCGGGTTGGTGGGTATGTCGACCGAAGTCGTCGCGCGCGCTCAGCGCGGCTGCGCGCGCCGATGAGCGTCGGGAAAACCTTGATCGTGCCGACTGACCGAACAGCGCTGCAGCGCCCCTGACGGAGTCGAGAGCATGCAAGTCGATATCTTCACGCAGGTGATAGTGCCTGTGATCGGCGGCCTGGGCATCTTCATGCTCGGCCTCGAATTCATGAGCAACGGCATCCAGAATCTCGCCGTCAACAAGATGCGGGCGCTGCTCGCCAGGATTGCCGGCACGCCGGCCAAGGGCGTCCTCGCCGGCACCTTCATCACCGGTGTGATCCAGTCCTCGACCGCGATGACCGTGATGGTCGTCGGCCTCGTCAACGCCGGCGTGATCGGCCTTCGGCCGGCGATCAGCGTGATCATGGGCGCCAATATCGGCACGACGCTCGGCAACGGCCTGATCGCGCTGCCGCTCGGCCCGCTCGGCCTGCTGCTCGCCGGCATCTTCGCGCTGGTGCACATCTTCGCCAAGACCGACAAGGTCAAGAACATCGCGCTCGCCTGCATGGGCTTCGCGCTGATCTTCTACGGCCTCAACCTGATGACCGGCGGCCTGCGCCCCCTGCGCAACATGCCGGAGGTGATGAGCGTCATCTCCTCGCTCAAGGCCGACAGCTACATCAACCTGATCTACTGCGTGCTGATCGCCGCCGGCATCACCGCGATGATCCACTCCTCCTCGGCGACCATCGGTATCGTCATGGGTCTCGGCGCCGCCGGCATCCTCGACTGGAAGACCGCCGTCGCCTTCTCGCTCGGCGCCGATCTCGGCACCACCATCACCTCGTGGATGGCCTCGCTCAACCTGTCCAAGAACGCCAAGCGCGCAGCCTACGCCCATATCTCCTTCAACCTGATCGGCGTGGCCATCACCATACCGCTCTTCTTCATCTCCATGGACGTGTTGACCTGGGCGATGCAGTGGTTCGGCGGCGATCCGGGCGCGCCGGTGATCAAGGACGGCAAGGAGACCTTCCCCCTGGTTCCGGTCGCCGTCGGCCTCTACTCGACCTTCTTCAACATCTTCAACACCGTCCTGCTCTTCCCCTTCGTCGGCGTGTTCGAGCGGGTGCTGTCGCGCGTCGGTGCCTCCGCCGTGGACGATATCGAGGACTATTCGGCGCCGCGCTTCCTCGCCAAGGCGACCGACCACGCCCATGCCGTCGCCAACATCCAGAAGGAGACCGGCCGCTATCTCCAGGCCGCCCAGCTCTTCCTCGATATCGCGCGCACCAGGCCGGATGCGCCGGAGAAGAGCGACGAGCACTACGCCGCCATCGACATCCTCAACCGCGATATCCGCGCCTACACCTCCGGCATGTTCACGCCGGAGATGCCCTATGCCCGCGCCGACCTCGTTGCGAGCCTGATCGAGGAAGAGGATTTCACCGCCAGCCTCGGCGAGACCCTCTACCAGATCGCCCGCCGCATCGAGCGCCAGCCTTTCGGCGCGCCCGGCCGCGAGATCGTCGACAGCGTCATCGACCAGGTCGCCGAGGCGATGCGCGCCATCGTTCCGGCCGGGCCCGATGCTCCGCTGGTCTCCGCCGAAGCTGAGCCGCGCATCGCCGCCCTGACGAGCGTCCGCGAGCGTTGCCTGCGGCTCGGCGCCGAATTGCCCTGGGTCGAGCGCGGCGCGATCCTCGCGCTGCTCGGCTCGGCCGAACGCGCCTATTTCCTGATCGAGCGTATCGACGACGAACGCCGCTCGGTCTCGCGTGTCGTTCCGGTCTCGGAGAGCAGCCAGCAGAGCCGCGAAGCCGGCGGCTTCAACGCCGCCGCCGTGCCGGCCTGAACGATCCGACATCGCTGGGTTGTGGACAGGCCGCCTTCGGGCGGCCTGTCTGCTTTTGTCCGCTTAACTTTGCCGTCATCGCGCGCGAAGCCGGGCCAGCCGCAATCACGCTGCAATCTGCGAATTGCCGCCTGTCCGGCGCAAAAGCGCGGCGATCGATCGATACGAGGACAATCATCATGACGTCGAAGGCGATTTTCCTGCTGGCGCCCGCTCTGGTGCTCCAGACTGCCACCGCTATGGCCAAGGACGGCCTGAGCTGGGGCATCCGGCAGGATGGCGAGGGCATCGTCGTCGCCTATGAGATGCCGCAGACCGACGACCAGCGCCTGTTCTTCTCCTGCGATTTCGCCAGCAGGAGCCTGACTGTTCGGGTGCCCTTCTTCAAGGAAGGCATGAAGGGCGGCGCGGTGACTACCGCCAGATTGTCGTCGAGCGGCGGCGAGGCCGATCTGAAGATGAAGCTCGAGAGCGACGACATGGGCAACCATTTCGAGGCGACGACGACGCTGTCGCCGGCGCTCCAGGCGGTACTGCGCAAGGGCAAGAGCCTGACCTTGCGCATCGAGGGCGAGACGCAGAGCTTCCCGCTCGCCGGCGGGCAGAAGGGCTTTGCGGTGATGGCGCAGCGCTGCGGCGGGTGAGCAGTCATCTTAGGCCGCGCCGTCTCGGGCCAAACCCGACTACAGCACGGCCTGTCGATGGCAACGTCTTATCTGGTCGTGGCGGCGCGGAAGCCGTGGCCCTTTGCTGCCCACGCGACCGCGAAGGTGGCGATCAGCAGCGCCGCCAGCACCCAGGGGAACGGCGCGACGCCGAACCCGCTCAGCAGCAATCCGCCGAGGATGCCACCGCCTGCAATGGCGAGGTTCCACGTCGTCACCAGCATCGACTGCGCGACATCGGCGGCATTGCCGGCCGCCTTGGCGGAGGCGGTCTGGAACAATGTCCCGGCTCCTCCGAAGGCCAGCCCCCAGATAGCGACCGCGCCATAGATCACCGCGGGCACCGTGCCAGTGAGTCCAAGCGCTAGGGCGGAGAAGCCGAACAGCGCGACGCTCGCCAGAACAAGCTCGCGCAGCCAGCGATCGATCAGGGCGCCGGTGATCCAGATGCCGAGCAGCGAGGCGAGGCCGAAGACCAGCAGCACGACATCGGTCCGCTCCTTGAGGCCGGCCGGCTCCAGGAAGGGAGCGATATAGGTGTAGAGTGTGTTGTGGGCGAGCACATAGGCGAAGACGACGAACAGCACCGGCCGGACGCCCGGCAGCGTGAACACCGCCTTCAGCCCGAATTCCTGCCCCCGCTTCTGGCCGGGAAAATCCGGCACACTGGCCAGCACCCAGAAGACGAGGAGCACCGTCAGCCCGCTCATCACGCCGAAGGTCCAGCGCCAGCCCAGAAGCGTGCCGAGGAAGGTTCCCGTCGGAATGCCGAGCGAGAGGGCGAGCGGCGCGCCGACCATGGCGATCGCGATCGCGCGCCCCTGCAGGTATTCGGGCACCATTCGCGCGGCATAGCCTGCCGCCAACGCCCAGAGCAGCCCTGCGCTCATGCCGGCAACGAAGCGGGCGACCAGCGTGATGGCATAACTCTCTGAGATCGCCGTGACTGTATTGGCGACGGCAAAGCCAGCGATGGCGAGCAGCAGCAGCGTGCGCCGCCGCCAGTTCTGCGTGGCGATCGTCAAGGGGATGGCAGCGACGAGCGAGCCGACCGCAAAGGCGGTGATGAGCTGACCAATCAGCGCCTCGGATCGTCCGAGACTCCCAGCCATCTGCGGGAGCAGGCCCGATGGCAGGATTTCGGTGAGGAGCGTGATGAAGGCCGCCATGGCGAGCGCCAACAGGCCGCCTAGGGGCAGCCTCGCCTCGCTCGTACCGGCCGATATCGTGTTCGTCGCTGATGTCATGGCTGTAGCACCTTCGAAGATGGGTCGGCGCTTCAAGTAGCTGGTTCCCAATGAACGAAAAACAGGACACAACTCATGATACTTTGGACATTTCCGTCATGACCGGGTGACCGCCGCATGGACAGTCTCGGAGCGCTCTTCGCCTTTGTGCATGCGGCAGAAGCCGATGGTTTCACCGAGGCCGGCCGCAAGCTCGGCATCTCCGCCTCGGCCGTCAGCAAGGCGGTGGCGCGGCTGGAGGATCGGCTCGGCGCCAGGCTGTTCCATCGCTCGACCCGCAGCGTCACCCTGACGCCGGAGGGCGCGATGTTCCTCGAACGCTGCCGGCGCATCCTCTGCGAATACGAGGCCGCCGAGCTTGAATTGTCGCGCAGCCGGGGCACGCCGCAAGGCAAGCTGCGCGTCAGCCTGCCCTCGATGAGCATGATCCCGATTGCGAAATTCGCCGCCTTCAAGCGGCGCCACCCGGAGATCGAGCTCGAGCTCGATGCCACCGACCGGGTGGTCGATGTCATAGCCGAAGGCTTCGATGTCGTGCTTCGCACCGGCGAACATGCCGATTCCCGATTGATGACCCGCACACTCGGCCATTTCAGCCAGGCGTTGGTCGGCTCACCTGACTATTTCCGCCGGATGGGCACGCCGGAAGCGCCGGAAGACCTCGCCCGGCACACCTGCCTCGTCTATCGCTATGCCAATACGGGCAAGCTCCACCAATGGCCCCTGTCCCGACAGGGCAAGCCCGCGCAGGTCGAAATCCAGCCCAGCGTGGTGACGAATGCGCTCGAAGCGCAGATCGGTCTCGCCGAAAGCGGGCTCGGCATCGCCTGCGTGCCCGATCTGTCAGTCGCCGAGCACCTGCAGCGCGGCTCGCTCGTCCGCATCCTCGCTGGCTATGTCGAGGCGCAGACCAAGTTCAGCGTGATGTGGCCGGCGAGCCGCTACGCCTCGCCGAAGCTGCGCGCCTTCATCGATTTCGCCGCCGAGGAATTCCTGGCCGCGTGATCCCGCCGCCTTGCCGGCAGCGGGCCAGCGATCACTCCGCCGCCTCCGCATAGGCGCTCGGCTCGTAGTTCAGGATCGGCGCCAGCCAGCGCTCGACCTCGCGGATGTCCATGCCTTTGCGGACCGAATAGTCCTCGACCTGATCGCGCTCGACCTTGGCGACGCCGAAATAATAGGCGTCGGGATGCGAGAGATAGAGCCCGGAAACCGAGGAACCCGGCCACATCGCATAGCTCTCGGTCAGCTTGACGCCGACGCGCGGCTCGGCCTGGAGAAGGTCGAACAGCGTCGCCTTCTCGGTATGGTCGGGCTGGGCCGGATAGCCCGGCGCCGGGCGGATGCCCTGGTAATCCTCGCGGATCAGGTCCTCGTTCGAGTAGTTCTCGTCCGGCGCATAGGCCCAGAACTCGGTGCGCACGCGCTGGTGCATGCGTTCGGCGAAGGCCTCGGCGATGCGGTCGGCCAGCGCCTTGACCATGATCGAGCGATAATCGTCATTGTCGCGGGCGAAGCGCTCGGAGATGCGCTCCTCCTCGGCGCCCGAGGTCACCACGAAGGCGCCGATATAGTCGGGCGACCCGCCTTCCGGCGCAACGAAGTCGGAAATGCACATGTTCGGCTTGCCGTCGCGCTTGGAAAGCTGCTGGCGCAGGCCGTGGAAGGTGGCGAGCTTCTCCTGCCGGCTCTCGCCGGTGTAGAGGCGGATGTCGTCGCCGACCGCGTTGGCCGGCCAGAAGCCGATCACCGCCTTCGGGTTGAACCAGCGCTCCTCGACGACGCGCTTCAGCATCGCCTGCGCATCGTCCCAGAGCTGGCGCGCCGCCTCGCCCTGCTTCTCGTCCTCCAGGATCGCCGGGAAGCGGCCCTTCAGCTCCCAGGTCTGGAAGAATGGCGTCCAGTCGATCAGCGGCACCAGCTCGGCAAGATCATAGGTCCGGAAGACGCGGGTGCCGAGGAAGGTCGGCTTCGGCGGCTGGTAGCCGGCCCAGTCCGGCTTGAAGGCGTTGGCGCGCGCCTTGCTGAGCGGCAGGCGCTGCTTGTCGGCCTCGGAACGGCGATGCGCGGCGGCGACCTTCTCGTACTCGGCCTGGACACCCTCGACGTAAGGCGCCTTCTGCTCCTGCGAGAGCAGGCTGGAGACGACGCCGACGGCGCGCGAGGCGTCGGTGACATAGACCGCCTGGCCCTGGTTGTAGGCCGGGTGGATCTTCACCGCGGTATGGACGCGGCTCGTCGTCGCCCCGCCGATCAAGAGAGGAATGTCGAAGCCCTCGCGCTCCATCTCGGAGGCGACGGTGACCATCTCGTCGAGCGAGGGCGTGATCAGCCCGGAGAGGCCGATGATGTCGACCTTCTCCTTGCGCGCAGTGTCGAGGATCTTCTGCGTCGGCACCATCACGCCGAGGTCGATCACCTCGTAATTATTGCACTGGAGCACGACGCCGACGATGTTCTTGCCGATGTCGTGGACATCGCCCTTCACCGTCGCCATCAGCACCTTGCCGGCGGCCTGGCGCTCTGCGCCGCCATTGAGGCGCTTCTCCTCTTCCATGTACGGCATGAGGTAGGCGACGGCCTGCTTCATCACGCGGGCCGACTTCACCACCTGCGGCAGGAACATCTTGCCGGCGCCGAACAGGTCGCCGACCACGTTCATGCCGGCCATCAGCGGCCCTTCGATGACGTGAAGCGGCTTCTCGGCCTGCGTCCTCGCCTCCTCGGTATCAGCCTCGATGAACTCGGTGATGCCGTTGACCAGCGCGTGCTTGAGGCGCTCGTGCACATCGGTCTCGCGCCAGGCGAGATCCTTGCCGGACGAGGCGGCCGAGCCGTCGCCCTTGAAGCGCGGCGCGGCGTCGAGCAGCCGTTCGGTCGCGTCCTTGCGGCGGTTGAGGACGACGTCCTCGCAGAGCTCGCGCAATTCCGGATCGAGGTCGTCGTAGCTGCCGAGCTGGCCGGCATTCACGATGCCCATGTCCATCCCGACCTTGATGCAATGGTACAGGAAGACCGAATGCATCGCCTCGCGGACCTTTTCATTGCCGCGGAAGGAGAAGGACAGGTTCGAGACGCCGCCGGAGATATGCGCATGCGGCAGCGTCTCGCGGATCGTGCGGGTCGCGTTGATGAAGTCGTTGCCGTAGTTGTCGTGTTCCTCGATGCCGGTCGCGACCGCGAAGATGTTCGGATCGAAGATGATGTCCTCGGGCGGAAAGCTGGCGACCTCGGTCAGCAGCTTGTAGGCACGGGTGCAGATCTCGATCTTGCGCTCATAGGTGTCGGCCTGGCCGGTCTCGTCGAAGGCCATGACCACGACGGCCGCGCCATATTGCCGGCAGATGCGGGCATGCTCGAGGAAGGCCTCCTCGCCCTCCTTCATCGAGATCGAATTGACGATCGGCTTGCCCTGGATCGTCTTCAGGCCGGCCTCGATCACATGGAACTTCGACGAGTCGACCATGATCGGCACGCGGGAGATGTCCGGCTCCGAGGCGATCAGGTTGCAGAACTCGGTCATCGCCTTCTCGGAATCGAGCAGGCCCTCGTCCATGTTGATGTCGATGACCTGCGCGCCATTGGCGACCTGGTCGCGCGCCACGTCGAGCGCCGCGGCATAGTCGCCATTGGTGACGAGCTTGCGGAACTTGGCCGAGCCGGTGACGTTGGTGCGCTCGCCGACGTTCACGAACGGAATGGTCTCGTCGAGCGTGAACGGCTCGAGGCCGGCGAGCCTGAGATAGGGCTTCGGCTCGGGCACACTGCGCGGCGCCTTGCCGGCGACGGCCTCGGCGATGGCGCGGATATGGCCGGGCGTCGTGCCGCAGCAGCCGCCGACCATGTTGACGAAGCCGGCGTCGGCGAACTCGGCCAGCATCTTGGCGGTCGCTTCCGGCCGCTCGTCATAGAGGCCGAATTCGTTGGGCAGGCCCGCATTGGGATAGGCGCAGACCAGGGTGCCGGCGACGCGCGACATGTCCTTGATATGGGCGCGCATCTCGCGGGCGCCGAGGGCGCAGTTGAGGCCGATCGTCAGCGGGTCGGCATGGCGCACCGCATTCCAGAAGGCCTCGACTGTCTGGCCCGACAGCGTGCGGCCGGAAAGATCGGTGATCGTGCCGGAGATCATCACCGGCAGCTTCAGGGCCTTCTCGCGGAAGACCTCCTGGATCGCGACGATCGCGGCCTTGGCGTTGAGGGTGTCGAAGATCGTCTCGATCAGCAGCAGTTCCGAGCCGCCATCGATCAGGCCGCGCACCTGCTCGGCGTAGGACTCGCGCACCTGGTCGAAGGTGACGGCGCGGAAGCCGGGATTGTTGACGTCGGGCGAGATCGAGAGCGTGCGATTGGTCGGACCGATCGCGCCGGCGACGAAACGGCGGCGGCCGTCCTCCTTGCGGGCGATCTCGGCGGCTTCGCGCGCGATCCGGGCGCAGGCGACATTGAGCTCGTAGACGATCGCTTCCATGCCGTAATCGGCCTGGGCGATCGAGGTGCCGGAGAAGGTGTTGGTCTCGACGATGTCGGCGCCGGCCCGGTAATAAGCCAGATGGATGTCGCGCAGCGCATCCGGCATCGTCAGCGCGATCAGGTCGTTATTGCCCTTGAGGTCGTGGTTCCAGCCCTTGAAGCGCTCGCCGCGGAAATCGGCCTCGGTCAGCTTCAGGTCCTGGATCTGCGTCCCCATCGCGCCGTCGAGAATCAGGATGCGCTCGGAGGCGGCCTGGCGCAGGACGCGCTCGATCTCGGCGCCGTCGACGGGTGTGGGCTGATAGTCTGACATAGGCTTACTCCGCCGCCACCTGCTGCGCCTGCGTCTTCTCCGGCTTCAGGCCGACGAGATGGCAGATCGCATAGACCAGGTCGGCCTTGTTCATCGTGTAGAAGTGCAGGTCGGAGACGCCGCGATCGATCAGGTCGAGCACCTGCTCGGCGCAGACGGCGGCGGCGACCAGCCGGCGCGTCGCCGCATCGTCCTCCAGCCCCTCGAAGCGGTCGGCGAGCCATTGCGGCACGCTCGCCCCGGTCTTGCGGGCGAAGCCGGCGGTCTGCTTGAAGTTCTGCACGGGCACGATGCCGGGCAGGATCGGGATCTCGATGCCGCGCGAACGGACCTTGTCGAGATAGCGGAAATAGACGTCGTTATCGAAGAAGAACTGGGTGATCGCCCGGGTCGCACCGGCATCGACCTTCTTCTTCAGCGCGTCGATGTCGGCATCGAGCGAGGCCGCTTCCGGATGCTTCTCCGGATAGGCCGAGACGGTGACCTCGAACTCGCCGATCTTGCGGATGCCTTCGACCAGATCCGAGGTCTGGTGATAGCCATCCGGATGCGGCTCATAGGTGGTGCCGAGCCCGCCGGCCGGATCGCCGCGCAGCGCCACGATATGGCGCACGCCCGCCGCCCAGTAGGAGCGGATGACCTCGTCGACCTCGGCGCAGGAGGCGGAGACGCAGGTCAGGTGCGCCGCCGGCTTCAAGGCCGTCTCGTCGATCATGCGCTTGACGGTGTTGTGGGTGCGCTCGCGGGTCGAGCCGCCGGCGCCATAGGTCACCGAGACGAAGGCCGGCCCGAGCGGCTCCAGCCGGCGCACGCTCTCCCAGAGATTGACCTCCATCTCCTCGTTCTTCGGCGGGAAGAACTCGAAGGAGACACGCGGGCGGCGCGAGCCATGGCGGCTGGGGCGGAAGGCGTTCATCACGCAACCTCACGATCGAACTGGCGAAGCGGAAAATCACCCTGGAGGCGCCGATCGCGCCCGCGCCAGAGCATGACGCCGAGCTGGCCCGAGGCCCCGTCGGGCGCCGTGACCTCTTCGGCGAGATCGCAGTCGAGGCCGGCCTCGGCGAACCAGGCGACGACCTCGGCCTTGTCGAAGCCGAGCCGGCGATGGGCGTGCTCGGTCCGCAGGAATTCCATTTCATGCGGGGCGAAATCGACCAGGATCAGCCGTCCGCCGGGCGACAGCAGCGCCGCCGCCTCGCGCAAGGCGCGGGCCGGATCGTCGAGGAAGTGCAGCACCTGGTGCACGATCACGAGATCGAACGAGCCGCGCGCGAAGGGCAGCGCGTAGATGTCGCCCTGGCGAAGCTCGACCCGTGACAGGCCGGCCTTTTCGAGATTGGCGCGCGCCACCGCCAGCATGGCGTGGCTGGCGTCGACGCCGACGGCGCGGGAGGCCTTGGGCGCCAAACGCTCCAGCATGCGCCCGGTGCCGGTGCCGAGATCGAGCAGCGCCTGCAGCGGCGTCTCGCCGACAGCGGCCTCGACGGCGGCTTCCACGGCGGCGTCCGGTACATGCAGTGAGCGCAGCTGATCCCATTCCCTGGCGACATTGGCGAAATAGGATTGCGCTGCCGCAGCCCTGGTCGCCCGCACGGCGGTGAGGCGCTCGCGATCAGCTGCCAGAACCGGGTCGGCAGGATCGAGATCGCGGGCGAGCGTCAGCGCCAAAGCCCCGCCAGGTGTCGCATCGTCGAGCCGGAAGAAGGCGAAGGCCCCTTCCCGCGAGCGGCGCAGCAAACCGGCTTCGGCCATCAGCTTGAGATGGCGCGAGATGCGCGGCTGCGACTGACCGAGAATATCGGTGAGATCGGAAACCGAGAGCTCGCCTTCCGCCAGCAGCGCCAGTATCCGCAGGCGAGTCTCCTCGCCCGCCGCGCGCAGGCAGCCCAGCAAGGTCGGCAGCGAATGGTGGAAGCGGCTGGTCACCGGCAAGCGCCTCGAAATTCTGTGAAAGATATAAAGATATCTTTATGTCAGATACAAGGAGAATGCAAGCCGCCTGTCCGATATTTCAGTCGACGCCGACGGATCAAACAAACGCGGGATCCCCTCTCCCGGATGGGAGAGGGGTAGGGGTGAGGGACCGCCGCTGATTGTTGAAACGCAGCGGCGCCGTTGCGACTTCAATGGGCAAGGGCAGGCCCTCATCCCTACCCTTCTCCCACACGGGAGAAGAGTTCCCCGCGCCCTTGACCGCTATCGCGCAGCCGCCTGCATCGCCCCGCGCAGCACGCTGAAGATCCTGGGGTCGGCACACTGCGCCACATTGAAGCGCATGAAGTCCCTGGCCGTCCCCGACAGGCTGAAAGCGTTGCCCGGTGCGAGCACGACGCCCTCGCCCAGCGCATGCCGGGCGATCTCCCCTGCGTCGAGCTCACCCGGCAACCGGCACCACAGAAACAACCCGCCGCGCGGCGTCAGCCAGGGCTCGATGCCGAGCGCGGCGAGCCGGCCACGCGTCTCGGCCATGGCCCGCGCCAGCCGCTGGCGCAGCGCCTCGACATGCCGGCGATAGCTGCCGTCCTTCAGGATATCGAGCACCAGCTCGGCCGCCAGCCGCCCGCCGCCGAAGGAGAGCGCGACCTTGAGATCGGTCAGCCCCTCGATCCAATCCGGCCGCGCCGCGATGTAGCCGCAGCGCAACGAAGCCGACAGCGTCTTCGAGAAGCTGCCGATCTGGATCACCCGCTCCAACCCGTCGAGCCCGGCGAGGCGCGGCGCGAATTCCGGTTCGAGATCGCCGAAGATGTCGTCCTCGACGATGGTCAAGCCGGCCTGCTCGGCGAGCTTGAGCAGGCGATGCGCCGTCGCGGCCGAGAGCGTCGCACCGGTCGGGTTGTGCAGAGCGCAATTGGTGACGTAGAGCCGCGGCCGGTGCTCGCTCAGCGCCTGCGCGAACAGGGCAAGATCCGGCCCCGACGGCGTATAGGGCACACTGACGACCTTGGCGCGATGGGCGCGCAGCAACGCCTGGAAATTGAAGTAGCAGGGATCGTCGACCAGTACCGTGTCGCCGGGCTCGAGCAGGAAGCGGCAGACGAGATCGATCGCCTGGGTCCCCGACTCGGTCAGGACGATCTGGTCGGGCGGGGCCTCGACACCGCGCTCGGCCAGGCGATGCGCGAGCAGATGGCGCAGCGCCGGCAGGCCGAGCGGCGTGCCGTATTCGGCCAGCGTCGCCGCATCGGCCCGGCCGAGCTTGCGCAGCGCCTTGCGAATCGAGGCTTCCGGCATCCAGTCCGGCGGCAGCCAGCCGCAGCCCGGCCTGAGGCTGTCGGCGCCGGCATCGAGCGATTGCCGTGAGATCCAGAGCGGATCGACGGCCCGGTCGAGCTTCGGCGCGACATCGGCGAGCGAGAGCGGCGGCAGGCGCCGGACATAGAAGCCCGAGCCACGCCGCGCCTGGATCGCGCCCTCCGCCGCCAGCCGCTCATAGGCCTCGACCACCGTCGATTTCGACACGCCCATGCTCTCGGCAAGGCCACGGATCGAGGGCAGCTTGGCGCCCGGCGCCAATGTCCGCCCGGCGATCCGCTGCCGGATCGTCGCCATGACGCGCCCGACCAGCGTGTCGTCGGCTGCCGCAGAATCGGCCGAATCCTTAATCTGTACGCCTTCAAGCATCAGGACAGTTTGCCGAAACTGTACCGGACTGTCTCTGGAAATCCGCAAGCTCCAGCCGCATGCAGGCCGGCCCCAGGAGGGACCATGGACAGAACTGCGAACGGCCTGCTCAACGGCTTCATCGGCGTCGTCATCTTCAGCGGCTCGCTGCCGGCGACCCGCGTCGCCGTCGCCGACTTCGATCCGATCTTTCTGACCGTCGCGCGCGCTGCCATCGCCGGCCTGCTCGGGCTCGCGCTCCTGCTCGCACTCAGGCAAAAGCGCCCCGCATCGGCCGACCTGCTGCCGCTCGCCGTGGTCGCGCTCTGCGTCGTCGTCGGCTTCCCGCTGCTGACTGCGCTGGCGCTGAAGCACGTCACCTCCGCCCATTCGATCGTCTTCATCGGCCTTCTACCGCTCGCGACCGCGATCTTCGGCGTGCTGCGCGGCGGCGAGCGGCCTCAGCCTGCCTTCTGGCTCTTCGCCATCCTCGGCAGCCTCTGCGTCGTCGGCTTTGCCTGGACGCAAGGCATCGCAGCCTCTCCGATCGGCGACCTGCTGATGCTCGCCGCCGTCATCGTCTGCGGCCTCGGCTATGCCGAGGGCGCACGCCTGTCGCGCCATCTCGGCGGCTGGCAGGTGATCTCCTGGGCGCTGGTGCTGTCGCTGCCGATCATGGCCGGCCTCTCGCTGGCGACGTTGCCCGCCTCCTTCGCGCAGGCGGGCGGTCCGGCCTGGCTCGGCCTCGCCTATGTCTCGCTGTTCAGCATGCTGATCGGCTTCGTCTTCTGGTATCGCGGCCTCGCCCAGGGCGGCATCGCCGCGGTCGGGCAATTGCAATTGCTGCAGCCCTTCTTCGGCCTGGCGCTGGCAGGGCTGTTGCTTGGGGAGACTGTCGGCTGGCAAATGATCGCGACCTCGGCCGCCGTCGTGCTTTGCGTCGCGGGCGCACGGCGCTACGCGCGCTAGATCGGAACGCCGAGACATCGAGAGGGCGGCACGCCTTGTCGCGAGCGCGTGGTTGCCGGGCCGGTCAAGGCCGGTTGTCAAATGGTGCGCGAGGCTGCCGGCTCTGGGCGCAGTCTTTACAGCCGCAGGCCCGCAGCCTTCGTCACGCCTACCATGCCTTCGGCTGCGTTCAGAGCAGCTTCAGGTCGCCGGCCGCGGTCTTGCCGCGCTCGGTCTTCAGGTCGAAGGAGAGCTTCTGTCCCTCGGTCAGGGACATCAGGCCCGCTTCCTTGACGGCCGTGATGTGCACGAACACATCCTTGCCGCCATCAGCAGGCTGAATGAAGCCGTAGCCCTTCTCGGTGTTGAACCATTTGACGGTTCCGGTCGCCATCGCCGCATCCCTTGGAGCATCCGTGGTCGTAACGGAGCCCCTCGGCAACGATGTCGAAAAGGCCCCGCACAGCGAGGATTGACCGAAAACGCAAGCTTGTCGAGATGAAAGCGCTGGCAGTTGCCGTTACGTCCGCTCAAGGCTTGGTTAGTTCGAATTGTGCCTTTACCGACGCGAGCGAAGAACCGCCAAGATAAACCTCAATGATACCCGGATCGAGCTGATAGCGGCCGTCATCGTCATGGCCACCGAGGGCCTTGCCCTCCAGCCTGAAGCGCACCGTCCGGGTTTCGCCGGCCTTGAGTGCGATTTTCTCGAAGCCCTTGAGCAGGCGCAACGGCCGCGACCGCTCGGCTACCGGCTGGCGGATATAAAGCTGTACCACCTCCTGGCCGTCGCGATCCCCCTGATTGGTCACGTCGACGGCGACCTCGGTCGCACCATTGAACGGCACCCTGGCGTTGGTCACGCGCGGGTTTGCATAGGCGAAGCGGCTATAGGACAGGCCGAAACCGAACGGGTAGAGCGCCTCATTGGCCTCATCCATGTAGATCGATTCATAACGCTGGCGGATCTTCTGCGGCCGCCCCGTCGGCAGCTGGTCGTAATAGACCGGGATCTGCCCGACCGAGCGCGGGAAGCTCATCGGCGTGCGCCCCGCCGGATTGATCTTGCCGGCCAGCACCTCGGCGATCGCCGCGCGCCCTTCGGTGCCGCCATGGAAGGTCTGCACGATCGCAGCGACATGCTTGTCGGCCCAGCTCAGGACCAGCGGCCGCGCCGTCGCCAGCACCAGCACTACCGGCTTGCCGGTCGCGACCAGCGCCTCGAGCAGCTCCTGCTGCACGCCGGGCAGCCCGAGATTGGTGCGCGAGGCGCCCTCGCCCATGAACTCGCAGTCTTCGCCGAGCATGGCGACGACGACATCGGCAGCGGCAGCGGCCTTCACCGCGGCGTCCCTGTCCTTGAATTCGGTGCCGCAATTCTTGCTGAAGGCCGGCTCGTAGATGACGGTGACGTCCGACGGCAGCTGCTCGCGCAGCGCCTCCGGCAGCGGCTGCACGACGCGGCGGCCGAGCCCGGCGGGATCGGTCCAGACCCGCTCATCCTCCGGCACCGCCATGGCGCCGATCACCGCAACCGACTTCACGGACGGCGCGATCGGCAGCGTCTGCTTGTCGTTCCTGAGCAGGATCACACCCTCGCGCGCCGCTTGGCGCGCGACCTTGCGGGCCTCTTCCGTCTGCATCAGCGAGGGCGCCGCGGCGACATCGACATCCGCGCGCTCGAACAGGCCGAGATGGTACTTGACGCGGAGCACGCGCCGGACGGCTTCGTCGAGCGCCTTCACCGGCACGCGGCCGGCCTTCACCTCGTTGGCGAGGTGCTTGTGGTAGACATCGCCCATCATGTCCATGTCGATGCCGGCGAGCAGCGCCTTGCGCGCCGCTTCCGCGTCGTCCTTGGCGATGCCGTGCAGGCGCAGTTCGGTGATCGAGCCGAAATCCGAGGTGACGAAGCCGCGGAAGCCCCATTGCCCACGCAGCAGGTCGGTCAGCATGCCGCGATGGGCGGTGGCCGGCATGCCGTTGAGGGCATTGAACGCCGCCATCGCCGTCATCGCGCCGGTGTCGAAGGCGGCTTTGAACGGCGGCAGGAAGAGATCGTGCAGCTGGCTGGTCGGAATCCAGGTCGAGTTGTAATCGCGCCCGCCCTCGGCCGCGCCATAGCCGACGAAGTGCTTCACGCTCGCCGCGACACCGCCGCGCTGATAGCCGCGGGTCCGTGCCGCCGCGATCACGCTGGCGAGATAAGCGTCCTCACCCGCGCCCTCCAGCACCCGGCCCCAGCGCGGATCGCGCGAGATGTCGACCATCGGCGCGAAGGTCCAGTTGACGCCGGCGGCGCGCGCCTCGCGCCCGGTCCAATAGGCCGCCTGCTCGATCAGTTGCGGATTCCAGCTCGAAGCCTGGCCGAGCGGCAGCGGAAAATAGGTCGAGAAGCCGTGGACGGCGTCGAGCCCGATGATCAGCGGGATCTTGAGGCGCGACTGCCTGACGGCCTCCTGCACCTGCCGGACCTCCTGCGGCACGACGAAGTTCATCACCGCGCCCATGCGGCCGGCCTTGACCTGGTTGATGTCGAAGCCCTCGCCGCGCCCGGAGAGGTGGAGCTGGCCGACCTTCTCCTCGAGCGTCATCCTGCCGATCAGCGACGTGATCTTGCGCTCGATCTCGGCGGCCTCGCGCCCGGTCTTCCAGCCGACGCCCTCCTGCTGAGCGGAGGCGACGGTCGCAAGGCCGCAGAACAGGAATGCAGCGACGAGCCGCAGAAGCATGGAAAGGTCTCGCTGAAGCGTGAGGTGGGAAGGCCGCCCTACAAGATCGGGCCGCCAGGCTCAACCGCTGGCATTGCCGCATCGCGATGAACAGGGCCTGAAGCGGAGCCGGCATGTCGGGGAGCATGCCCTCGCTGGTTGCCTCCCGTGCCGTTCCATGCGACCGGGGACACGGAGAAAATGCGGGATTTGGCGACCATGGCCCAGCTTCTGACCATCGAGGATTTGCGCCTTCTGGCGAAGCGCCGTGTCCCGCGCATGTTCTACGACTATGCCGATTCCGGCGCCTGGACCGAGAGCACCTACCGCGCCAACGAGGCCGATTTCGCCAATATCAAGCTGCGCCAGCGCGTCGCCGTGGACATGACCAACCGCACGCTGGCCTCGACCATGATCGGCGAGCAGGTCTCGATGCCGGTGGCGCTCGCACCGACCGGCATCGCCGGCATGCAGCACGCCGATGGCGAGATCCTCGCCGCCAAGGCCGCGACCAGGGCCGGAGTCCCGTTCACGCTCTCGACCATGAGCGTCTGCTCGATCGAGGATGTCGCCGAGAACACTGACAAGCCGTTCTGGTTCCAGCTCTATGTGATGCGCGACCGGGTCTTCATCGAGCGCCTGATCGACCGCGCCAAGGCGGCCGGCTGCTCGGCGCTGATGCTGACGCTCGACCTGCAGATCCTCGGCCAGCGCCACAAGGACATCCGCAACGGCCTCTCGGCGCCGCCGAAGCCGACCATCGCCAACCTGATCAACCTCGTGATGAAGCCGCGCTGGTGCATGGGCATGCTCGGCACCAAGCGGCGCAGCTTCGGCAACATCGTCGGCCACGCCACCGGTGTCGGCGACATGACCTCGCTCTCGGCCTGGACCGCCGAGCAGTTCGACCCGACCCTGAGCTGGGACGACGTCAAATGGATCAAGGACCGCTGGGGCGGCAAGCTGATCCTCAAGGGCATCCTCGACGCCGAGGACGCCGAGCTCGCCGCGCAGAGCGGCGCCGATGCGCTGATCGTCTCCAACCATGGCGGCCGCCAGCTCGACGGCGCCGTCTCCTCGATCGCGGCCCTGCCCGGCATCGTCGAGCAGGTCGGCGGGCGCATGGAGGTCTGGATGGATGGCGGCGTCCGCTCCGGCCAGGACGTATTGAAGGCCGTCGCGCTCGGCGCCCGCGGCGTGCTGATCGGCCGCCCCTTCCTCTATGGGCTCGGCGCCATGGGCGAGGAGGGTGTCAGGCTCGCCCTCGAGATCATCCGCAAGGAGATGGACATCACCATGGCCCTCTGCGGCAAGCGCGACATCCAGGACGTCGACGCCAGCATCCTGGTGAAGGGCAAGGCCTGAAGCTCCGCCATTCTCAGGGCCCTTGCGCTCAAGGCTCCTCTTCGAGCGCGAGCACGGCGAAGCTCGCCAGCCAGTGCTCGCCCATATAGTCACCGGCGATATGCGGAATACCCGCGGCGAGATGCTCGGCCGCAGCGGTCTCCGCCACCGCACCGCGGGCATCGCCTTCCGGCAACGCGCGGGCCAGCGCACGCCAGCACCAGGCGCGGCTGAGGTTGAGCCCGTCGAGATGCGCGATCTTGCCGTCGCTGCGGTCGGTGACGGTCGCGGGCCGGAACAAGGTCGCCGGCTCCCGGCGCTCCAGCCTCGGCAGGAAGCGGTCGAACCAGGGCAGGAACTGATCCGGCGCCAGCAGGCGGCGCATGCATTCGGCCTCGATCAGCGCCGAGGACTGGAAATCGTCGCCGCTCGGCTCGCCCCAGGCCGGGCAGTCGGCGTCATCGCCATACCAGCGTTGGGCCGTGTCGCGCAGCAAGGTGGCGAAGTCGTCATCCGCCGTCGCGGTCGCATAGTCCGCCGCCATGCGCAGGCCGAAGGCGGTATTGAAATGCGTCCCGACCCGCACTGGATAGGTCGCGAGCGGCAGGAAGTCGCGGAAGCGCTGCGCGAAGGCCTCCGCCAGAGGCGCGCAGTTCTCAGACCAGCGTTTGTCGTCGAGCAGGCTCAGCTCCGCCGCCAGCTTCAGGAGCCAGCCCCAGCCATAGGGGCGCTTGAAGCCGCGCGCGGTCGGAGCGGCGAGATAGGTGCATTCGACCGCGACCTTCTCGGGCGTGAGCTGGGCATCGAAGAGCGCGCGGATATCAGCGGCCGCCTCGAAGTTAGGATAACGCCGCAGCAAGCGCGCCAGCATCCAGTAGCTGTGGACGCAGGAATGCCAGTCATAGCTGCCATAGAAGATCGGGTGCAGCTCGCGCGGAGTCCGTGCATCCTCCGGCCCGGCCAGTGTATGGTCCGGCTTGTTCGGGTATTCGCGCCCGACATGCCCGAGCGCGATGCGGGCGAAACGGAGCGCTAGCTCTTCCGTCAGATGGGCGGCGGTCATGATGGCTTCCTTGCTCTGGCCTGGCTGATGATCATGTCGATCAGGCGCGGGGTGAGATAGATCGGCAATTGCGTCGCCGCAAAGAACAGCGCCATGCGCGGCGAGGCGGCGGCGCCGAGCGCCGACCAGACCAGCCCGACATTGCGGTTGCCGAGGATGAGGCCAACGGTCAGTCGCTCGGCGAGCGCGCCGGGCAGCAGCAAGGCGCCAGCTCCCTGCAGCCCGATATTGCAGGCGAAGGCGAGCACGAGGCAGAGCAGCGCACTGTGCCAGTCCGCCTCGATCTGCGCACGCACGCCAGCCATGGTCGCGACCACGAAGGCGAGCAGCGCCACGACCACGGCCCGGTCGATCGCTTCGCCATGGCTATCCAGCTGCGATCCCGCAAAGCGCCGCAGCAGCAGGGCGACGCCCTCTGCACCACCGACCAGCACGGCCAGGCGCAAGGCGAGGTCGACAGCGCTGAGCCCGATCCCGCCGAACCAGCCTGCCAGCAGCGGCACGGTGAGCGGGGCGAGCGCCATGCACAGCAGCGTCACTGCGAGCGGCATCGTGCCGTCGAGGCCGAGCATCCGCGCCACCGCCGCAGTTCCGCTCGACGGCGGCGCGGCGGTCGCCAGCACGAGGGCGAGCGCAAGCTCGGCGCCGAGGCCGAGACGATGGGCAATCAGGCCGATCAGCACCGGACAGGCGAGCATGACGGTGACAGGAAGCAGCAGCGAAAGCGCGGGACGGCCGAGCACGGCGATGACGGCCTTTCCATCAGTCCGCAGCAGCGTGCCGAGCACAATGATGAAGATCATTGCCGGCATCGACGGCCGGACCAGCTCGGCCAGCGCCGGGATGGCCAGGCCGACGAGAACGCCGAGCGCCAGGATGGTCGGTCCGCGCGGCACGAGGCGCGACAGGGATGCTCGCATGCGCCTCGTCCGGTCGTTTCAGGCACGCTCCTTTCAGCAGCTCGCACGACATTGTGGAAATCGATTTTTGCTATCAGTACTATTGTCCAGATGAATTTAGCTGCCGTCGACCTCAACCTCCTCGTCGCCTTCGAGGCGCTGCTGGAGGAGCGCAACGTCACCCGCGCCGGCCGGCGCATCGGGCTGGCGCAGCCCTCGATGAGCAGCGCGCTGACGCGGCTGCGCGCCCTGTTCGGCGACGAGCTCTTCATCCGCACCGCCGCGGGCATGCGGCCGACCGCCAGGGCGCTGGCGCTGGCCCGGCCCATCGGCGAGGCGCTGAGCCAGATCCGGCAGACGCTTGCGCCGGAGGTGAGCTTCGAGCCCGCCACGGCGCGCCGCCGCCTGACCATCGCCGTGACCGATTATGGCGACCTCGTCGTCGTCCCGGCGCTGGTCGCTCTGCTGCGCCAGGAAGCGCCCGGCATCGACCTCGTCGTCAGGCCAATCAGCGATGGTGCTGCCAGCCTCGCCGCCCTCGAGCGCGGCGATGTCGAGGCGCTCATCGGCGGCCATCTTCCGGACTCCCCGCGCGTGGTTCGGCGCAGGCTGTTCGAGGAAGATTTCGTCTGCATTCGCGACAAGACGCACGCCACGCCGCTCACGGCCGACGACTATGTCCGGCTGCCGCATGCGCTGTTCTCCGCCGCCGGTGGCGACGGCTCGCCCAGCGTGGTCGACGCCATCCTCGCCATGGAAGGGCGCAAGCGCCGGGTCGCGGTCACGCTCGCCCATGTCATGGCCGTGCCCTTCGCCGTCGCCGGCACCGACCTCGTCGCGACCATGGCTCGGCGTGTGGCCAGCCGCTTCGCCAATATAGCGGGCGTGGCGCTCCTGCCCCTGCCCTATGACGCCCCGCCCTTCGCCATCGACCTGCTGCACAATCGCCGCGCCGCCGCCGACCCGGCCCTGGTCTGGTTCCTGGCGATGATCGAACGGGTCGGACGCTCGCTTTAAAAAGCGAGCGCGAGCGGCCTTGACTCCCGCACCCATCGCATCCAGATAAATGAGCAATCACTCACTCATTCAGTTTTGACCCGCTCATGGCCCGTCCCCTCAGCGAAGCGAAGCGCGAAGCGATCCTGGCTGCCGCCTGCAAGCTGGTAGCGGAACATGGCACCGGCGCGCCGACCGCCAAGATCGCCAGGGAGGCCAAGCTCGCTGAAGGCACGCTCTTCACCTATTTCGCCACCAAGGACGAGTTGCTCAACCAGCTCTATCTCGAGCTGAAGACCGACTTCGCCAAGCTCACCGTGCCCTCCTACCCAGCCAACGGCAGCGTGCGCGACCGCTTCGAGCACTTCTGGAACGGCTTCATCGACTGGGGCGCGAAGCATCCCGCCAAGCGCAAGGCGCTGCGCCAGCTCGCGGTCTCGGGCCGGATCACCCAGGAGACCCGCGACAGATCCGCCGTCGCCTTCGCCGAGATCAGCGCCCTGTTCGAGCAGGGCCATCGCGATGGTGTGCTGAAGGACCAGCCGCAGAGCTTCATCGGCGCCGTCCTCGACGCCATCGGCACGATGACGCTCGACCTGATCGCGCAGGAGCCGAGCCGGCACGAGCACTACAGGAAGACCGGCTTTTCGGTCTTCTGGGACGGCATCTCCGCCTGAACACTTGCCGAGGAAGGAGCCTGCTCGGGCTCTTTCGACGAAATTAAATGAGCAAGTACTCACTCACAATATCGAGAGGACAGCACATGACCAAGACCTGGCTGATCACCGGCGCCGCCCGCGGCCTCGGCCGCTCGATCACTGAGGCCGCGCTCGCCGCCGGCGACAATGTCGTCGCCACCGCGCGCGATCCCGCCCGCCTCGCCGATCTCGAGGCCCGCTACCCCGACACGCTGCTTTCCTTCGCGCTCGACGTCACCGACATGGCGGCTGCGACCGTGGCCGTGACCGTCACGGTCGACACCTTCGGCCGGCTCGACGTGCTGGTGAACAATGCCGGTTACGGCCACGCCGTCGCCTTCGAGCAGACCAGCGAGGACAGCTTCCGCGCCCAGATCGAGACCAATTTCTACGGCGTGGTGAACCTCACCCGCGCGGCGCTGCCGGTGCTGCGGGCCCAGCGTTCCGGCCATATCATCAACATCTCCTCGGTCGGCGGCCGCACCGGCACGCCCGGCCTCAGCGCCTACCAATCGGCGAAATGGGCCGTCGGGGGCTTCAGCGAGGTCATCGCCAGGGAGGTCGCGCCCTTCGGCGTCGAGGTCGTCTGCGTCGAGCCCGGCGGCATGCGCACCGGCTGGGGCGAGATCGCCCGCGGCAACGCACCCGCCGTGATGCCGGATTACCAGCCCAGCGTCGGCGCCGTGCTCGACCTGCTGAGGACTTACGTCGGCAACGAGATCGGCGATCCCCAACGTATCGCGCAGATCATCCTCGACCTAAGCCGGCGCGAGACCCTGCCGGCCCATCTCGTCCTCGGCAGCGACGCCCTCTTCGTCCTAGCGCAGGCTGAGGCTGAACGGCAGAAGCAGGCAGCGGAATGGGCGGAAGTCAGTCGCTCATCGGATTTCGTCGGGACCGACCTCATGGCCCTGCAGAAGCTGCTCGGCGGGGAGGCTCGGGCGTGAGCTGGACCTCCAAGGACATTCCCTCGCAGCGCGGCCGGCGCGTTGTCATCACCGGCGCGACCGGCGGCCTCGGCTACGAGACCGCTCTGGCTCTCGCCGCCGCCGGCGCCAATGTGCTGCTGACCGGACGCAATCCCGCCAAGGGCACCGAGGCGCTGCAGCGCATCCGCGCTGCCGTGCCGGACGCCACGATCTCCTATGACGACCTCGACCTCGCTGATCTCGGCGCCGTCGAGGCCTTCGCCAACAGGCGCGCCGAGAGCTGGGACGCAATCGACCTCCTCGTCAACAATGCCGGCGTGATGACGCCGCCGACCCGGCACGAAACCCGCGACGGCTTCGAGCTGCAATTCGGCACCAATTATCTCGGCCATTTCGCGCTGACCGGCCGGCTGCTGCCACTATTGCGCAAGGGCGACCGGACCCGCGTCGTCCACCTCAGCAGCGGCGCGCACCGGCTGCTGGCCGCGATTCATTTCGACGACCTGCAATGGCAGAAGAGTTACAAACCCTGGCGGGCCTATGCCCAGTCCAAGCTCGCCAACATCCTGTTCGCCTTCGAACTGCAGCGCAGGAGCGATGCCCTCGGCTGGGGCCTGATGAGCAATGCCGCCCATCCCGGCTACGCCATCACCGACCTGCAGACCAGCGGCCCGCGGCTGGGGCGCGACGGCAAACCTGCGCTGATCGAGCGCTTCTCGGCCATGCTGGCGCCGTTCATGTCGCAATCGGCCGCTGCCGGCGCGCTGCCGACCCTGTTCGCCGCGACCTCGCCCGATGCCAGGCCCGCCGGCTATTACGGGCCGCAGCGCATGTTCGAGCTGAAGGGTCCGGTCGGCGAGGCGAGGATCGGCAAGGAAGCGCAGGATAGTGCCGTCGCCGCCCGCCTCTGGCGCGTCTCGGAAAAGCTCACCGGGGTGAATTGGCCGAGCGTCGATCCCGCGCTTCCGTCACGCGAGACGGCACTGATGATGTGAGGCCTGAACCGCCGCGCCGGAATGCAACCGGCGCGGCGTTCTCGTCATCTACCTGCGGAACAAGCACTAGATTGAAGCCTGCTCCGAAACAGCTCTCTTCATGATGAATTCCGCGCGCTCGCGGACAGCTGGAGACCGATCCGTCAGCAGTTTCGACGCGCAGGCGGTGGCCTCAGGCAGTCCCTTGAAAAAGCGGATAACGCCGTCCAATCCGACACGGCGGACAACAGCGGAACGGTCACCAACAGCCCTGGCTATGAGCCGAGCGCGATCATGCGCGACCGTCAAAACACGCTGCGCGTAGACGATCTCGCGTTTCCGTTCGCCCATGGATTTGTCCACCCAGCGCCAGCCATATCCGGATGGCCAGGACGCTTTGCCGTCGATCAGGAAGGCGAAGGCGGTCGCGCGCAGCGAGGGCTGGGCAGCCTCGAAGGCCACGCGCATCAGGTGCGGATCAAGCGCGGAGCTTCGTAGGGCAAAGCGAAGCGTCCTCGCACCCGAGCCGTTCGTCTGCGCGATGAGCAGCTCTGCCAGGGACTCGGCGACATCCGCCCGAGAGAACGCCTGATCGAGCAGCTCGCGCTCGCCGTCCCACCTGCTCCAGCTATTGCTGCGAACCAGAAGGGCCTCCGCCGACCGGGCGACAATGCCCGGGTTGGTCTGCGGAAAGCAGCGAACCGCACACGCCACTGCAGCGTCACGGACCGGTTCCGCCCAATCGTTCAGTCGATACGCGACCGCTGCGAACAGGAAGGGAGACGAAAGCCCGCCAGCGAAGTGCTTCAGCGCCAGTTCGCGCAACCGCCCATCGCGATGGAACAGGAAGAGGCCGGCAAGCTCGGGCCTCTTGAGCAATTGTTCCTTGTCGGTAGGAGCGCGTTGCAGCGGCTGGACAAAGGGCTCCAGATGCAAGCGATGAAAAAGCCCAGCGCTATCCGCGATCGGCCCGGCGGCGTGTACGACCTCCCGCGCTGGCAACTCGTCCAGCAGCCTGATGATTCCGTCGAGTTCAGTCCCGACCCATTGCCCAGCCTCGCGTTTCGCGCGCACCAGTGCGAGCGCACTCTGAAGCGTGGTGCTGATTGGCGAAGGCATATGGCGGGCCGAGTCATCCGTGCGCTCGGTACTGCCGGATGATGACCGGCAAGCACGCTACAAGTCAAAGAAGCAATGAGGCAGGTCAGGTCAACCGGAGCTTGTCGTAAAGCGTCGCAAATGCTGTCTTGCCTGCCATGACCGCAGAGCCCGTAGAAGCCAGCATCCCGACCAACGCTGCCAGCATCAATCTCTTCGCCTACGGCGTCAGCAGTGATGTCTGGTTGGTAGCCGGGAGCACCGAAATGCGATTTCCACCCATTGCGGACATCTGTTGCCTGGGACAGATTACACGTAATACTCCATAAAGATACCTAATGGCGCGACGACCTGAGCAAGTTCATAGGTGTTCCAATGGCCGATATTGTGATCACGAGTATCGGTGGGTATTGCCCTGCGCAGGCCGAAGGAACAATCAACGGTGCCCCCTTCTATTTTCGTGCGCGGCATCAACACTGGCTTTTATCTGTCGGCGGCGCTGATCCCGCCGATTTTGGTAACTGGGAATACGAAGAGCACTATAGCGATGTTCCCTCGGCCGCCGGGTACATGAGCGAGGACGAAGCACGGCAGTTCATCGCAGCAGCGGCCGAGCGCTACGAGCGAGGCGAGCCGGAGCAGAGATCCGCCGCAGAGTGACGGCTTCCGACGCGTTGCGGACTCCAGCAAGATCGGCTCTTCTCGGCTCATGGCACACGAGCGGACCAGCTTGTCGTTGACCTTAGAGCAGCTGACGGGCCGCCGCGTCGGCAGCGCTGACGACGCTCCCACCAGTATGGTTGGAACGATCATCGGCGCATACAAGAAGCCGCTCAACCAGCTTTCTGACTGGGAAATCAGGCTGCTCGCCGGCCAGTGCGACGGGTTCCCTTATGTGCTCGATCTTGTATGGCCCAAGCTCGAGGCAGACCCTCTTTTCGACGGCGGCATGTATCCAGGCGACGTGTTGTCGACCTTGGTGAGAGCTGATGAAGATATGTGGGCTGATCGGCCGGACTACAGAGCCCGCTTGAGCGCGCTTTGCGACCAAGCGTTGAAGCGACCGGATTACGAGAACAGTGCTTTCCGGAAGAGCCTCAAACTCTGATTTGAGACATCATCCTCGTCCCGTTTCCGAGATTCACCGCGTCGCCCATCCAATCTCCTCGCACCAACAAAAAGCCCGCGCCCCGTTTCCGGAGCGCGGGCCTTTTTGAATCCTGCGCCAATCGCTTAGCGCGTGAACTTCTTGTACTGAATGCGCTTCGGGATCGTGGAGTCGATCCCCAGCCGGCGCTGCTTGTCTTCCTCGTACTCGGCGAAGTTGCCCTCGAACCATTCGACATGGCTGTCGCCCTCGAAGGCGAGGATGTGGGTCGCGATGCGGTCGAGGAACCAGCGATCGTGGCTGATGATCACGGCGCAGCCGGCATAATCCTCCAGCGCCTCTTCGAGCGCGCGCAGCGTGTCGACGTCGAGGTCGTTGGTCGGCTCGTCGAGCAGCAGGACGTTGGCGCCGCTCTTCAGCATCTTGGCGAGGTGGACGCGGTTGCGCTCACCACCCGAGAGCGAGCCGACCTTCTTCTGCTGGTCGCCGCCCTTGAAGTTGAAAGCCGAGCAGTAAGCCCTTGAATTGATTTCCTTCTTGCCGAGGTAGATCACGTCGTTTCCGCCCGAGATTTCCTCCCAGACGTTCTTCTTGTCGTCGAGCGAGTCGCGGCTCTGGTCGACATAGCCGAGCTGGACGCTCTCGCCGATCTTGATCGTGCCGGCATCCGGCTTCTCGACCCCGGTGATCATCTTGAAGAGTGTCGTCTTGCCGGCGCCGTTGGGGCCGATCACGCCGACGATGCCGCCCGGCGGCAGCTTGAAGCTGAGATCGTCTATGAGAAGCTTGTCCTGGAAGCCCTTGGAAAGCCCCTCGAAATCGACGACGTTGTTGCCGAGCCGCTCGGCGATCGGGATGATGATCTGCGCGGTGTCCGGCCCCTTGTTCGAGGCCTTCTGGACCAGTTCGTCATAGCGCTGGATGCGTGCCTTGCTCTTGGCCTGGCGCGCCTTGGGCGAGGCCGAGATCCACTCCTGCTCGCGCTCCAGCATCTTCTGGCGCGAGGCGTCCTCGCGGCCTTCCTGGGCGAGGCGCTTCTGCTTCTGCACCGACCAGGCCGAGTAGTTGCCCTCATAGGGGATGCCCTGGCCGCGATCGAGCTCGAGGATCCAGCTGGTGACGTTGTCGAGGAAGTAGCGATCGTGGGTGACGATCAGGATCGCGCCCGGATAGGTCCTGAGGTGGCCTTCCAGCCAGGCGGTGGTCTCGGCGTCGAGATGGTTGGTCGGCTCGTCGAGCAGCAGGAGCTCGGGCTGCTCCAGCAGGAGCTTGCACATGGCGACGCGGCGCTTCTCGCCGCCCGACAGCTTGTCGACCTGCCAGTCGTCCGGCGGGCAGCGCAGCGCGTCCATCGCCTGGTCGACCTTGGAATCGAGATCCCACAGGCCCTTGGCCTCGATCTCGTCCTGGAGATTGGTCATCTCGTCCGCGGTCTCGTCCGAGTAGTTCATGGCGAGTTCGTTGTAGCGGTCGAGGATCGCCTTCTGCGGGCCGACGCCGAGCATGACGTTCTCGCGGACGGTCAGGGTCTCGTCGAGCTTGGGCTCCTGCGGCAGGTAGCCGACGCGCGCGCCCTCGGCGACCCAGGCCTCGCCGGTCCACTCCTTGTCGAAGCCGGCCATGATCTTGAGCAGGGTCGATTTACCCGCGCCGTTGACGCCGAGCACGCCGATCTTGGCGTCCGGGTAGAAACTGAGATGGATGTTGTTGAGGACCTGCTTGCCGCCCGGATAGGTCTTCGACAGGCCGCGCATATGGTAGATGAACTGACGAGACATGGGGCGTGCGGGCTCCGCTTGCGACTGGCGTTCGGGCTTTGGGGAAATCTGGCCGCTAGATAGGCGACGGGGCCGCGGAAGGCAACGGGCGGCGGCAGATCGGTCCCTGCAACTCTGACTTGAAACGCCGTGAGCGCCACGCCAAACTGCCGTTGCGTCAGCCGACCACCAATGCCGTGAAGGCCAACCGCATGGCGAAGTCGAAAAGCCCGCCTCCTGCCTCTCACGACGCCAGCCAGGTCACCACGATCTCGGCCTCCGGCGAGATGCGCGAGGCGACGCCCGAGGAGGCACAGGCCTTCACCGAGCGCATGCGCGCTGCGTCAGCCGAGCGGGCACGCCGCGACGGCATCGATTTCGCGTCCGAGCCCGACGATCCGCGGATGGAAGCGCCGGCGAAGCGGACAGCACCCAAAAAAGCTGCGTCGCAGGGCCGCACGAGGCAACCCAAATCGACGGAAGCGAATCTCCAACCCGCATTGAACGCTACGACCATCCTTACTATCAGCGAGGCGCGCGCTCTGGCGCATTCCGATCGCGCCAAGACGTTGATCGATCTCGCCGGTGCCATTGCTGTATCGACTAAGCCCAGAGGCACGCAGCTGAGTGCCCGCGACTTGTTGTGGGCAATGCTCCTGTTGGGCCAGACGTCGGACGAGCGCTCGGGTGCGACCGCGACGCGATGGCTGTACGACTGGATCGCCGGGCGAACACGGAGACCTATTTCATCGGCGCTGTCGCCTTATGTGAACATAAAGCCGGCGCCCGTGGACGGCTCACTGCCGCTGTCATCCAATGCAGCGAGGATTCTTGCGCGAGCGCGCGCAATTGCTCTTGTCACGGTCAACCGGGCGCGTGTCGATCTCCGGCATATCGTCGCCGCGTTGACACTCACCGACACAGCCGGTGCGAACGACAATGTTCTCGGCCTTGCCCGCCGAAGCTTGGGCGTTGACCTGACGGAATTTCCTCCGGACATGGTCGATATCATCGCCCGATCGAAGGAGCCCGATGAAAGCTTGGCCGCCTGGCAAAGCCTCCTCGAAAACCCCATTCCATCGGAGGGTGGGGATGCCGGAATGCGGCCTCCGCGCGGACTCGCCACCATCTCCGGTTTCCACGCCGATCGCGCCTCGACCTCCGGCTCCGACCCGCTCGGCATCAACGCCGACGTCACCGCCTTCGCCCGCCTGATCTGCCTCGAAGAGGCGCGGCCACCGCTTTCGATCGGCATCTTCGGCGAATGGGGCTCGGGCAAGTCGAGCTTCATGGAGCGGCTCCAGCTCGAAATCGCCGATCTGACCCGCAAGGAGCGCGAGGCGCGGGCCAAGGCCGCTCAGACTGGCGCCGACACCTCCTCCGGGAACGCTCCGGCCGCTCCTCCCGAAGCAAAGCAGGCAACAGCCCCGCGCTTCATCGAGAACGCCGTCCAGATCCGCTTCAACGCCTGGCACTATGCCGACGCCAATCTCTGGGCGAGCCTGACCGCCGAGTTCTTCGACCAGCTCCGCCGCGGCGGCTATGAAGGCCAGCGCTCCCGGGACTATCTCGCGCTCATCGGCAAGGTCGCCGAGCGCGTCCGCAGCCTCGAAGCTTCCGCTCAAAAGGCTGAAGACAAGCTCGCCGACGCCGAGCGGGCGGCGCGGCACGCGGAAGAGGCCCTCGCCTCGGCGCGCAAGAAACTCGCCGCCAGCGATCTCGCGCTCGCATCCGAACACCTCGCCGGAACGCTCGACGGCATCCGCAAGGGGAAGCAGAACGCCGACAAGCTGAAGGAAGTCGGCCGGCGCATCTATCGCGACGATCTCGGCACCGATCTCGACAGTTTCACCGCGGCCGTGTCCGAGGCGAGCACGATTCCCGGCAAGATCGCGTTGGTGGCGCGCGTGATGATCGGTGGCGGCTGGCCGACATGGCTCGGCGCCTTCGCCATCGTGCTGATCGCTGCCGCCGGCATCGGCTGGCGCCTTGGCGATCCGACCTCGCTCGCCGTGCTGCTCCAGCGCGCCATCGCCTGGGGCGGCGGTACGCTCGCGGCGCTCGGCTCGCTCTGGCAGGCGGTCAAGCTCGCCAAGCCGGTGCTCGACGGCGCCTGGGAATATGCCAAGGCGGTCGAGAAGGCGCGCAAGGAGCTGGCGAAGGAGGTCGAGGACAAGGAGGTCGCCGCCCGCGAGGCGGGGCGCGCCCTCGCCGAAGCCCAGCAGAAGGCGAAGGAAGCCAAGGCGCCGCTGGCGAAATACGGCGACGGCGCCACGGCCGGCGCGCCGAGCACGATCCTGCGCTATTTCCTGTTCGAGGACGGTGATGTCCGCGACTACGACAAGCAGGTCGGCCTCGTCAGCCGTGCGCGGCGCTCCTTCGAGCAGCTCGACGCGATCTTCACCGCCAATCGCGACGGGCTCGCCGCCAGGGACAAGCAGGCGCGCGGCGAGCCGCTCACCCCGGCGGAGACGGAAGTCCTGGCGCGCCACGAGAAGATGCAGCTCGACAAGCACGGGCTCGTCATCCCCGACCGCATCGTCCTCTACATCGACGATCTCGACCGCTGCACCCATCAGCAGGTCTATGACGTGCTGCAGGCGATCCATCTCCTGCTCGCCTTCGAGCTCTTCGTCGTCGTGGTCGGCGTCGATGTCCGCTGGGTCGAGGAGGCGGTGGCGCGCCAGTTCACCGTCGCAGCCGAGGACCTTCCCGACAGCGCGACGCAAGCCGATCGCGACGCCGCCCGGCAGAGAGCCGAGACCGAGCGGCGCAAGCGCGCCATCGACTATCTCGAAAAGATCTTCCAGCTGCCGTTCTGGCTGCGGCGGCTCTCGACCGATGGCGACAAGGGCGGCAGCTACGGCGCCTATGTCCAAGAGCTGCTGCGGGCCAATCTCGAGGTTCCCGATAACGTCTCCTCGCCGCTCGCCGGGACCAGCGGCGGACCGATCCGCAAGACATTTGCGCCAGGAGCAACGCCCGAGCCCGAAGCGCCCTCGACCGACGGGCCTGTACTGGAAGGGCTCATTGATGCGACGGCCGCTGCCGACGATCTCGCCTCCGTCGAGATGGCGCTGGCCACCGTTCGCCTGACCAAGGCCGAGGTCGACTTCCTCGCCAGCCCCGAGATCGGCGCGATCGCCTTCAAGAGCCCGCGCTCGGTCAAGCGCATGCTCAACGTCTACCGCATCGTCCGGGCCAGGATGAGCGAGGCGGAGCTGGATGAGTTTCTCGGCAAGAACAGAAAGTTCGCGAGTTGGCCCATAGCTGCACTTCTTGCAGCCGTCGAGACGGGACAGCCAGTCGAGATTGCTGACGCTCTTTACGAGATTATCCGCTACGAAAAAGATGGTCTTTTGCAGTTTTACCTAACCACTCTTGTCCAAAGTGATTTCAAACCGCCCGAAATGCCGACACGCGTTTTCGAGGCAATCAAGCTCATCGGCACTGCCATGCCCAATTTTCTTGGCGTAGTTCATAAGATTCAGGACATGGCGAATCCCTCTGTAGCGCTGCTGACCAAAGATTATCTCGCCATGGCCCGCATCGTCCGCCGCTACTCGTTCAACCGTTATCACTGAGCCGCCCACGAATTCGCGAGCGGGCGCCGCGAGGGCTGGCCCCGCTCTTGCGAGCAGCTAAGCTTCGGCAGCGGCGTGGCGGAGGAAACGCAATGGCGAGCTTCGGCATCAAGGCGGGATGGCGATTGCTTCTCGGCGTGCTCGCGCTCGCAGCGCCCGCCGCCCTGCTCTCGCCTGTCCCTGCCCTCTCCCAAGCCAACGAACCCGGTTGCCGGCCGGAAATGGCTTCGCTCCGCCTGCCGATCCAGCGTGTGAACCTCGGCAAGGACGAGGTCCGCCTGACCTTCGTCGGCCACGCCACCTTCCTGATCGAGACGCCGGGCGGGGTGAAGGCGGCGACCGACTACAACGACTATGTCCGCCCGCCGGTGACGCCCGACATCGCGACGATGAACAAGGCGCATTCGACACATAATTCGCGCGCGCCCGACCCCGCCATCAAGCAGGTGCTGCCGGGCTGGGATCCCACAGGCCGGGGCGCCGCCCGGCACGACGTCACGTTCGGCGACATGCGCGTGCGCAATGTCCCGACCAATATCCGCTCCTATGGCGGCGACACCGACTATGACGGCAACTCGATGTTCGTCTTCGAGATCGGCGAGCTCTGCATCGCCCATCTCGGCCATCTCCATCACCCGCTCGAGCCCGGCCATCTGCGCGCGCTCGGCCGGGTCGACATCGTGCTCTTCCCGGTCGACGGCAGCTATACGCTCGACCAGGAGGGCATGCTGGAGGTGCTGAAAGCCGTGCAGGCCCGGGTGATGATACCCATGCACTTCTTCGGCGGCGGCACCCTCAACCGCTTCCTCGCCCGCTCGCAGGATCTCTGGCCCGTCGAACGACGCGACCGGCCGGAGATCGTGCTGTCGAAGGCGACGCTCCCGGCCAAGCCGACGATCATTGTCCTGCCGGGGCACTAGGCGTCAGGTGTTCGCCCCGCCATCGATCGCGATGCCCGCTCCGGTGATGAAGCGCCCCTCCTCGCTGGCGAGATAGGCGATCAAGCCGGCGATGTCCTCGGCCTTGCCATAGCGCGGGATCGCCATCCTGGCGCGCTGGTCGTCGGCATGGTCGCCATCGGCCGGGTTCATGTCGGTGTCGGTGGAACCGGGATGGACGACGTTGACGGCGATGCCGCGCGAGCCGAGATCGCGGGCGAGGCCCTTGGTGAAGCCGATCAGCGCCGCCTTGCTCATCGCATAGAGCGCGATGCCCGGATCCATCACCCGCTCGGCCAGGCAGGAGCCGGTGGTGATGATCCGCCCGCCCTCCGGCAGGTGCTTCGCCGCCGCCTGCGAGGCGACGATCACCGCCCGAACATTGACGGCGATGACCTTGTCGATCTCATCGAGGCTCCAGCTGCCGACCTCACCCTGATGCCAGATGCCGGCATTGTTCACGAGGATGTCGAGCCCGCCGAGCTCGGCGGCCGCCCTGTCGACCGCCGCCGTCAGCGCCGCCGGATCGGCACTGTCGGCCTGCAGCACCACGGCCTTGCGTCCGAGCGCCCGGATCTTGTCAGCCACCGCTTCGGCCTTGTCGCGAGCGTGTTCATAGGTCAACGCCACATCGGCCCCGTCCTGCGCCAGCCTGAGCGCCGTCGCCGCGCCGATGCCGCGACTGCCGCCGGTCACCAAGGCCTTCTTGCCTGCCAGTTTCGTCATGGGGCACCATATCTGTAGTGATTGATACAGATTCTGATGAACCGCTTGCTCCAGCGGGTCAAGCGATTTATTTATCGGTCGATACAGAAAGGTACTGCCATGGCCGAACGAGGCCGCCCCCGCGCCTTCGACCGGGCGCAGGCCCTGCACAAGGCCATGCTGCTGTTCTGGGAGAAGGGCTTCCAGGGCGCCTCGATGAGCGAGCTCACCGCGGCGATGGGGATCAATGCGCCCAGCCTCTATGCCTGCTTCGGCAGCAAGGAGGCGCTCTATCGCGAGGCGCTGGCGCTCTACGAGGCCGGCGACGGCGCCGAGCTCGCCGCCGCGATCGCCGCCGCGCCGACCGCCCGCGAGGCGATCGAGATCTACCTGATGCGCTCGGCCGCCCTGTTCAGCCGCCCCGACAAGCCGGCGGGCTGCATGGTCGTGCTCTCCGTCATCCATGCCGCCGGCACGAGCGACGAAGCGGGCCGCGCCCTTCACGATGCCCGCGGCGAGATGCAAGGCGTGATGGAAGCGCGCCTGCGGAGCGACATCGCCCGCGGCGAGCTGCCAGCAGGCTGCGACCCGCCGGCGATCGCCGCCTTCTACGCCACGGTGCAGCAGGGCATGTCGATACGTGCCCGCGACGGCGCGAGCCGCGCCGAGCTCGAGGCGGTGGCGCGGGGCGCGATGGCGGCCTGGCCCGGCTTGACCGGAGCCCGAGCCTGACGTCGCGACATCCGCTTAACCCCTTGCTCAGCCTGATCCGAGGCTTTGCTGGGCTGAGCAAGCTCACTCAGGCACACTCATGCCGCGCAATGGAGCTTGGCATGATCCGTCCTCTCGCCGTCGCCGCTCTCGCCCTGGCCCTGCTGCTGCCGGCGAGCGCCGAAGCCGCCAAGTTCCGCTTCGGTGGCGGCCGTTCGCACACCACACACACGGGCCAAAGCGGTTCCCATGTCGCGGTGACGCCGACCTTGCGCAGCCGCCAGACGGACAACGCGGCTCCGGGTCAGCCTCTCCCCGTCGCAACGCCGGTTGCCGTCGCCACGATCGAAACCGCCGACCTGCGCGGCACGCAGCCGGCAGCTCCCCGTGTCTGGTGCCGCTCGCAGATTGTCGTCGGCGGCTTCTGCGTCCTGAACTGAGCGCCGCTCAGGCAGCGTCCGGCACGCCGCCGACCTGCATCGCCCGCCAGCGCCCGGGCGACTGCCCATAGGCGCGGCGGAAATGCCGGGTCATATGGCTCTGGTCGGCAAAGCCGCTCGCGGCAGCCGCCTCGGCCAAGGCCTCGCCTTGGCGGATCAGTAACCGCGCCCGCTCGAGCCGGCGCATCACCAGGTAGTGATGCGGGCTGGTGCCGTAGCAGCGCCGGAACTGCCGCGCCAACGCATAGCGATCGAGCCCGGTGATCGCCTCCAGCATGCTGGAATCGATCGTCTCGTCGCGGCTCTCGCTGAGGAAATCGCGTGCCAGCTCGCAGGCCCGCATCGCCGGCGTCTCCGCACCATCAAGCGCACAGGACGGATCGAGCTTGAGCAGCGCTTCTGCCAACGCTCCGACCGCCACATCGCGTTCCAACGGCTCCAGCCCGTGCTCGACATCGCCGAGCAGGCCGACCAGCGCCCGCATCAGGCTGCCGTCGCGGCAAACGGCACTGCCGATGAACGGGATCGCGCTGGCGCGCCCGGCGAGTGCGGTCATGATCAGCCCAGGCTCGACATAGGCCATGCGATAGCGGAAACCGCTCTCGATCCCGGCCCGGCCGTTATGCAATTCGTCCGGATGCAGCACGATCAGGTCGCCCGGCGTCGAATCCCGCTGCGCACCGCGATAGTCGAAGCTCTGCACCCCGCTGATCGTGTAGCCGATCGCATAGGTGTCGTGCCGGTGGGTGTCATAGGCATGTCCGCTGAAGAAGGCCTCGATCCGTTCGAGACCTTCGCCATCCGGCGCGGTGCGGATCCAGTCGCCCGGCGAGGCGATCGCGCACAAACGTTCAAGACCTGCTGGCTGGCCGGGCTCTATCGCTGTCGGCATGCGCTTCGACACCAAGATTGCCATCATCGTCCATGAAGAGCTCGCCGCCTGGCAGAAGCTCAATGTCACCGCGTTCCTGTCCGGAGGGCTGGTCGCCGCCGCGCCGGAACTCGGCGGGCAAGCTTACCGCGACGGCTCCGGCAAGGTCTACGGCCCGCTGGTGCGCCAGCCGATCCTGATCTTCGCCGCGGCTTCCGCCGACCTTTCTCGCGTCCTGCGGCGAGCCCGAGAGGCTGGGCTGACGCCGTCGCTCTACACCCGCGAGCTGTTCGCGACCGGCCATGACGAAGCCAATCGCGCCGCGGTCGAGGCCGTGGCGACCGACGCCCTCGACCTCGTCGGCATCGCCCTGCACGGCGAGCGCAAGGTCGTCGACAAGGCGATCAAGGGACTGAAGCTGCACCCCTGAGCAGGTTCAGCCAGTGCGCGCCAGCCGCCCCTCCAGCGGATAGGCCGGATCACTGTAGCCCGGCGTCGAGGGATGGCCGGTTGGCACGAGTCGATCGACCAGCGCCTCGTCCTCGGCGGTGAAATCGGCCGACAGCGCCGAGAGATAGCCCTGCCATTGCTCCATGGTGCGCGGCCCTGCCACGGCCGCAGTCAGCAGCGTGTTGTTCAGCACCCAGCGGACCGCGAACTGCACCGGCGTCAGGCCGCGCGCCGCGGCATGGTCGCGGATCGTGCGGGCGATCACCAGCGATTCCTCGCGCCATTCCGTCTGCATGAGGCGTTTGTCGGCACGGCCGGCGCGGGTACCTTCCGGCGGCGCTTGGCCGGGCTCGTATTTCGCCGTCAGCACGCCGCGCGCCAGCGGGGAATAGCTGGCGACGCCGAGCCCGTAATAGCCGCAGGCCGGCAAATGCTCGACCTCGGGCATGCGGTTCATCGCGTTGTAATAGGGCTGACTGACCACCGGCCGGTCGATGCCGAGCTCGTCGCAGAGCCGGCAGATCTCGGCGACACGCCAGCCGCGGTAGTTCGAGACGCCGAAATAGCGGATCTTGCCGGCCCGCACGAGGTCGCCGATCGCCCGGATCGTTTCGCCGAGCGGCGTCTCGTGGTCTTCCTTGTGCAGGTAGTAGATGTCGATGAAGTCGGTGCCGAGCCGCTTCAGACTGGCATCGCACGCCTCCAGCAGCCATTTGCGCGAGAGCCCGCGCTGGTTCGGCCCCTCGCCCATCGCGTTCGCCGCCTTGGTCGCCAGCACCCAGCCATGGCGGTTGCCAGCGACGGCGCGTCCGGTGATCTCCTCCGAGCGCCCCTCCGCATAGGCGTCGGCCGTGTCGATGAAATTGATGCCGGCAGCGGCGGCGTTGTCGATGATCGCCCTCGCATCGGCTTCCTCGGTCTGCGCCCCGAACATCATCGTGCCCAGGCAGAGCGGCGAGACCTTGAGGCCGGAGCGGCCGAGCGCGCGATAATCCATGACGAAACCTCCAGAGCAGGCGGCAAACCTGCCGCAGAGCCGGCGCCCGCACCAGCGCGGCTGATGCAATGCCGACGCGCGCAAGAGAATCCTTAACATTTCGTGCCAGGCTGCCCGTATGGCAGCCATCCCGTCCGATCCGGCGCAGCTCGCGGCGCTCATCAAGAGCCAGAATCTCGCGACCCTGCTCGCGACGATGAGCGGCAATGGCGGCCTCGTCGCCGGCAAGACGGTCGAGGCCAAGCTCGTCGCGCTCGACCCCGATGGAAACGCCACCGCCCTGGTCAACGGCGTCAAGGTCGCGCTCGTGCTCGCCGGCCCCGAGGCCAGGCAGGCGGCGCTGCAGCCGGGCGCCAGCCTGATGCTCAAGCTCGCCGCCCCCGCCGAGTCCGGCGCGCCGCTGCAGGCGACACTGGTCGGCATTCGGCCGGCACAAACCAACGGCCTCAACGCTTCGCCGCCTGCCGGCCAGCCGACAGTGGGCACAACGCCACCGGCGCCGCAGCCGGCTCAGACGGCGACCTCGCCAACCGTTGCCGCCGCAACGGCCCAGGCATCGGCCGCCCCTGCTGCCTTGCAGGCAGGCCGCCCGATCCCCACCGCCAACACGCCGGTCGCTCCGCAGACCGTCCCCGCCTCGCCGCGCGCGATCGCCGGCCCTCTGCTCGGCGCGGCGCTCGGGCGGCAGGACAGCCTCGCCCCGCTCTTCGCCAATCTCGGCAGCCTGGCACAGGGCTCGGTCGCGCTGACCTTGCCGAAGCCCTTGATGGCCCTGGTCGACCAGATCCTCGCCCAGCGCCTGCCGACGGCCGAAGCCCGGCCCGTCACGGCCGAGGCGCTGAAGGCAGCGATTGCCCGTTCCGGCGTTTTCCTCGAAGCGCGTCAGGCGGCGGGAGAGGCGCCGACGCCACAGACCGATCTCAAGGCCGCCTTGCAGAGCCTTCGCGACCTGCTGAAACCTGCCGTCGAAGGCGCGCCGACGGCGCGGTTGCCGCTGCCCGGAGACGCCGCGAACGAAGCCACGCAGCAGGCCGGACGTCCGGTCCCGCGCAGCACGCCCGATCAGGACGCCGCCACCTCGGCACCAGCGAAAGCCCGCCCAGCCCCGCCACGCGACGGCCTGCTGACGCCACAGCCGGCCGCCGAGGCGAGCCTGAGCAGCGCCGCCCGTCCCGCCACGATCGCGCAGGCGCTGTTCGGCCAGGCCGAGGCGGCGCTCGATCGTATCGCGCTCGCCCAATACGCCTCGCTGCCGCAGGAAGCGGCTCGGCTCGATCAGCAGCCGCCAGCGCGCTGGCTGACGGAAATCCCGTTGGCACTTCCCAACGGCACCGCCGTGCTGCCGCTGGAGATCGAGCGCGACCCGCCGCAATCCGGCTCCGCCATGCCCGACGCGCCGCTCTGGCGCGTGCGCTTCGCCCTCGATGTCGAGCCGCTCGGCGCGCTCCAGGGTGTGGTGACGCTGCAGGGGCGCGCGATCGGCGTCTCCTTCTGGGCCGAGCGCGAGGACACCAGCCGCCTGCTGCGCCAGGCGACCCCCGATCTGGAGACCTCACTGCTCCGGTCGCGCTTCGACAGCGCCGAATTCGAGGTCTTCACCGGTCACCCGCAGCAGGCCAAGGCCGTCGCCGGCCAGTTCCTGGACCGCCGCTCATGAACCAGCCGCAATCGCTGCCGCTCGCCGTCGCGCTCGAATATGATGGCCAGGGCGCACCGCGCGTCACCGCCAAGGGCCATGGCGTCGTCGCCGAAAAGATCATCGAGACCGCGCGCGAGCATGACATCGCCATCGAGCAGAACGCCGTGCTGGCGCAGGCGCTCTCGGCCGTCGAGCTCGAAGACAGCATTCCGGAAGAGCTCTACCTCGCCACCGCGCAGGTGATCGCCTTCGTGCTCGGCCTGCGCCGCCGCGGTGGCCCATCGCGCCCATGACCGCATCGATCGCGGTCCGCCGCCTGCCGGCCGGGACCTATGGCGCAACTTACGCCGACGCGTTCGCAGATCTCTGCCGAAGGGCCGAGGCGCCCAATCTGCACATGGCTCCCGCAGCCGTCGCGGCTGCGCTGCGCTTCGGCATCACGAGCAATGACATCGTCGTCCTGGCCGTGCAGGAACAGGGCCATGATCGCCTGCTCGGCCTCTGGGCGCTGCGCCGGACGCGCAGCTTGCACAGCGGCTTCATGCCGGTGCTCGAAGCGCCGCTGGTGCCGCTCTACGAGGTCTCGTCGGCTCCGGTGCTCGACCGCGAGCGCGGCGGTGATGCCGCTCTGGCTCTGCTCTCGGCCATCGTCGAGGCGGCCGATCTGCCAAAGATCCTGAAGCTGCCGCTGCTGCCGATACAAGGCAGCGTCTTCGCCGCCTTCGACGCTGCGCTGGCCGCGACCGGCAGCACCATCACAACCTTCGAACGTTGGCAGCGGCCGATGCTGGTCCCGGAGCCGGGCGACGATGCCGAGCGCTATCTGCGCCGCGCCCTCGGCCAGAGCTACAAGAAGCGCATGCAGCAGCATCGCCAGCTGGAGAAGGCCGGCACGCTCGCCTATCAGCGCCATCGCGGCGCGCAGGCCATCACCGCGCTGGAGGATTTTCTCAGCCTCGAAGCCGCCGGCTGGAAGGGCCGCAGCGGCACAGCGCTCGCCAGCCTGCCGCAGCATGTTGCCTATATCCGCGAGATCGTCCGCAACTTCGCTGCTACCGATGCAGTCCGCGTCGACCTGCTCCGGCTCGACGGCGCACCGATCGCCGGCGGCCTGCTGCTCGATTTCGCCGGCCAGTCGCATTTCCTCAAGATCGCCTACGACGAGGGCAAGGCACGGCTCTCACCCGGCCGGGCGCTCGCCATCGAGATGCTGCGCGCCGATTTCGCCGCGGGCCGCCCGTTCCGGCTCGACAGCGGCGCCGGCGACCGCGTCGAGCCGTCCGCCTATCCCTGGGGCGAGCGGCAGGAGATGGCGAATGCCATCATCGCCCTCGCCGGCCGCTCCGCCGCCCTGCCCCGGCTCGCGGCCGCGGGGCGGATGCGATTAAGGCGCTGGCGCGATCGCGCCTGAGGCAAGCCCGAGCTGGGCCAGGACCCAGCGCCCGACCTCCGGCTTGAAATGGATGTTGTCGACCCAGAAGCGCGACGAGCCCTTGTCGGGATCGAAATCGTCGAAGGCATGCCCGGTCGCGAGGTCATGCAAGGTGAGGCCATGCCGGCCGGTCACCACGGCGACATCCGCCCGCCAACGCTCGAACTCGCGCAAGCGCCCGCCTTCGCGCAGCAGAGCGAGCTGCGCACCACTCACCGGCGAGAGATAGATCGCGATGTCGAGGCCGCCCAGACGAGCCAACGCGGCATCGAGCGCCGCCAGCCGTTCGGGCTCGTATGCCATCGCCGCTATGTCCTGCGCCCCCGCGACCTTGCGGGTCAGCGCGGCGTCGAAATCCGGCGTGGTCTTGAAGCCGTCGGCGCGCCAGAAGCCGGGCTCGGTGCGCTTTTGTCCCTGGCCTCGCAGATTCTCCGGTGCTTCCGTGTTGAACATCAGCTTCAGGCGCATACCTGCCCGCCCGAGCCCGCTCGTTACCTCCTGGCGCAGCGGCGGGGGCGGCGGCAGCCGGGTGAACATGAAATAATCGAGCCCGATGACGACGCGCCTGACACTGCCGACATCGCGCGCCAGTGCCGCCAGCACCGGCAACTCCTCCGCCATCAGCGAGGAGAGGCCGGCATTGTAGGCCGGCTCCGGCAGCCCCGGTGCAAGATCGCGCGGATCGAGCCCGCGATAGACCACCGAGGAGCCGATGAGGAGCGTCCCGGGGCGGAGATTGGCGATCTGCAGCGGCTTCACCCGGCGCATCTGCGTGTCGAGCAGCCGGCTCGCTCCTGCACCGTCCCGTGTCCAGGGCGGCATAGCGCGGAAGACCCAGAACGGATCAAGCCAGAGCGTCGCAGCCGCGGTCAGCAGCAGCACGCCGGCGACGATCGCGGCGAAGGTCGGCGCGAAGCCGCGGCCTCGAACGGGCTGATCCAGTGCGGGCGTGCTCGACGCGACGGTCATGAGGCGGCGCTAGCAGATCGCGGCTCCGCCCGCGAGCCCCTGCGTTGACCGGGGCGGCAAGCTGCTCGATAGACATATCAGTTAGACGCCACGGCTGGCGCGAGGAGGATCATGCGCGTTCTGGTGACGGGGGCTGCCGGCTTCATCGGCAATGAGACAGCCCGGGTTCTGCTCGAACGCGGCGACGAGGTCGTCGGCATCGACAATCTCAACGACTATTACGATCCCGCCCTGAAGCAGGCCCGGCTCGCCCGCCTCGACGGCCATAACCGCTTCAGCTTCGAGCAGCTCGATCTCGCCGATCGCGACGGCATGGCGAAGCTCTTCGCCGAAGGCCGCTTCGAGCGCGTCGTCCATCTCGGCGCCCAGGCCGGCGTGCGCTTCTCGATCGAGAACCCACAGGCCTATCTCGATTCCAACCTCACCGGCTTCGGCCATGTGCTGGAAGGCTGCCGGCGCAACGGCGTCGAGCACCTCGTCTATGCCTCCTCCAGCTCGGTCTACGGCGCCAACACCCGCACGCCCTTCCGCGTCGAGGACAATGTCGACCACCCGGTCAGCCTCTATGCCGCGACCAAGAAGGCGAATGAGGGCATGGCCCATGCCTACAGCCATCTCTACGGGCTGCCGACCACGGGCCTGCGCTTCTTCACCGTCTACGGCCCCTGGGGTCGGCCGGACATGGCGCCGATGATCTTCACCCGGAAGATCCTGGCCGGCGAGCCGATCGAGGTCTTCAACGAGGGCAAGCACGAGCGCGACTTCACCTATGTCGACGATATCGTCGAAGGGGTGGTGCGCGTGCTCGACCAGGTCGCGGCGCCCGATCCGGACTGGTCGAGCGACGAGCCCGGCCCCGCCACCTCCTCGGCGCCCTGGCGGCTCTACAATATCGGCAATTCCGATCCGGTGCCGCTGATGGAGTTCATCGCCACGATCGAGCAGGCCGTTGGCAAGAAGGCGGTGATGGAGATGAAGCCGCGCCAGCCCGGAGACGTCCTGCGCACCGCCGCCGACGTCTCGGCGCTGGAGGCGGCCGTCGGCTTCCGGCCGCATACCCCGCTCGCCGACGGCATCGGGCGGATGGTGCGCTGGTATCGCGACTTCTACCGGGTTTAGACGCGACTGATCAACAAGCCCTCATCCTGAGGAGGCCGCGCAGCGGCCGTCTCGAAGGATGCTTCAGGAGGCTCCGGACCCATCTGGACCATCCTTCGAGACGCGATCTCCGATCGCTCCTCAGGATGAGGGCTGAGAGAAATTTCGAACAGACACGAAGGGCCCGCCATGGCTACCCCCGCGAAGATCGGCATCGTCACCGTCTCCGACCGCGCCTCGGCCGGCGTCTATGCCGACGAGGGCGGCCCAGCCATCCTCGACTATTTCAGCAAGGCGCTGGCGAGCCCCTGGCAGGCGGTAACCCGCGTCATCCCCGACGAGCGCGCCGGCATCGCCCAGACGCTGATCGATCTCGCCGACAAGGAAGGCTGCTGCCTGATCGTCACCACCGGCGGCACCGGCCCGGCCCCGCGCGACGTCACGCCCGAGGCCACCGAGGACGTGATCGACAAGCTGATGCCGGGCTTCGGCGAGTTGATGCGCCAGGTCAGCCTCGCCAAGGTGCCGACCGCGATCCTCTCGCGCCAGCTCGCCGGCATCCGCGACAAGGCGCTGATCGTCAACCTGCCCGGCCGCCCGCGCGCCATCGCCGAATGCCTCGACGCGGTGATGCCGGCGATTCCCTATTGCATCGACCTGATCGAGGGTCCCTATCTCGAAACCGACCCTTCGGTGATCGTCGCGTTCCGACCGGGGCAGAAGCCGAAAGGGTGAACAATACCTCGACGGACACCCCCACCCTCCCCCTATGAGCGTTTATCGGATGGTAGCTTCGGTGCTGTAGGACTAGGCGGATCAGATTTCGCCGGAATTCTTTCATGCCTGCAAAGATCGTCCCGCTCGTCATGGCCGGCGGCTCCGGCACCCGCCTCTGGCCGCTCTCGCGCGACACCATGCCGAAGCAGTTCATCGCACTGCTCGACGATGGTCTCTCGACCTTCCAGGCGACGCTGCAGCGCCTGATGGATCCGGCTTTCGGCGCACCGATCGTCATCACCAACAATGATTTCCGCTTCATCGTCGCCGAGCAGATGCTGGCGCTCGGCATCAAGGGCGAGATCGTGCTGGAGCCGGAGCGGCGCGACTCCGCTGCAGCCATCGCAGTCGGCACCGTCATGGCCGGCAAGCGTGATCCCGAAGCGGTCTGCGTCGCGCTCGCCTCCGACCATGTCGTCGGCGATGCCGCAGCCTTCCGCCAGGATTGCAAGCGTGCAGCTCAGCTGGCCGCGACCGGGCTGATCATGACGCTCGGCATCAAGCCGACGCATCCCTCGACCGCCTATGGCTATCTCGCCCCCGGCGAAGCTCTGTCGGAGCCCGGCGCCAATCGCCTTTCCCGCTTCGTCGAGAAGCCCAAGCTCGACATCGCCGAGAAATACGTCGCCGAAGGCTATCTCTGGAACAGCGGCAACTTCCTGTTCTCGGCCAAGACCATGCGCGACGAGCTCTCTCGCCACGCGCCGGCCGTGCTCTCGGCCGCCGAGGCTGCCGTCGACAAGGCCACGCGCGATCTCGACTTCCTGCGTCTCGATCCGGAGAGCTTCGGCAAGGCCACCAAGATCTCGATCGACTATGCCGTGATGGAGCGCACCGCCCATGCCGGCATGCTCGCCGCCTCCTTCGACTGGTCGGATGTCGGCTCCTGGGATTCGATCCACGCGATCAAGCCGCAGGATGGCGACGGAAACGTGCTGGAGGGGCCGGCGGTCGCGCTCGACACCCGCCGCTCGCTGATCCGCAGCGAGGAGGTGCTGACTACCGTGGTCGGGCTCGACGACGTCGTCGTGGTCTCGACCCGCGACGCCGTGCTGGTCGCCTCGATGGCCCAAGCCGGCAAGGTCAAGAATCTGGTCGAGCAGATGAAGGCGGAAGGGCGTCCCGAGGCCAGCGAGCATTTGCGCATCTACCGGCCCTGGGGCTGGTATCAGCGCATCGACATCGGCGCCCGTTTCCAGGTCAAGCACATCCACGTCAAGGAAGGCGGGCAGCTCAGCCTGCAGAAGCACTTCCACCGCGCCGAGCACTGGGTCGTGGTGCGAGGCACGGCCGAGGTCACGCTCGATGGCAAGGTCAGCTTCGTCCACGAGAACGAGTCGGTCTACCTGCCGATCGGCTGCACGCACCGGCTGAAGAACCCGGGCAAGATCGGGCTCGAGCTGATCGAGGTCCAGGTCGGCAGCTATACCGGCGAGGACGATATCGTCCGGATCGAGGACATCTACGCGCGCAGCTGAGGGCTGATGCTCAGCCCTTTTCCAGCTCCTGCCCGATCGCACGGATCAGCTCCGGCGACAGCGGATCCATCCGCGAGCTGAAGCTGCCGACGAGGCTGCCGTCGCGGCCGATCAGGTATTTGTGGAAGTTCCAGCTCGGCAATTCGCTCGGGCGCTGGTTCGCCGCCCAGCGATAGAACGGATGGGCATCGGGCCCGCGCACCACGTTCTTCTGGGTGATCGGATAGTTCGCGCCATGGCTCTGGCGCACCGCCTCGGCGATCGCCGCGCCGTCGAGCGGCTCCTGCCCGCCAAAATCATTGCTCGGCACGGCGATCAGGATGAGACCGCGCTCGCGATAACGCTCCCACAGCTGCTCAAGCCCGGCGAATTGCCCGGAAAGCCCGCATTGCGTCGCCGTGTTGACGATCAGGATCGGCTTGCCCCGATAGGCGGACAACGGGATGCGCCCGCCCTCGGCCCTGTCGAAGCTGAAGGCGTAGGCATTGCTCTCGCCCTGCGCGGCGAACGCCGGCGCGACTGGCGCCAGGGTCAGCAAGGCGAGGATCTGGCGGCGATGGAAGCGCATGGGCAAGCTCCGCGATGGTGCCAGGCTACTGCCGCCGGAGCTTACGCGCCAAGTAAGATATCCGCGAGCGGAAACGAAAACGCCCCGGCGCGAGCCGGGGCGTCGTTCATTCGCAGGGGACGTAAGCCACTCAGCAGGCGAGCACCTTCTTCACGCGCACCTCGAGGTCGCGCAGCTCATAGGGCTTCACGACGTAATGGTCGGCGCCGTTGCTGGTCGCCTCATCCATCTTGTCGACCGAGCGCTCCGAGGTCGCCATGATGATCTTGATCTGGTTGAGCTCCGGCACCGAGCGGATGGCGCGCAGGAGGTCGATGCCGCTCATCCCGTCCATGTTCCAGTCGAGCAGCAGCAGATCGTAGCGCTTCGTCTGCATCTTCATCAGGGCCTCGCGGGCGTTCTCCGCCTCGTCGATGTCCTGGAACTCGATCTGCTTGAGGAAATAGGTGGCAAGGCCACGCATGCTCTTCTGGTCGTCGACCACGAGGATGCGGTAGTCGCTTCTCGCCTTTGACATGGCACTCTCCCTGGCATCGGACCGAAAAGTGGAGTCCACTCCTCGGAATAATCGATGCGATAACAATGCGATAGATCACCGTGGCCGCGTCCGTTCGGACGCGCGACGATCTATGCGGTTCGCTGCTGCGGGCGTTCGCCCAGCAGTCCCGCGATGGCTCCCCCGATCTGGTCGAGCGGTACGACCCGATCGGCGGCGCCCAACTCGAACGCGGCTTTCGGCATCCCGTTTACCACACAGGTCTCGCCACTTTGGATTAACGTCGCAGCCCCGGCTTTGCGCATGGCTAACAAACCGTCAGCGCCATCGCGGCCCATGCCGGTGAGCAGCACGCCGATCGCATGGCTGCCGAGCGAGCGCGCGACCGAATGGAACATCACGTCGACGGAGGGGCAGTGTCCGCTGACCAGCGGACCCTCCTTGACGACACAGACGAGCTCGCCGCGCCGCTCCTCGATCTCGAGATGCTTCGTGCCGCCCGGCGCTACCACGGCCATCCCCGGCCGCAACCGATCGCCATCGGCGGCCTCGCGCACGTCGAGCCCTGTCGCGGCCGAAAGCCGCGCCGCGAACTTGGCCGTGTAGCCGGCCGGCATGTGCTGGACCACGGCGATCGGCAGGCGCAGATGCGCAGCGTCGCGCATCACCGTCTGAACCGCCGGCACGCCACCGGTCGAGGCGCCGATCGCGATCAGCGAGACCTTGCCATGGGCAGCCGGAACAGGCGCCGCAGCCATTGGCCGCACCGGCGCGGCTGCTGCCGGCCGCTGCTGGGCCGCGAGCTCCTTGGCGGCGGCGAGCATCCGCCGGCTGGCCGAGGCGCGCTGCAGCGCCGCGGCGACATGCTTCATGAAGCCTTCGAGCGTATGCGTCGACCCGTCGGGCTTCTCGATGAAGTCGATCGCGCCGAGCTCCAGCGCCTGGATGGTGTTGTCGGCGCCCGGGCCGCCGAAGGCCGAGACGATCAGCACCGGCAGCGGATCCTGCTTCAGCACGCGGGCCAGCAGCTTGAGGCCGTGCCGGCCGGGCAATTCGAGGTCGAGGGTCAGGATGTCGGGCCGCAGGTCCTGGATCGCGTCCCAGCCTTCCTCGGCGCTGCCGGCGACGCCGATCACCTGGAAGCCGGGCGTCGAGTTGATGATCTGCGTCATCAGCTTCTGCATCAGCACGGAATCGTCGACGACGAGGACTTTCACCGGGCCGGCGGAGGTCATGCTCATCACCAGATCTCCACTTCACCAGCCACCGGCTGGGTCTTGAGACGGTTGAGGTAGGCGATTTCCTGCTCCCGCTCGGGATCGCGCGCCGCCTGCTGGACGTGCTGGACCCAGGCGCGGCCGGTGGACGGCTGGTAGTGGATGCGGCGTGAGCGCGTGCCGCCGACATCCCTGGATACCACCGGAATGCCCTCGCGGGCGAGAAACTCGTTGACGAAGATGATGTTGCCCTCGCCGATCGCCAGCATGGTGGCGCCGGAGAGCACGCGCGCACCGCCGAAGACCTTGGCTTCTAGCTGGCTGCGCCTGGCCCCGCGCTTCATCAGGCCGTTGATCAGCACCTCCATGGCGGTGTCGCCATAGCGCTCGCCGGCGCTGGCGTCGGTGCCGCCATTGTTCTTCGGCAGCAGGAAGTGGTTGAGCCCGCCGACGCCGATCTGCGGGTCGCGCATGCAGACCGAGACGCAGGAGCCGAGCACGGTGGCGACGATCTCGTCCTTGGCCGAGGTGATCTCGTGTTCGCCCGGCGCGACCGTGATGATGGTCGCTTCGAAGCGCGGATCGAAATAGCGCCGTGAGGATCGGTTCAGGCTCATGGCGTGCGCTCGTAGATGGTGCGGCCGATCAGCCTGAGCTGGGGATGCGGCTGCGGCAGGGATTCGGAATGGCCGAGATAGAGGAAGCCGCCGGGCTGCAGCAGGGCGACATAGCGATCGAGGATCGCAGCCTTCGTCGGCGTGTCGAAATAGATGAAGACGTTGCGGCAGAAGATCACGTCGAACGGCCCCTTCATCGGCCAGCGCTCGATCAGGTTCAGCCGCTTGAAGGAGATCAGCCGCTTCAGCTCCTCGGCGATACGGGCTTCGCCGCGGGCGCTCTGGCCCTCCAGCTTGAGCAGCGGCCGCAGGTCCGCCGGCAGGCGGTCAAACTGCTCGGCCGGATATTGGCCGGCCGCTGCGCGGTCGAGGATGTCAGTGTCGATGTCGGTCGCCAGGATCCTGAAGTCGAGATCGCTGCGATGGCCGATCACGTCCCGCGAGGTCGCTGCGATACTGTAGGGCTCCTCGCCGGAGGAGCAGGCCGCCGACCAGATCCGGATGCGCCCGCGCCGGCCCGCCCGCTCCTGGATCAGGCGCGGCAGCACGTCCTTGCGCAGATGGTCGAAATGGTGGCGCTCGCGGAAGAAGGCGGTGTGGTTAGTGGTCACCGCATTGATCAGCTCGGGGATCTCGTCGCTCGCCGCGGGCGTGCGCAGATAGGCGCAGTATTCCGCGATCGAGCTGAGACCGAGCACCTTGACGCGCCGCGCCAGTCGCCCGCGCGCCATCGCCTCCTTGTGCTCGCGGATGACGATGCCGGCATGCTCGTAGACGAGCTTGGCCACCAGGGCCATGTCGTCCCGGCTGAGCGTGGTGTCCGACTGGACGGGTTGTGGCGCAAGCATGCTCATGCCCTGAGAAACCATTAGAACTCCGCCCACTCGTCCATCCGGCCACCGCCGGCGATGCGGCGGCGCGGAGTGACGGGGCGGGCCTCGGTGGAACGATGATTGTCCTGGCGGCCCGGCTGGCGCCGCGGCTCGCTCGGGCTGGCGGCCGGCAGCGGCCGTGCCTGGGCCATGGGCCGCTCGAAACGGAAGACACCGGCGAGCTCGCGCAGCGCCTGTGTCTGCTCGGCGAGGCTCGCGGCCGCGCCGGCACTCTGCTCGGCCAGGGCCGCATTCTGCTGCGTCGCCTCGTCCATCGCTGCGACGGAGCGGCTCATCGCGGCAACGTCGCCGGCCTGCCCCGCGTTCGCCTGCGAGAGCTCCGCCACCGTCGCCGAGACCTGCTCGACCGCAGTGGCGATCTTGCCGAGCGTCTCGCCGGTCCGCCGGACCAGGCGCACGCCCTCGGCGACCTCGGCGTTTGAATTGGCGATCACGCCCTTGATGTCCTTGGCGGCGGTGGCCGAGCGCTGCGCCAAAGTACGCACCTCGCTCGCGACCACGGCGAAGCCCTTGCCGGCCTCACCAGCCCGAGCCGCCTCGACCGCGGCGTTCAGCGCCAGCAGATTGGTCTGGAAGGCGATGCCGTCGATCACGCTGACGATCTCGGCGATCCGCGCCGAGGACTGCTCCATTCGCCCGATCGCGTCGATCGTCTCGGCCACGGCCTGCTGGCCGGTTCCCGCCACCGCCATCGCCTCGCCGGCGAGCTCCGTCGCGCTGCGCGAGCGGCCGGCGCTTTCCTTGATCGAGGTCGCCAGCTGTTTGGTCGTCGCCGCGGTCTCTTCCAGGCCGGCAGCCGACTGTTCGGTCCGCCCGGCGAGGTCGACCGCGCCCGCCTTGATCTCCACGGCGGTCGCCGCGACATGCCCGGCTGCCGCCTGGATGCCCGAGACGGTCTGCGTCAGCCGCGCCAGTGTCTGGTTGAGCCCGGCCTTGAGCTCGCCGAGCCGCCCGTCATAGACGCCGTCGACGCGCCCGGTCAGGTCACCCTCACTGAGTCCCGCCAGCACATGGGCGAATTCGTTGGTGGCGGCCTCGATGATCGCGTTGATCTCGTTGACGCCCTCCGCGATGCGCTGCAGCGCCTCCGGCTTGCCGGCGAGCGGCACGCGCTGCGAGAAATCGCCCTCCGCCGCGGCGGCGACAACGGCCGCTACCTCGTCGGCAGCGCGCAATTCCTCGGTCAGCTCGCGCCATTCGATGGTCGAGCCGAGCCGCTGGCCGTCGGATTGCGCCATGGTGGTCAGCGTCAGCGCGACCACGCGCTTGCCGAGCGCGACGCGCATCGTCCGCGCCTCGGGAACACCCTGCGGCCCAGCGAACAGCTCCAGCACCTTGCCGAGCATGTCCTTGGCCGAAACGCCCGGGAAAGCGGCGCGGAAATCCTCCTGCGCGCCGCTGAAGAAGGCGAGCAGCGACTTGTTGACGTAGACGACCTGGCCTTTCGCATCGCAGACCATGATCGCGGTGCGGCAGCCATCGAGCGCCGCACGGATCCGCCCCGCCTCGACCGAGCTTTCCTGGACCTGGCGCAGCGCCCGCGAGAGCTGGCCGATCTCGTCGCGGCGGGCGAGTTCCGGCACGGCGCCGGGTGCGCCTTCCGAGAGCTTCTCCATGCCCTCGCGCAGGGCAGCTACCGGCCGTGCCAGCGAGCGGGCCGCGAGCCAGCCGAGGCCGGCGGCAAGGGCGACGCCGGCGACGCCGAACGGCAGGGCCGCGCTTGCGAAACCCGACAGCGCCGCGTCGACCTGCTGGCTGGACAGGCCGAGGGCGCCGAACCGGGCGGCTGCGCTCTGCTGGATGGCGACTGCGACGAGCCCGCCCGAAACGGCCGCGCCGCCGGCGAACAGCGCCGGCAGCTTGACCGATAGTTTCGAGAAGGCGCCCAGCTGGCTCATCGGCTCGTTGGTCTCTCAGGCGTTCGGACTGATCTCTGGTCTGCCGGCTGGGCGCTGCCGCAGGCCATCAGAGGCTCAGGCGACGCGCAGTTGCTTGTCCTGGTTGTCGCCGCCGTCGCGGATCACCGCGGCGAGGTCGAGCAGGGCGACGATCTCGGTGTCGAGCAGCACGAGGCCCTCGATCAGCCCGTGCTCGTCACGCTCGAGATCCGGCGCCGGACGGACCGCGCTGACCGGCACGTCGACGATGTCCGAGACCGAGTCGACCAGCAGGCCTGCAGTCTTGTCCTCGACGTCGACGACGACGATCACATGGGTCGCGGTCGCATCGGTGGTGCCGAGGCCGATCGCGGTGCGCAGATCGTAGACCGCGAGGATGACGCCGCGCAGATTGAGCACGCCGCGCACATGCGGAGCCGCATGCGGCAGCGGCGTCGTCGCCTGCCAGCCCTTGATCTCGCGGACCATGCCGACATCGATGCCGAAGGTACGGTCGCCGACCCGGAAGGTGACGATCCGGCGCGCAGCGGACTCAGGCTGCGCCGAGGTGAAGTGCTTTTCGCTGAGCTGCAGGGACATGGTTCATCCAGCCAGTTTGAGTTCGGGAGCGGGTTGGCGGGTACCCGAAGCCGCCACGCGCAGCATCGAGTCGACGTCGAGGATCAGCGCGACCAGGCCGTCGCCAAGGATCGTCGCAGCCGAGGCGCCGGCGACCGCGCCATAGTTCGACTCGAGGCTCTTCACGACGACCTGTTGCTGGCCGACGATCTCGTCGACCGCGATGCCGACATTCCCGCCGCGCTCGGTCTCCGCGATGATGATGATGTTCTCGTCGCGCTTGCCGGCAGAGCCCATCACGGCGCCCAAGCGATGCAGCGGCGTGATCTCGCCGCGCCAGCGCAGCACTTCCTGGCCGAAGGTCAGGTGTTCGATCGGCGTGTTGGCGAGGTGCTGCGTCTCGATCACGCTGGCGATCGGGATGACGTAGCGGTCGTCGCCGCAGCGGATCACCATGCCTTCGAGCACGGCGAGCGTCAGCGGCAGCGCCAGCGTGAACTTGCAGCCGCGGCCCGGCTCGGAATCGACGCTGATGCGCCCGCCCAGCGATTCGACGTTCCTGCGCACCACGTCCATGCCGACGCCGCGGCCGGAGATGTCGCTGACGGCATCCGCCGTCGACAGGCCGGCGGCGAAGATCAGCTGGTCGATCTCCTCCGGCGCGAGCTTCTCGTCGGCGCCGACAAGTCCGCGCGAGCGGGCCTTGGCGAGCAGCCTGTCGCGACCGATGCCGCGCCCGTCATCCGTCACCGAGATGACGATACGGCCAGCGCGATGCTCGGCGATCAGCTTGATCGTGCCTTCCGGGTTCTTGCCGGCGGCGATGCGATCCTCCGGCGTCTCGACGCCATGATCCATCGAATTGCGGATCATGTGGGTCAACGGATCGGCGAGTTCCTCGATGATCGTCTTGTCGACCTCGGTGTTCTCGCCTTCGAGGACGAGTTTCACTTCCTTGCCGAGCGTCTGGGCGAGCTCGCGCACCAGGCGCGGCATGCGCTGGAACACCGCCTTTACCGGCTGGGCGCGCACCGCCATGACGTGGTCCTGCAATTCGCGCGTCTGGCGCGAGAGCGTCAGGATGCCTTCGGCGGTCTTGGCGTAGACGTCGTAGGGCAGCGAGCGCACGCATTCGACCAGCATGGACTGGGTGATGACGATCTCGCCGACCAGATTCATCAGCCGGTCGATGCGATCGAGATCGACGCGGACGCTGACCGCCTGGCGCTGGCGCGCAGCGGCCTCGTTGGAGACCGGCCGCGCGGCGGCACGCGCCGCCGCCGGGGCGGCTGCGGTTGCGGGCGCGGCAGCGACGGGGGTCGGCGCAGGAGCAACGGCGGGCTGGATGTCGGGCTGCGGCGCAGCCTCGGTGCTCGGCCCGAGCCGGGCGAGGATCGCCGACAGATCGGCCGCAACATTCTGCGGCACTTCCGCGGAGACGGCCGGCGCCGCTGCCGGAACGGGATCCGCGTCGGCTTCGCTATCGGGCAGGACTTCGACCTCGAACTCCTCGTTGGCGAGGGTGAAATCGAACTTCGAGACGATCTCGTCGGCCGTGAGCTCGGTGCGCATCATCACCGTGAAGCGCATATGGCAGTCGGTGACGTCGAGCGTCTCGAGCGTGGGAACGTGGCTGAGATCGCAGGAGACCGAGACGATTTCCTCGGCCGGCAGGATGCCGATCGCGACGCGCGGTTCGATCACGCGACGGAACAGGTCGGCTTCCGGCGTGATCTTGATGCAAACGTCATGGCCGGGCTTGCGGACCGGTGCGGCGGCGACCGGCTCGTCGTCGTCCCAGCCGTCATTCGCCGCAGGCGGCGCGGCAGGCGCGCCCATCTTGGCGTCGACCATGGCGAGGAGATTGCCGAGCGCGGCGATACCGACAGGGGCGTCGGCCGCAGGCGCTGCCGGAGGTTCCGCGGAAGCGGCCGGCGCTGCCTGCTTGGCCTGGCCGACCTGCTCGAGCGCGGCCAGCAGGTCCGGGCGTACCGGCGCGGTCTCGTCGTTGCGGGCGGCGGAGACCAGATCGGCGACGGCGTCCGAGCAGCGCAGGAACAGGGTGAAGGGCGCATCTTCCAGCGCGACGCGGCCGGAGCGCAGATGGTCGAGCGCCGCCTCGAAGACATGGGCGAAGCCGACGAGCTCTGTGCAACCGAAGGCACCCGCGCCACCCTTGATCGAGTGAATCGCGCGGAAAGCAGCATTGACGTCTTCTGAATCGGTGGAGCCCTCGTCGAGCGCCTGAAGCTTCTGCTCCAGCGCGCCGAGGAGTTCCTCGCACTCCTGGAAGAAGGTCTGTTTGAGTTCCGCCAGGGGATCCATGGACGCCTCAGTTCTGGTAGCGCGCGACGAGGCCGAGCAGGGTGTTGGGCTCGAACGGCTTGACCATCCAGGCGCTGGCGCCGGCCCGGCGGCCTTCCGCCTTGATCTCGGCGCCGTTCTCGGTGGTCAGCACGATGATCGGCGTGTTCTGGCCGGCTGGGCGCGAGCGGCAGGCGCGCGTGAACTCGATGCCGTCCATGATCGGCATGTTGAGGTCGGTGATGACGAGGTCGGGCTTGAACTGGTCGAAGCGGGCGAGGCCCTCCTCACCGTTCTCTGCTTCGGCCACTTCATGTCCCGCATTGCGCAGCGTCATGCTGAGCAGGCTGAGTAGGGTCTTGGTATCGTCGATCGCGAGGATCTTCATCGCGGGATCACTCCAGAACGAGAGCGCTTTGCGCCGGGTCGAACCCGATCGCCTGAAAGGACTGGCGGCATTCGTCAGAAGCCGCCTTGAGGGTGACGCTGAGCCCGCGCGCCTTGGCGCTGGTCGCAGCCGCATGCATGAGCTGGATCCACAGGCTCGGGAACGGCCCGGCCTCGGCGCATTCGACCGCGATGCTTTCCTTCTGCTCCAGCGCGACGAGCAGCTGATTGCGGAAAGCCGCAGCCTCTGACCGGCCGAGGAAAGGCGGAAGTGAGACGGTGATGACCACGGCGGCGCGCCCTGTGTTTGTTGACTCGGAAGCATCTCGGGGATTGGTAAAAATTTCGCTAACCGCCCGGGCCCGCGGCAAGGATTGTGGCCGTTCCGCGGCACTCTCTCCCGGTTTCAGAACAGGTTGTTGCTGATCGCGCGCGGCACCAGCGAGATGCTGCCGTTCGCTTCCTTGTATTTGCGGGGAATGTTGATGATGCCCGACAGGTGCAGCCAGAGATTGTTCGGCGAGATCGGCTTGATGATGATCTCGTGCGCGCCGAGCTTTGCAGCCTGCACCACGGCGCGCCGGTCGGGCTTCTCCATCATCACCAGCACCGGCGCCTTGGCGAAGGGCGAGGTCTTGAACGAGCGGATCGAGGCCAAGCACTTAACGCTGTCCCCGTCAGGCAGGTCCCAATCGAGGATGACGATATTGGGCTGCTTCTGGATGAAGGTCGTCGCCGCCGTCGCAAGGTCCGCCGCCTCGAACACGCGCTGCAGCTGCGCCTGATAGAGCATGGTGCGGATGATCCGCCGGTAGTGCGGGCTGGGATCGATCAGCAGCACCGACAGGTTGGGGAAGGAGGGCGCGATATGCATGTCCGCAACTCGAAACTCGTACTCGACTAGGAACTTCGCACGCGGCGGTTAAGGCTCCGCCCTGCCCCGTCAGACGCTGAGCCCAAACCGGACGCCGCCCCAATGCCGGCCCTTGACGACGATCGGTGCCGACAGATCCTCCATCACCAGGAAATTGCCGCCGCCCATGTCGCGCCGATAGGTCTGCAGCAGGAAGGGTTTCTGGTTGCGCGCCGCGGCGAGCCCGGTGCGGTCGTTGAAGATGCGCCGGTTGCGGCAATTAGCGTTGTTCCAGACCGGGTCCTGCCCCTGCGGCTGCGAATATTTGCGATTATGGGTCGGCAGGTAGCCGTTCCGGTCCACGGCCGCGCAGAAGACGATGCGCTTGCTCGCCGAGAGCATTTTCTCCTGCACCGACGGCAGCAGCCGGTCGGTCAGCTCGGTGAAGCGCGTCATGAATTGCTGAGGATCGCTGCCCGCGACCGGCCGATAGGTCTCGTCGAACAATTCGGCCTGGCCGATCTGCCCGGTCGCCAGCGCCTGCTCGAACAGCGCAGAGATCGCCGTTGCGGCCTCGACCGCGATCTCGATCATGTCCGATTGCGGCGTGCGCACGCCGGAGTTCGCGATCGCGCCGAGGATCGCCTCGGTGGTCGAGACCAGCGAGGCTCCGCGCCGCGCCGCGACCTCGAGATTGCGGCCGGACTGGTCGACCCCGGCGACGAGCCCCTTCAGCTCACCGCCGACCTGGGCAAAGGCCACCGCATTCTCGCGTGCCGGTGCCGAGATCGAATCGATCTCGCCGATCAGCCCGACCACCGAGCGGCCGAAATGATCGAGCTCGCCGATCTGCTGCGAGATGCCCTGGCTTTCCTCATTGGCGCGTCGCGCAGCCTGCGCGTTCGCCTCGCTCTGCTTCGCCAGCTGGTCGACGGTCGCGACCAGCGCGTCGAGCTGCTTGGCACTGGCGGAGGTGGCGTCGCGCGTCTGCTCGGCGAGCTGCTTCACCGCCGCGGCGATCACGGCAAAGCCGCGCCCGGCAGCACCGCTGCGCGCCGCCTCGACGCCGGCATTGATCGACAGCAGCTGGATCTCGCGCGTGATCGCCTGGATCGCCTCGCTGGCCTCGCGCGCCTTGTGTGCCCGCGCCACCGCCTCGTTCAGGGCCTGCGAGATCGACTGCGCGCCATCGGACAACTCGGCGATGTCGTTCTGCGCGGCGTTGAGCCCCTGCCGGACCGCACCGGTGACTCGCTCCAGCCCGCTCTTGACCACCGACGCCGCCTGCTGGGCCGTGTCTGCAGCCTGCTGGATCGCCTGGTTGGAACGCGAGACCTGCTCGACCGAGGTGACGACGCGATGCAAACCGTCGGTCTGCCGGTCGAGCTCGCCATTGACGTCGCCGATGCGGCCGGAAATGTCGGTGATCTCGGCGCTGAGCTTGCCGAAACGCTCGGCGATCTCGAGCACGGCCCGTGCCGCAGCCTCCGCTCCCGGCGCATCCTCGTCGGCAGGATCAGGCAGCTTCAGAGCCAGTGCGTGCATCGCTGCGGCGCTTCCATCTTGGAGTTCTGCCTGGCGACCCTAGAAGAACAGGGTAAACCCGCAGTTAAGCGGCGCCTTGATCTGGTAACGCTCGCCGGTTCCCTCGGCTCGGAACGGCAGATAGGCTGCGCTCCCCACGACAACCGCGAGGCGGAAGCCGCTTGAACAGCCGACAGCTCGAAACCTTCGCCGCGGTGATGAAAGCCGGCACGATCTCGCGCGCCGCCGAGCTGCTCGGCGTCACCCAACCCGGCGTCAGTCGTGCCATCGCCGAACTGGAGAAATCGCTCGGCTTCCTGCTCTTCGACCGCATCCGCAACCGCATCGTCGCGACGCCCGAGGGCAAGCTCTTCTACGCCCAGGTCCAGGCCTCCTTTCTCGGCATGGATACCTTACGCGCCACCGCGGCCCGCATCCGCGACCATGGCGCCGGCCAGCTGCGTATCGGCTCGCTCTCTGCACTCGGCTCCTCGCTGGTGCCGCGGGCGGTGCGCCGCTTCCGTGACCGGAGCCCGGAGATCGCGGTGACGCTGATGGTCCTGCCCTCCCGCGACATCCGCGACGGCGTCGCCTCCGGCGCCTTCGATGTCGGCCTCGCCGCCGACGAGATCGACGTCTCCGGCGTGCTGCATCAACCCTTCGTCCAGCCGCGCGTGCTGTGCGCCCTGCCCCTCGGCCACCCGCTCGCACAGAAGGAGATGATCGGCCCGACCGATCTGCACGATCTGCCTTTCGTCGCCTATGTACCGGAGGACCGCGCCCGGCAGCGGCTCGACCGCGTCTTCGCCGAAGCCGGCGTCAAGCCGCGCATCGTCGTCGAGACGATCTATGCCGCGACCGTGTGCGCCCTCGTCGCGGAAGGCGTCGGCGTCGGCCTGGTCAGCCCTTATGCCGTCGCCGGAGCCGATCCGACCCGGCTGGTGCTGCGGCCCTTCGAGCCGGAGGTGCAGAGCCGCAGCCTGCTGATCCTGCCGCTCGACCGGCCGAAATCGCAGCTGGTGCGCGACTTCATCGACTGCCTGATGGAAGTGCGCTAGCCCTAGACTATAACATCCAGGCATCGAGTCATGAGTTTTTCCTGATTGTCGCGAGCGTCTCGCGGAAGGACCCTTTCTGCCACGAAAGGACGCTCCTTCCATGCATGACGCGACCCGCACCGTTCACCACCCCGCCGTCAACGAGGACGGCTATGCCAGCCTGACCGTGCCGACCCACCGCGCCTCGACCATCGTCTATCCGGATGCGGCGAGTTTCTTCGCCCGTAAGCATCGCGGCTTCGACGGCTACACCTACGGTCTGCACGGCACTCCGACGACCCGCACGCTGGAAGCGCAATTGACCGCCCTGCATGGCGGGGTCCGCACCGTGCTCGTCCCCTCCGGCCAGGCCGCAGTCACCATCGTCCTCCTCTCGGTGCTGCTGCCGGGCGACAAGGTGCTGATCCCGGATCAGGTCTATCAGCCCGTGCGCAGCTTCTGCGAGGAATACCTGAAGCCGCGCGGCATCGACTACGACGTCTATGACCCGCTGATCGGGGCCGGCATCGCCGCGCTGATCGACGACAAGGTCAAGCTGGTCTGGGTCGAGTCGCCAGGCTCGAACACGATGGAGGTGCAGGATATCCCCGCCATCGTGAAAGCGGCGAAGGCGAAAGGCGTCCTCGTCGGCTGCGACAACACCTGGGCGACGCCCCTGATTTTCAAGCCGCTGGCCCACGGCGTCGATTTCGCCTGCGAGGCGCTGACGAAATATGTCGGCGGCCATTCCGACCTGCTGCTCGGCTCGGTCACCGTCGCCGACCTTGGCCTGCGCGAGCAGTTGAAAGTGACGCTGCGTGGCCTGGGCGTCGGGGTCTCGCCAGACGAATGCCAGCTCGCCCTGCGTGGCATCGAGACCCTGGCATTACGCCTCGGCCATATGGGCAAGGTTTCCGAGGACTTCGCCCGGCGCCTTACCCGCTCGCCCGCGGTCGAGACCGTGCTGCACCCAGCACTGCCCTCCTGCCCCGGCCATGAGTTTTGGCAGCGTGACATGGGCCGCTCTTCCGGTGTGTTCAGCATCGTGCTGAAGCCGGTGCCGCAGGCTGTGCTCGAAGCGGCACTCTCGTCGCTCAGGGTCTTCGCCATCGGCGCCTCCTGGGGCGGCACGCGCAGCCTGATCGCGCCGCTGGCGCCCGAAAGCGAGCGCACCGTCGTGCCCTGGCCCCATCGCGGCCCGGCGCTGCGCATCAGCATCGGCCTCGAGGACCCGGACGATCTCTGGAACGATCTCGACGCTTTGCTCGTCGCGTTGGAACAGCCGGCGGCCGCCAAGGTCGCCTGAGACGGAAGACCTGACATGACGAACGCGGCGGAGCACGTCTTCGCCGCGGCGGGAGAGCTTTGCCTCAAAACAACAACAGGGGATCTACGATGAAACGGACCTTGCTTCGCCTAACCGCCGCGCTCGCGCTTGCCGCCGGCTTCGCTGCGCCCGCCGACGCCAACACGATCAAGATGATCCGGGACCGCGGCAAGATTATCTGCGGCACCAGCCCCGGCGTCGCCGGCTTCTCGACCCAGGACGCCAATGGCCGCTGGCAGGGCTTCGACATCGACATCTGCCGGGCGCTCGCCGCGGTGATATTCAACGACACTGAAAAGGCCGGCTTCGTCTCGCTGACCTCGAAGGACCGCTTGATCGCCCTGCAGGCAGTCGAGGTCGACGTGCTGCCGCGCACCACCACCTGGACGCTGTCGCGCAATGCCGGCCAGGGCGTCACCTTCACCACTGTCAACTACTATGACGGCCAGGGCTTCATGGTCTCGAAGAAGCTCGGCGTCTCCTCGGCCGCCCAGCTCGGCGGCGCCTCGGTCTGCGTCGCCCAGGGCACGACCAGCGAGCTCAACCTCGCCGACTATTTCCGCAAGCTCGGGGTGAAGTACGAGGCCGCCGCCTTCGGCACCTCGGAGGAGGCGCTGAAGGCCTATGAGTCCGGCCGTTGCGACGCCTACACCACCGACATCTCGGCGCTTTCCGCCGTCAAGATGAAGCTGCAGGACCTCGACGATCACGTCATCCTGCCGGAAGTGGTCTCCAAGGAGCCGCTCGGCCCCTGGGTCCGCACCGGCGACGAGACCTGGTTCAACCTGGTGCGCTGGACTGTGCTCGCCCTGATCAACGCCGAGGAGCTCGGCATCACCAAGGCCAATGTCCAGGAGATGCTGAAATCCTCCAATCCCGAGGTGAAGCGCTTCCTCGGCCTCGACGGCAAGATGGGCGAGGCGATGGGCGTCACGAACGACTGGGTCGTGCGCATCATCTCGGCCGTCGGCAATTACGGCGAGAGCTTCGAGCGCCATCTCGGCAAGGAATCGCGCCTGAAGCTGGCGCGCGGCCCGAACGAGCTCTGGAGCAAGGGCGGCATCCAGTACTCCCCACCCTTCCGGTGAGCCTTTTCTCCCGGTGATGTGACGGAACCGCCCGGCTTTTCGGCGGTTTCTGTTCCGTCTAGTTCATCGGGAGCCTAAAGCCATGCCCGCCATCAAATCTCTTCTCGCCGGCGCCGCCGCGCTCATGCTGGTTTCCGGTTCGGCGATCGCCCAGTCGCGGACGCTCGGCCCGCAGACCGGCACGGTCAAGATCGAGCAGATCTCCGTCGCCTTCCTCGCCTCCGGCGAGCTCGGCGGCGGCACCTTCACCTATCGCGGCCGCTCCTATCCGATCTCGGTCGGCGGGCTCGGCATCGGCGGCATCGGCGCCTCGCGCGTCCTCGCCAGCGGGCGGGTCTATGGCCTGAGCAATCGCGCCGACCTCGCCGGTCCTTACGTCCAGCTCAAGGAAGGCTGGGCCGTCGGCCGCGCCGGCGAGGGCCGCGTCTGGCTCAAGAACGACAAGGGCGTGACCATCAGCCTCGACACCCGCCGCCAGGGCCTGCAGGCGACCATCGGCGCAGACGGCGTGGTGATCGCGTACAAGTAGACCAACCAAACCGTCAGCTGCAGGATGGAGAGGCAAGCGGTCGGGCGCTGTCCGGCCGCTGCTGCCGTCGGCATTCCCTGCGCGCCTGTGCTGTCATGCTCGTGAGTGGACAAGTGCTCTAGCACGCCCAACCTAGGCTGCCGGGGCTCTCCGTCCCGACAGCCTCGCACTCCAGGAGGATGACCCCGATGACGAAGGTTCTGGTTCTCTACTATTCCAGCTACGGCCATATCGAGACGATGGCGCAGGCCGTCGCCGAAGGCGTGCGCGAAGCCGGCGCCGAGGTCGTCATCAAACGCGTGCCCGAGCTCGTCCCCGAGGAGGTCGCCCGCAAATCCGGCTTCAAGCTCGACCAGGCGGCCCCGATCGCCACAGTCGACGAGCTTCCCGGCTACGACGCGATCATCCTCGGCGTGCCCACGCGCTTCGGCAACATGGCGGCGCAGATGAAGAACTTCCTCGACCAGACCGGCGGCCTCTGGGCCCAGGGCAAGCTCGTCGGCAAGGTCGGCAGCGTCTTCACCTCGACCGCGACCCAGCACGGTGGCCAGGAGAGCACCATCCTCTCGACCCACATCGTCCTGCTGCATCAGGGCATGGTCATCGTCGGCCTGCCCTACAGCTTTCAGGGCCAGACGACACTGACGGAGATCACCGGCGGCTCGCCCTATGGCGCCAGCACCATCGCCGCCAGCGACGGCTCGCGCCAGCCTTCTGAGAACGAGCTCGCCGGCGCCCGCTATCAGGGCAGGCACGTCGCGGGGATCGCCGCCAAGCTCGCGGCAAGCTGAAAACTGGCGCCCGACCGGCCAAATTCGCGCCCGGCATCGGAACTTTCGCCGCCTTGATACCGGCCTGCTTGCGCCCGATCGCACAGGCGCTTCAGACTGCGATCGATCCCGCCTCCGCCTTCACGGAAGCCCCGAATGGAAGGACTGCCCAATGGATGCCGGCGTCGTCGACCACCCAGAGCAGAACCGCTTCGAGCTCGACATCGGCGGCGAGCTCGCCCTCGCCTATTACAAGCTCGACGGCGAACGCATTGTGCTGACCCACACCGAGGTGCCGCAGGCCTTGTCGGGCCAGGGCATCGGCTCACGCCTGGCCAAGGGCGTCTTCGAGCAAATCCGCGCCTCGGGCCGCAAGGTCGTGCCACGCTGCTCCTTCATGGCCGGCTGGGTCAGCCGGCATAAGGAGTATGACGACATCGTCGTGGGGTAAGAAATGGTGGGCCGGGCCGGACTCGAACCGGCACCGGCGCTGTTATGAGCAGCGAGCTCTAACCATTGAGCTACCGGCCCGCGGCAGGCCTAGCATCCGGCGGGCGCAGCGGCAACGCCCTCACGCCCCGCCGATCAGGATACCCGCCGCCAGCACCAGCGCCCCTCCGAGCACGACCTGGAAGGTCGCCCGGGCGAAGGGCGTCTCCATGTAGCGGTTCTGGATCCAGACGATCGCCCAGAGCTCGACGAAGACCACGGCGAGCGCAAGCGCCGTCGCCGTCCAGAAGGACGGGATCAGATAGGGCAAGGCGTGGCCGAGGCCGCCGAGCGCGGTCATCACGCCAGAGGCCAGCCCGCGCTTCAGCGGCGAGCCGCGGCCGGAGAGCTTGCCGTCGTCATGCGCCGCCTCGGTGAAGCCCATCGAGATGCCGGCGCCGATCGAGGCCGAGAGACCGACCAGGAAGGTGGTCCAGGTATTCTGCGTCGCGAAGGCGGTGGCGAAGATCGGCGCCAGCGTCGAGACCGAGCCGTCCATCAGCCCGGCGAGTCCCGGCTGGACCCAGGTCAGCAGGAACTGCCGGTGAGCGGCGCTGTCCTCCGCCGATTTCGCGGCGCCGTCGAGATTGTCCTCGGCGAGTTCGTCAGCCTTGCTCTCGTGCTCGGCCTCTGCCCGCGCAAGGTCGCCGAGCAGGCTGCGCGTCTGCGCATCCGTGCTGCGGCCGGCGGCGGCGACGTAGAAATCGCGCGCCTGGCGCTCCATCGCCGCCGCCTCCTCGCGCATGCGATCGAGCCCGAGCGTCTCCACCAGCCAGACCGGCCGGCGCTGGTAGAAATCGGTGACGTGCTCGCGCCGGATCGGCACCACCACCTCGCCGAAGCGGCGGCGATAATCGTCGAGCAGGCGGCGGCGATGCTCGTCCTCCTCCGCCGCCATGCCGTCGAACACCGCCGCCGAGGCCGGATAATCCTTGCGCAGCCGCTCGGCATAGACGGCGAAGATGCGGCCATCCTCCTCTTCCGACGCGATCGCCAGCGCCATGATCTCGCGCTCGCTCAGGCTGTCGAAGCGGCGCCGGCCACCGAAGGCGGGCAGGAAATAGGATAGCATCGCGATGTCTCCCGGCATCTTTCACGACCCCACATCGCCATTCTGGTCGCAGCGCAACGCAGTGCCGGAATCCGTCCCAGAGCTCTTCGCCCTGGAATGGATTCCGGTCCGCATGGACGCCGCTTGCCCGGAATGGCGAGCTGCTTCGGCTCGAAGCAGATTAGAATAATTCTAAGATAGAGACATTCCCGCGCGGCCGCAAGCCACGCCAAACGCAAACGCCCCCCGCCTTGCGGCGGAGGGCGTCTCGCTATCCGGCGGTGATCCGGGCAGTCGTCAGGCCGCCTGTGCCTGCTCGTGGCCATGCTCGGCGGCCCCGCTTTCGCGGAAGCTGAAGCGGGCGATATGCTCCTTGAGCGAACGGGTCTGCTCGTCCGTCAGCGCGAGCGCGGCGTTGGTCTCCTCGACCAGCGCGGCGTTCTGATGCGCCATGGTGCCGATGCCGTCGATCTCCTTGTTGATCGTCGAGACGTCGCTCGCCTGGCCGCGGGCGGTCTGCGAGATGCCGTTCATCAGCGCCGAGAGGTCGTTGACCGAGGTCAGGATCGAGCCGAACACGGCCGAGCTCTGCTCGACCAGCCCGACGCCGACCTTGACGTCGCCATGGGCGGCCTCGACCAGCTTCTTGACGTCGTTCGAGGCGTCGGCCGAGCGCTTGGCGAGGCTGCGCACCTCGCTGGCGACGACCGCGAAGCCCTTGCCGGCATCGCCGGCGCGGGCCGCCTCGACCGCCGCGTTCAGCGCCAGCAGGTTGGTCTGGAAGGCGATCTCGTCAATCATCGAGATCACTTCCGAGATCTTGCTGGAGGAGGTGCGGATGCGCTGCATCGCCTCGAGCGCCGAGGCGACGACCTGCTCGCCCTGCTGGGCCCGCTCCTCGGCGCTCTGCGCCATGCCGACGGCATCGGCCGCGTCCTTGGCAGTTTTCTGGACGTTGCTGGCGAAGGCGCCGAGCTGGTTGGTCGCCACCGAGACGGCGTTGCTCTCCTCGCTGGTGCGCTCGGCGAGGTCGGTGACGCCGTCGAGGATCTCGCTGGTCGCGCTGCGCACGGCCGAGACGGTCTCGGAGAGGCGCGCCAGCGTGCTCTCGAACTCGCCGGCGAGGCTGTTGGTGCCGTTCTTGAGCTCGGCGAAGGCACCCTGGTAGCGGCCCTCGACGCGAGCGACCAGATGGCCGTCCGAGAGATGGCCGAGGACTTCGCAGGTCTCGGCCAGGCCGGTCTGGACCGTCTCCAGCAGCTCGTTGATCGAGCCCGCCAGCGCATTGAGTTCGGCATCGGCGAAGTTGGCGTCGACCCGCCGGCTGAAATCGCCCTGGGCCGCCGCGGCGACGACCACGCCGAAGGCTTCCCCGAGCTCGGCCATCATCTGCCGGCGCTGCTCCTGGGCGCGCTCCTCGTCCTCGACCTTGGCGAGCTCGGCGGCACGCAGCGCCACCGCATTGTCGCGGAAGAGCAGAACGCTCTTCGAGATGTCGGCGATCTCGTCATTGCCCTTGGTGTCGACGGCCGTCTCGAGCTCTCCGTCGGCGATCGCCTTGGTCGCCGCCCAGAGCCGGTTGAGGCGGCCGACGATCTGGCGCCGGACATAGAACAGCGACAGCGCCAGCGCGACGACGAGCGAACCGAGGCCGATCATGCCGAGCCAGAGCTTGCTGGTCTCGATCAGCGTCTGCGTCGAGCTGGCGGCTGCCTGCGCCTCGCCGCGCGCGCCCTGCACCAGCGCATCGACCTCGCGGCGCAGTTGCGCCGCGGCCTGGTCGACCTCCTTAAGGCCGCGATTGATCCCCTCGCGGGTGGTGATGTCGCGATTGCGGATGTCGACGAGGCCCTCGGTGCCTTCGCCGATCGCGATCAGATCCTCGACCGTGCTGGCCCGCGCCTTGTTGGGCGTGATCTTCTCGGCATCGGCCAGGAGCGTCCGCAGCCGATAGGCGATCCCGTTGAAGCGCTCGCGGGCGAGAGCGAGCTTGTCCTTGTCGTTGATCTGGGCGACCTCGCGCAGCACGCCGACCATCTCGTTGACATTGGCCTGCAGCGTCCGCGCCAGGTCGAAGATGGCGAAGTCGCGGTCCATCAGCGTCTTGACCGCGCCGGTCAGCGCCTCGCCCGAGAGCACGCCGAGATCGTCGAGCCCGAAGGTCACCGCGAACTTGGCCTGCTCGGCCTCGCCGCTGGCTGCCTTGACGAAGGCTTCATAGGCCTTGCCGAGCTTCTCCAGCGTCTGAGCCGATTCCGAAGCGACGCGCAGGCGCTCGCCGGTCAGGTCGTTGATGTCGTTGATCTGGCGCGACAGGTTGTCGAGCGCCGCCTGCGCCTTCTTGTTGTCGACATTGCCCTCGCCGATCTTGCGGACGAGGTCGAACTGCCGCGCCTCGACCTTGTCGAACTCGCCGGTCAGGGCCGCGCGCTCGCGCACGCTCTGGACTTCCATGAAGCGCGGGGCCAGCGCGGTCGAGGCCGTTGCCGCCTGCGACAGTTCGAGCGCCAGCTCCACCACCGGCATCTTGCGCTCGACCATGTCGGCGACCGTGCTGCCGACGCGGCCATAGGAGAACCAGGCGACCAGCGAGGCTGCGATCGTCAACACCGTCAGGACGCCGAGCGCGGCATAGATCCGCGCTGCGATCCCGATGCGCGAGCCCTTCTGGCGCGCAGGCTTCACAGTCTTCGACATTGACGCGGTACTCCTGAAGGCATCCCCGGCAGCGCGGCGCTGGCCAGGAGCGGACACGGACGATGGGGTGGGAGCCGACGAGGGTCAGCCGTGAAACTGCTCGTGAAGGAATGCGGAGCGAGAGCTCGCCGGCTCGATCGCACCGCAGATGGGCGGCAACGCGAACCAGAACACGCCTGTCGGCATGCGACGGCGATCGATCATGCAGGACCTCCCAGCCCCCCGACAGACCGGTCCCGATGGACCAGTCGAGGCAGAATTGCGGCGGTCCGCTTAAAGAACGTTTAAGTTGCCGGATTCTTCTGAATCACTCGGCGATGGCAGCGGTTCACGTCTCGTTAGGACTTTTTGCCGGCATCAGGCCGATGGCGGCACTGGCCGCGGCCGGCCTTCATCGTCGATCGCGACGAAGGTGAAGGTCGCGTCGGTGACCTTCTCGTGCAGCGTGGTGCGGAAGCGCTTGGCCCAGGCCTCGACCTGGATCTTCATCGAGGTCCGCCCGACCGACTTGACCGAGGTGTAGACGCTGAGCACGTCACCGACCTTGACCGGGCGGATGAAGGTCATCGCTTCGACCGCGACCGTCACCACGCGGCCCTGCGCCCGGTCGACCCCGGCGATGCCGCCGGCCTGGTCCATGCGCGACATCACCCAGCCACCGAAGATGTCGCCGTTGGCATTGGTGTCCGCCGGCATGGCGATGGTGCGCACGGTCAAGGTGCCGCAGGGTTCTTCGGCAGGGGCCACGCCAGGCTCAGTCATCGTTGCTCTTCCCTTCCTCGATATGGAAGGAGTGGAGCACACGATGCAGGATCGGCGCCAGCACGAAGCCGGTGGCGATCACCACAAACAGCCCGGAGAAGATCGCATAGAGGCCGGCGAAGATCTTGCCGCCCTCCGTCTTCAGCTCGCCGACCGGCCCCATGCCGGACAGGATCATCGCCGCGTTGACGAAGGCGTCGGTCGCCCCCATCCCCTCGCTCGCGGCATAGCCGGCCATGCCGATCAAGAGCCCGATGAAGGTGAGGCCCAGCCAGAGCAGCATCGCCCGGCCCATGCGCAAGGCGAACTGCTGTGGCGGCAGAAGCGCCTCGCGGCGGTGCTCGAAGCGGGTCAGGTGGCGCATCGGCACTAGACTTTGCCGAGTTCCGTGCGCACCAGCGCCGCTCCGGCCGAAAGCGCCGCGAGCTTGCCATAGGCGACGTCGAACGGCATCGGCGCCAGCCCGCAATTGGTGCAGGGATAGAGCTTCTCCGGCGCAACATGGGCGAGCACCGCGCGGATCGTCGCCGCGACCTCCTCCGGCGTCTCGACGGCGTTGGTGGCGACATCGATGCAGCCGGCCAGCACGTCCTTGCCGTCGAGCAGTCTGATCAGCTCGAGCGGCACCTTCGAGTTGCGGCATTCGAGCGAGACCTGGTCGATCGCGCTCCTGGCGATCACCGGGAAGGTTTCCTCGTAGTGGCGCCATTGCTCGCCGAGCGTTGCCTTCCAGTCGATATTGGCCTTGATGCCATAGCCATAGCAGATGTGCACGGCGGTGGTGACGGTGAGCCCCTGCGCCGCCCGCTCCAGGCAGGCGATGCCCCAGTCGGCGACGGCACCCATATAGACGTTGAAGGCCGGCTCATCGAACTGGACCACATCGACCCCGATGGCCTGCAGCTCCTTCGCCTCCTCGTTCAGCACGGCTGCGAAAGCCATGGCGAGGTCCTCCCGCCGGCCGTAATGCTCGTCGGCAATGGTGTCGACGACCGTCATCGGCCCCGGCAGGGTGAATTTGAGCTTGCGCTTCGTATGCGCCCGCGCCGCCTCCGCCTCCATCCTGTGCACCGAGCCCTTGCGCCGGATCCGCCCGGTCACGGTCGGCACCTCCGCGTCATAACGATTGTTGCGGATGCCCATGATCGTCTTCTTGTCGAAGTCGATTCCGTCGAGATTAGCGAGGAAGCCGTGGACGAAGTGGACGCGCGCCTGCTCCCCGTCACCGACGATGTCGAGCCCGGCATCCTCCTGCAGCTTGACCGAGAGAATGGTGGCGTCGCGCTTGCCCGCTTCCAGCGCCTCGCCCGAGAGTGCCCAGGGCGCCCAGAGCCGCTCCTGTTCCGCGAGCCAGCGCGGCTTCGGCAGGCTGCCGGCGAGTGTGGTCTGGAGCATGGCGTCCCCCTTTCGTCGTTGAGCCGAGATTGACGCGCGCGCATGCTGCGTCAAGCACCGCAAGGCAGGAGAAGTGCGATGGCCACCAAGCCGCCGATGATCTGCATCTCGCTGCGCTATGCGAACGCACCCCAGATCTATGATTGGCTGATCGAGGCCTTCGGCTTCGAGAAGCACGCCGCCTACTATTCCGAGGACGGCAGGACGCTGCTGCATGGCGAGCTGCGCCTGGGCGAGAGCTTCGTCATGCTCGGCTCGTCGGAGAACAACGAGTTCGGCAAGCTGGTCTCGCGCCCGGCCGAGCTCGGCGGCACAACCGCTTCACCTTATATCGCGACCACGGACATCGACGCGCTCTGCGAGCGCGCCCGTGCAGCGGGAGCCGAGATCTGCATGGAGCCGCGGGACCAGCCCTATGGCAGCCGCGACTTCATCTGCAAGGACCCGGAAGGCCATGTCTGGTGCTTCGGCACCTATCGGCCTGGCGACAAGCCGGCCTGATCGAGAGCAATAACAATAGAGCCCTCATCCTTCGAGACGCGCCCCTGCGGAGCGCTGCTCAGGATGAGGGCTGAAGGCATCACGCCGTCGCCAGCTTCGGCCGCGCCTTCAGCATCAGCCAGCAGACGATCGAGAGGTTGATCAGGTTCCAGGCGAGGCCGTTGAGGAAGGCGAGCCGGTAGGACGCGGTCGCGTCGAAGATCAGCCCGGAGACCCAGCCGCCGAAGGCCATGCCGAATACCGTCGCCGACATGACGACGCCGATGCGCACGCCCGCCTCGCGCGGCGGCATGTAGTCGCGGATCACCACGGCGTACATCGGCACGATTCCGCCCTGGAACAGGCCGAAGATGCCGGTGACCACGAAGAGCGAGCTCAGCCCGTCGAACCAGAGATAGAGGAAGAGCGCCATGCCCTGCATCAGCGAGGACAGGGCCAGCGTCGCCGTGCCGCCTATCCTGTCGGCGACGAAGCCGGACGAGATCCGGCTGACGATGCCGAGCGCCATCATCACCGTCAGCATCTCGGCGCCGCGGGCGACGCCGTAGCCAAGGTCGCTGCAATAGGCGACGATATGGACCTGCGGCATCGACATCGCGACGCAGCAGCAGAAGCCGGCGACGACCAGCAGCAATTGCAGCTGGTTCGGCGACAATCCGAGACTGCCGCGCGCGCCGGCGCTCACCGCCTCGGCCGCCGCCATGGTCGCCGCGTTCGGCCGGCGCCGGAACAGGGGCGCCAGCGGCATCATCACCACGAAGGCGGCGATGCCGAGCCATAGATGCGTGGTGCGCAGGCCGTAGGTCTCGACGCCCCAGTTGATCAGTTGCGGCCAGAACACGCCGGCGAGATAGCTGCCCGACGCCCCGAACACGACGGCGAGGCCGCGATAGCGCCGGAACCAGTGCGAGAGATCGGCGATCAGCGGCGAGAAGCCGGTCGCGGCACCGAGCCCGATCAGGAAGCCATGCGCCAGCGCGAACTGCCAAAGCGTGCCGGCGACCGAGGCGAGCGCATAGCCGCCGCCGAGCAGAAAGGCCCCCAGAACGATCGGCCAGACGATACCGACGCGATCGGCGAGCCGGCCCATGGCGATGTTGCCGATTCCGAAGCCGATCATCGCGCAGGTATAGGGCAGCGAGGCATCGGCGCGCAGCACGCCGAACTCCTGTTGCACCGCCGTCACCACCACGACCGCCGACCAGGAGCCGACGCAGGCGATCGTCCCGACCAGCAGGGCGAGCGCCAGCCTCATCCAGGCATAGGGAGAATCCGGCGCATAGCGCGCATCCTGGGCGTTCATGCTTCCTCGCGCATCGAGCGGAGAACGATTTTCTCTCTGCCCGAGCATTAGGCAGCACGCCCGCTCGCCACAAGCGCATAGGCGGCGGGCCGATGCGGCGCTGATGAGGGGTCGGTCAGCCGCTTGCATCCTGCAGCGGGGCCGGCATGCTGGGTGGGCTTCGGAGGCCCGATGGCAAGAATCTGCATCTATGGCGCCGGTGCGATCGGCTGCTATCTCGGCGGCCGGCTTGCTGCCGGCGGCGCCGATGTCGGCTTCATCGGCCGCCCCGGCATCGGCGAGGAGCTTCGCCAGCATGGGCTGACGCTGACGCATTATGACGGCCGCGACTGGCGTGTTGCGCCGGAAGCCATTGCCTTTTCGACCGAGCCGGGTGCAACCGCGACAGCCGATCTCATCCTCGTCACGGTGAAATCGGGCGCCACGGCGCAGGCTGCCGCCGAGCTTGCCGGAGTGATCCATCCAAACGCCGTGGTGATCAGCTTCCAGAACGGCATCGGCAATGCCGATACACTGCGTGCCGCCCTGCCGAACCACGCAGTGCTCGCCGGCATGGTGCCGTTCAATGTGGTGAAGCGAGCCCCCGGCGCCTTCCATCAGGCCTCGGAAGGCGAGCCCGAGATCGAGGATTCGGCGGCCCTGGCGCCATTCCTCGCCGATTTCGCTCGGGCCGGCTTCGCCCTGCAGCGGCATCGCGACATGCTGCCGGTGCAATGGGCCAAACTGCTCTTCAACCTGAACAATGCGATCAACGCCCTCTCCGGCCTGCCGCTGCAGCAGGAATTGGCGCAGCGCGGCTATCGCCGCTGCCTCGCCCTCGCCCAGGCCGAAGCGCTCGCATTGTTGAAGCAGGCGGGCATCGAGCCGGCCCGCCTGACGCCATTGCCCGCGGGCTGGATCCCGACCCTGCTGTGCCTGCCCGATGCGCTCTTTATCCGACTCGCCCGCAAGATGCTGGCGATCGATCCGTCGGCGCGCTCGTCCATGGCCGACGATCTCGCCGCCGGGCGCAGGACCGAGATCGACTGGATCAATGGCGAGGTTGTCAGCCTCGCGCAGCGGCTCGGGCGGCTGGCGCCAGTGAACCAGCGCCTGGTGTCGTTCGTCAGAGCCGCTGAAACGAACGGGGCGCGCTGGAGCGGGAAAGCCCTGCTCGCCGAATTGCAGGCGAGCACCCGCCAGGCCTAGCTCAGCCCTTGCGTCCCATCAGCTCGGCGTAGTCCTCGGCCGGAAGCGGGCGGCCGAGCATATAGCCCTGCGCATAATTGCAGCCCTCGTCGATCAGGAAGTCGAGCTGCTCGCGTGTCTCGACCCCCTCGGCCACGACCTCGATGCCAAGCGCATGGCCGAGGGCGATCACCGCGCGGGTGATCGCCGCGGCCTCCGAGGCGACTCCGAGATTGGCGACGAAGCTGCGGTCGATCTTCAGCGTCGAGAGCGGGAACATGTGCAGATAGGAGAGCGAGGAATAGCCCGTCCCGAAATCGTCGAGCGCGATGCGCACGCCGAGCGCCTTGATCCGGTGCAGGACCAGCATGGTCCGGTCGAAATCGGTGATCATCACCCCTTCGGTGATCTCGAGCTCGAGCCGCTCGGGCTCGAGCCCGGTCTCGACCAGGACCTCGTCGATCAGCCCGGGCAGGTCGCCATGGCGGAACTGCAGAGGCGAGACGTTGACGGCGATACGCAGCGGCTTCTCCCAGCTCGCCGCCTCGGTGCAGGCCTGGAGCAGCAGCTCCCGCGCCAGAGGCAGGATCAGCCCGCTCTCCTCGGCCGCCGGAATGAACTCGGAGGGCGGGACCACACCGCGTTCGGGATGGATCCAGCGCGCCAGCGCCTCGAAGCCGGTGAGGACGCCGGCCGCGGAGAACACCGGCTGGTAGTGCAGATGCAGCCGCTTCTGCGCGATCGCCACCTCGAGATCCTCGGCGAGATGGTGACGGCCGCTGGCGGCAGCCGAACCGACTTGCGCGCCCAGATTGACATCGACCATCAGATTGAGCGCGCCGGTCAGCTTGCCCGCCATGTCGTAGAGTGGCGTCGGCAGCGGCACGAAACGGACCCGCGTCCCATCGGGCCGCTCGGCCAGCGCCTCGACACCGCGAACCTCGCGCTCCTCGCGCAGCGCGACCGCCAGCGGGCAATCGTCGAACGGCAAGGGCGAGCCGTCGGTGCGGAACAGGCTATGGCTGATGCACCAGCGATCGCGGCCAAGCTCCGGCTCGCGCCCGACGAGCCGGGCGGCGGCCTGGTTGAAATAGGTCACATAGCCGTCGGCATCGGTCGTGTAGAGCGCCACCGGCAAGCGGTCGGCGATCTCGCGAAAGCGGCCGTCCTCGGCGTTGCCGGCCCCCATATCCTGGGATTTGTCCGGCTCCGGAGTGCCGGGGGGCTTGGGAGGCATGCGCACGATCTCGGTATCGACGGACGATGTGAGACTATCAAAGCCCGAAAACCCGAATAAAGTTTTAAATGGCGCGCGCGCGGCCGCCCACCCAGCCAACTGCCCGATCGCGCAATCGAGAAACGATTCAAAAAAATAGTATAATTGAAGTCAAAATCTTCGCTCACCCCAAACGAAACAGATCGACGGCCCCTTCACAAAATTTTTAATCAAATTTCTCGGAAATCTGCAGAGGACATAACTCTAGGCAAGCCAAAGAATTTTTCCGCAGCCTATTTGAACAAGCGTTCGCCCTGCTCGTCGATCAGCTGCCTCGCCTTGACGATGGCGAAGTCCGCCGCCTCCTCGGCACCCGGAAAGCGATCGGCCCGGATGAAGCGGTGGCTCTTCATCTCTCCGTCGATCTCCTTCTCGATCACACCACAGAGCTGCTGTTGCCCGCCCTCCGGGAAAGGCGTCGCATGGATGGTGAAGCCCATATAATCGATGCTCTTCAGTGGTCCGGCGGGGGCAGCGGGCTTCGCTTCCTTGCGGCCGAACAGGGATTTGAGAAAGGACATGCGCAGGCTCCATATGACCAGCGCTGTATAGCGCAGATCAAAGCTCCTTGGCCAAGGCCCCGCGGCATCTCCCACCGGAATCGGAGGACCGGCGATGCTCCTGTCGGGCATGCTCCTCGGCGATCACGAAATACCCCTCTGGCGTGGCGATGCCGACATCACCATGTCTTCATCAGACAGGGCGGAATAGAAGCCCGTCCCCCTTGGCGCTCGTCTTGGCCCGCTCTGTCGCAGGAGTAGCCATGATGCGCTTCTTCAAGCCTTGCCTGCCGATCTTGCTGGCATTGCCGCTGTTGTCCGCTACGGCGCACGCGCAATCCCCAGCCGGCATTCCTTGCGCCGATCGCGCGATTGCAACGACCCAGCTGCATGAGCTCTACGGCGAACGCCGGATCGGCTATGGCCTCGCCGCGAACGGCAGCGTAATCGAGCTTTTCGCTTCCCCGAACGGCTCCTTCACCCTGTTCGCGACCTTGCCGCACGGCGTCAGCTGCCTGATCGCCACCGGCCAGTCCTGGGAGCCGTCGCCAGAACCCGACTACTACGCCGGACGGTGATCAGCCCGCTTGGAGCCGGCTGGTCTCCTAGTTCGCTCCCGGCCCATCGCCCTCCCTCCGACTCCGCCCTTACCTTGCTCCGCCACTTGCCTTTCCTCCAAAATAATACCATACCTAATGGTACTATTTTGGAGGCCTCCATGAACATCTGGCTCGCCCTCGCCGCTGTGTTCGCGGCCGCCACGACCTTGATCCACTTCGTGCTCGGCGGCCGGCATGTCGCCGCGCCCTTGCTGGCGACGGAACGGCTGCACGCCGTGCCGAAGTTCACCATGTACTACTGCTGGCATCTGGTGACGATCGTGCTCGCGGCGCTGGCGCTCGCCTTCGGCCTCGCCGCGAGCGGCCATGCCAGCCGCGATCTCGCCCTCTTCGCCACCATCGGCGCCGCGCTGTTCTGTCTGTGGAGCCTCGGCATGATCGGCCTGTTCCACCTGCGGATCGCGCATTTCCCGCAATGGGCGCTGTTCGCGGCGATCACGCTCAGTGGCACCATCGGCCTGTGGCAGTGACCTCCCCTGCCCTGCGCCGCTTCCGCCTCGGCGACTGGCTCGCGCTCGGCCTCGCCGCCCTCGCCGAGCAGGGGCCGGCCGGGCTCACCATCGAGGCGCTCTGCCGCCGCGCCGGCAAGACCAAGGGCTCGTTCTACGCCCATTTCCCGGCGATCGAGGCCTATCTCGCCGCGCTCGCCGGGCATTGGCGCGAGACCTTCACGCATCGCCTGATGCAGGAGGCCGACAAGGGCGGGGCAGCGCAGGACCGGCTGATCGCGCTCGACCGCATGGCGCTCGCCCTCGACCCCCGCATCGAGCAGGGCATGCGCCGGCTCGCCCAGCTTGATGCCGGCGTCGCGGCGACCTGCGCCGAGGTCGACCGCGAGCGCATCGCCTATCTGGAGAAGCTCCATGGCGAGAGCGGGCGTTTCACGCCGCAGGAGGCGCTCGCCCTCGCCCGTGTCGAATACGCCGCCTTCATCGGCTTCCAGCAGCTCGATCTCGGCCTGTCGCCGGACGACCTGCACGATTGCTACGGCACCTTCATGCGGCTGCTCGCCCGCCCCGCCGCGATCTGATCGCTCAGGCCAGGTGCAGCACGACCTCGCGCCGGTGCGGGCTGGTGCGGTGCTCGAACAGGTAGATGCCCTGCCAGGTGCCGAGCGCCAGCCGGCCGCCGCTCACGGGGATCGAGAGCGACACCGGCAATACCGCCGCCTTGATATGGGCCGGCATGTCGTCCGGCCCCTCGGCGCGGTGCGTGAGATAGGCCATCGCCGGATCGTCCGCCGGCGGCACCAGCCGAGCAAAGAAGGCCGAAAGATCGCGTTGGACGTCCGGATCGGCATTCTCCTGGATCAGAAGCGAGCAGGAGGTATGGCGCAGGAACAGCGTCAGCAGGCCGGTATCGACACCCGTCTGGCGCACGAAACGGGCGACCGCATCAGTGAATTCATAGAGTCCCGCCCCACGCGTCTCGATCGCGAGGCGGGTCTGCTTCACCCTCAGCGCTCGGTCAGAGCGAGCTTGGCGCCGAGCGCGACGAAGGCCGCCGCGAAGCTGCGGCGCAGCCAGGCCATCACCGCCGGCCGGCTCACCACCTTGTCGCGCATCGCCGCCGCGAACAGGCCATAGAGCGCGAAGACGACGAAGGTCATCGCCATGAACACGCCCGAGAGCTCGAGCATGCGCGAGAGCGGGCTCGCCTCGTTGGCAGCGATGAACTGCGGCAGGAAGGCGACGAAGAAGATCGAGAGCTTCGGATTGAGCACGTTGATCGCGACGCCGTCGACCAGCACCCGCCAGGCCGAGCGCTTGTCGGCCTTGGCCTCGACGCTGAGCGCGCCCTGCTCCTTCAGCGTCTGCCAGGCCATCCAGAGCAGATAGGCGACGCCCGCGTATTTGACGATCTCGAAGGCGAGCGCGCTGGCGTGCAGCAGCGCCGCCAGGCCCATCATCGCGGCGATGAGATGCGGCACGATGCCGAGCGTGCAGGCGAAAGCGGCGAGCACGCTGGCGTTGCCCCCGCGGGTCAGCCCGGCGGCGATGGTGTAGATCGCCCCCGTCCCGGGCGAGGCGACGATGATCAGCGAGGTCAGGAGGAATTCGAGGGACACAGCTTCACTCCAGCTCCAGCGACGCTACCGGAGCCGCATCGATATCCCTGTCTCGGGCGCCTTGCCAGAGCATTTTCAAGCGAAATGGACACCGGTTCGCATGAAGAAAATGCGATAGAACAAAGGATGGAGCGTTTCCGTGTCTCAGGAAACGCAGAGATGCGCTAGCCCAGCCCCTCGAAGATGCCGCCGATGACCGTGACGACGGCCTCGCCGGTCGCGACCGCGACGCTGCCCACACCTTCTGCTACAGCCTCAACCGCAGCAGTGACCGTCTCGCCCACGCCCTCGAACATGACATTGCTGGCAATGTCGGCAGCGCTGCCGAGCGCGTCGGCGACCACGCCCGACTGCTTCTGAGCTTCCTTCTCGACTTCCGTCTGCACTGCCTCCTGGGCAGCCTGGACCTGAGCGGGGTCGGGAATACCGGTCATCTCTGTTCCTCCGATGTAGGCCCGATTATCGGGCTTACCTTAGCAGAACTGTGGCCGCCTGACTTGATTCTGCTTGCCGCTCGCGCAAGCCAGTCGTAAAGGCGGCCCGCGTCCTTCCGGACGGCCGTAAGCGTCTCACGTCAGGCAACGCATCCAACAAGGCCTAGCGCCGCCGGGATGCAATGAGGCCATGACGGCGCAGCCTGTCCTTACGGATGTTCCCATGAACCGTTTCCGCAAATTGCCCGCGCTCTGGCGCGCTCGTCACCCCCGTGATCCTGTCGGGCCTGATGACGCTGATCGTCTCGGGTATCTCGACCCTGCGCGTGCTCGGCCCGACGCCGGCCTTCCTGCAAAGCTGGCCGAGCGCATGGGGCCTGTCCTGGCTGATCGCCTTCCCGGTGCTGCTGCTGGCGCTACCGCTGGCGCGCCGGCTCAGCGCAATGCTCGTCGCACCGGCGGGTTAGCCCGAGGGACGTGATCTCAACGCGTCCGCGCGATGTCGTGGACCGCAGCGAGCAGGCGCTCGATGTCCTGCTCGCTCGTGAGATAGCTGACGGAGGCACGCACGATGCCGGCAAGTCCGCGTGCCTCCATGTCGAACGGCGTATAGGCCGGCCCGTTCGCCCCGACCGAAATCCCGGCGCTCGCGAGCTGGTTCTTGACCATATTGACGTCGAGATCGCCGACGGTGAAGGAGACCAGCCCGGACCGATGCTGCCCAAGGTCCTGGATCGTAATGCCCGCAATGGCTGCGAGCTCTGCTCGAAGCCGGTTCGCGGTCAGGTCGATCTGCTCCCGGATCGCGGGCACGCCGAGTGTCAGCGCCTCATGCAGCGCGACGCCGAGGCCCAGCAGCAGAGCGACCGCGTGCTCGCTCGTCTCGAAGATCCGCGCATCGTCGCGCGGCGTGGGTCCTTGTGCCGTCCATGGCGCGGACAGGACATCCGAGAACACCGCGTCGAGCAGCTGCCGGAACGAAGCCCGGACATAGAGGATCGCGGTTCCGCGCGGGCCACGCAGATGCTTGCGTCCCGCGCCCTTGAGCACGTCGCAGCCAATCGCCTCGACATCGACCGGAATCTGCCCGAGCGCCTGGCCCGCATCGACGAAGTAGGGGATGCCAGCCGCGCGAGTCACCCGGCCGACTGCTGCGGCATCGTTGATCAGGCCGCCATTGGCCGGCAGCCAGGTCAGAGCCACGAGGCGGACGCGCTCGTCGATCATGCCTGCAAGCGCATCCGGGTCGACCGAGCCGTCCTCGTGGCAAGGGATCACCTCGATCCGGGCGCCGGAACGCGCCGCCGCGCGCTGCATCGTCGCGAGGTTGCCGCCCCATTCCTGGCGCCCGACCAGAATGCGATCGCCGGCGCGCAGCGGAGGCAAAGCGGCGAAAGCGAGCCCCCAGCCGGCGGAGCCGCTGGACGTGAAGGCGATCTCCGCAGGCGCGGCGTTGAGAAGGCGGGCGGCGTCAGCCCGGGCCTGATCCAGCCTGCCTTGGACCGCGACGCTGGCCTCATGCGGGCCGTAAAGGGCCTCGCGCCGGAGCTGCTCGGTCACCGCAGCGAGCGTGGCAGCGGACATCAGCGAGGCGCCGGCGTGATTGAAGTGGATGCTGGTCGCGCAGCCCGGCGTCGCGGCGCGGAGCGCTTCGATATCGAGATGGTCCATCACCGAGCCTGCGCCAGCAGGGCCGCGGCAGGCAGGGTACGTCCGAACATCCACAGGCGGTCAGCGGTCATCATCTTCGAAATCCTTTCGCTCCCGACGATGACAGCGCCGCTCATGGCTGACCAATTCGAAGCGCCCTTCGCTGTGATCGATCTGGCTCATGAGTTGGGTCTTCTGTAAGGCTTTGCGTCCGATCGCTGGGTCCCCACGGCATGCGCTCCTCGTCCGTCCTGCCACCGCTCCACGCGCTGCGTGCCTTCGAGGCCGTGGGCCGCCTCCTGAGCTTCCGTCGCGCCGGCGAGGAATTGCTGATCACGCAAAGCGCCGTCAGCCATCATGTCCGGACGCTGGAAGAGGCATTGGGAACCCTGCTGTTCGAACGCAGGGGGCGCAGCATCGCCCTGACCGCGGCAGGCGCGCGCTATCTCGACAGCATCTCGCGGGCCTTCGCTCTGGTCGCCGACGGAACCCGTGACGTCCGCTCGCATGCTGCCCGCCAGACATTGACGGTGAGCCTGCTGCCATCCTTCGCTGCCAACTGGCTGGTGTCTCGTCTCGCCGGTTTCCGCGCCGCATATCCGCAGATCGAGCTCGTCCTCGCCCCGACGTTGAACCAGGCCGACCTCGCGGCCGGAGAGGCGGACATCGCCATTCGCTATGGCGTGGGCAAGTGGCCGGGCCTGCGCTGCGAGTTGCTCGCCACCGAACGCCTGACTCCGGTCTTGAGTCCGGAGCTGGCAGCGCGTCAGCCGCTCGCAAAACCCGACGACATCCTCGGACACACCCTGCTGATCAGCCATCGCCCCGCGGAATGGGAGGCCTGGTCCCGGCATGCCGCCGTCGATCTCGCCTCGGCCCGCCGATTGCAGCTGACGGACTACAACATCGTCCTGCAGGCTGCACTCAGCGGCCAGGGCGTTGCGATGGGCCGGAGCCTTCTGATCGCCGAACATTTGTCTCGCGGCTCATTGGTCGCGCCCTTGCCTGGCTTTGCGACCGCGCCAGGGCTCGGCTATTGGGCGCTGCTGCCGGGCCGTGCCGAGACACGCCCCGCAACCAAGGCGTTCACGGATTGGCTCAGGCAGGAAATCGGCGAGCGCTGAAAAGCCTGCGAGGCAGCGCATCGGCTCCCAGCTGCTGCGACTGGAGCCGCGTCCTTATCTACCCCTCTAACGCTTGAGATACTCGTCGAGGAATGCCGGCACGCGTTGGAAGGCGTCGGCGCGCGCTGCCTTGTCGGTACCGATGACGGGAATGGGGCCGTCTCCCGTCCGGTAGGCGGGGAGTTCTCGACGCGGCAGGTTCGGCGCGTCGAAGCTGTGCACGGCAGCGGGGTAGGACTTCAACGAAACCGGATTGCCCCGCGCCTTCGCGGCCTCGATGAAGTTGGCACAGGGCGGATAGGGCGTCCAAATGTCAGCCTCGCCGAACAGCACCAGCAAAGGCGTGCGCGTAGTCCAGCCCTGCAGCTCGACCTGCGTGAATGGCTTCGACTGCATGACCTCGCTGCAAGCGCCGGGATAGAGCGCGACTGCTGCCTTGAAATCGTCGGCCAGCCCTTGCGGGCGCCCGATGCTCTTGTTGTTGATGCTGAGGAGCACCGTCGCACCGCCCTGCGACCAGCCGATCAGGCCGATGCGATCGCGCTGCACGAAGGCTTGCGCCTGCAGATGCTGCAAAGCGGCATAGGCATCCTTCGGCCGGTCGCGCAGCATGGTCAGCCGCTGCGGGCCAGCCGTACAGGTCTGGCCGAAGCCGCGCGGAGTCGCGCTGTCGACGACGAGGACGATGTAGCCGGCCGCGACGAGCGCTTCGGCCCAGGCCCTGTAGAGGCCGAGGATGCGCCCCTGCGGCCCCAGCAGGCCGGAGCAGCCATGCATCAGGACCAGCGCCGGGCGCGGTGTCTCGCCGGGCGGCCGGCTGAGATAACCCGTCAGCGTGGTTTCGCCGTCGAGCGAGCGAAACCGGAGCGTGTCCTGCGCGGCGGCCGGGGCCGCGCAGGTCGCAAGGAGGAACGCGGCGACGACAATCCTGCCGAGCGCCACGAACATCCTAGTTGTCCAGGAAGCTCCGGAGCTTCCGGCTGCGGCTCGGATGCTTGAGCTTGCGCAGCGCCTTCGCCTCGATCTGGCGGATGCGCTCGCGGGTGACGCTGAACTGCTGGCCGACCTCCTCGAGGGTGTGGTCGGTGTTCATGCCGATGCCGAAGCGCATGCGCAGCACGCGTTCCTCACGCGGGGTGAGCGAAGCCAGCACCCGCGTGGTGGTCTCGCGCAGATTGCTCTGGATCGCCGCGTCGATCGGCAGGATCGCGTTCTTGTCCTCGATGAAGTCGCCGAGATGCGAATCCTCCTCGTCGCCGATCGGGGTTTCCAGCGAGATCGGCTCCTTGGCGATCTTCAGGACCTTGCGCACCTTCTCCAGCGGCATGGCCAGCTTCTCGGCCAGCTCCTCCGGGGTCGGCTCGCGGCCGATCTCGTGCAGCATCTGGCGCGAGGTCCGGACGATCTTGTTGATCGTCTCGATCATGTGCACGGGGATGCGGATCGTGCGGGCCTGGTCGGCGATCGAACGGGTGATCGCCTGCCGGATCCACCAGGTGGCGTAGGTCGAGAACTTGTAGCCGCGGCGGTATTCGAACTTGTCGACCGCCTTCATCAGGCCGATGTTCCCTTCCTGGATCAGGTCGAGGAACTGCAGGCCGCGGTTCGTGTACTTCTTGGCGATCGAGATCACGAGACGCAGGTTCGCCTCGATCATCTCCTTCTTCGCCTGCCGGGCCTCGCGCTCGCCCTTCTGGACCATCAGCACGATCTTGCGGAACTCCTGGATCTCCAGGCCGGTCTCCGAGGCCATCGTATGGATGTCCTCGCGCAGGTCCTTGATCCGGTCCTTCTCCTGCGCGACGAACTCCTTCCAGCCGCGCGAGCCGAGCTTGGAGACGCGCAGCAGCCACTTCGGATCGAGCTCGCCGCCGATATGCTGCTTCAGGAAGTCGTCGCGGGCGACGCCATAGCTCTCGGCAAGGCGCAGCAACCGGGTCTCGTGCGAGATCAGGCGCTTGTTGATGTCGTAGAGCTGCTCGACCAGCGCCTCGATGCGGTTGTTGTTGAGCGAGAGCGACTTCACCGCAACGATGATGTCGTCCTTGAGCTTCTTGTATTTGCGGTCCTGCGACGGCGAGAGCTTGGCGTTCTCCAGCCGGCCCGCAATGTCCTGATCCTGCAGGCGGCGCAGCTTGGTGTAGTTGCTGGCGATCGAGTCGAAGGTCTCGAGCACGCGCGGCTTCAGCTCGGCTTCCATGGCCGAGAGCGACACGTTGTTCTCCATGTCGTCATCGTCCATGCCCTCGGGCGGGGCCTCGCCCTCGGGCGCTGCCTCCTCGGCGGCTTCCGCCCCCTCTTCGCCCTCGCCCGGCATCTGCTCCGGGTTCTTGCCGTCGGGGCCGGCATAGGTCGCTTCGAGGTCGATGATGTCGCGCAGGAGGACCTTGCCCTCGTTGAGCTCGTCGCGCCAGATGATGATCGCCTGGAAGGTCAGCGGGCTCTCGCAGAGCCCGGCGATCATCGCCTCGCGGCCGGCTTCGATGCGCTTGGCGATCGCGATCTCGCCCTCGCGCGAGAGCAATTCGACCGAGCCCATCTCGCGCAGATACATGCGGACGGGATCGTCGGTGCGTTCGGTCGGCTCCAGATTGCGCTTGGTCTCGACCGGCAGCGCCGAGCGCTGGGTCTCGACGAGATCGCCGCCCTCGGCCTCGTCCTCTTCGCCGTCCTTGCCGCGGGCCGCCCGCTCTTCGCCGGCCGCTTCCGGATCCTCGTTGTCGACGACGTTGATGCCCTGCTCACTGAGCTGGCCGAGCACGTCCTCGATCTGCTCGGAGGAGAATTCCTCCGAGGGCAGGACCTCGTTCAATTCGTCATAGGTGACATAGCCGCGCTTCTTGGCGAGCTTGATCATCCGCTTGACGGCCTGATCGGTGAGATCGAGGAGCGGGCTGTCCGTGCTCGGGGGCGCTTCCGGGGAACCCGGTTCGGACTTGTCCCGCTCGCTCACTTTGGTCGCCATCAATCAGCGCTCCGCCTTCTTGCGCGCCGGTGCTATGGCTCCGACGCATAAAAGGGCGCCACGGCAGCCGTCGCTGCCGCGCACCCACCCAAATCATCCATCGCAGATAGCACCGACCATCGTTGATGAATCGTGCACCATCTCAAAAGCCGTCCTCGAATCTGCCGACGAACGGCAACGTGCCCGCCTAAATCACTTGTCGGAATTAGCCTCGGTCCCCTCGATCGTCTCGAGGCGGGCCTTGACGTCCTTCATCCAGGCGAAATTGGCTTCCGTTGGTTCGTCAGCCAATGCGCGTTCGGCTGCCTTCAGCTCGCTATGTAGCGTGCGTGCGCGATGATGCAAGACGAGAGCCTGACGAATCGAATCAAAAACCGATTCAGGATCAGCTGTTTGCGCCAGCTTCAGCCGCTCGGCCGGCTGGGTGACGGCGAGCAGCGCCGCCTGCGCCTCCGCGATCCGGGTCTGCTCCAGCCGGCGCTCGAACGCCTCCTGGTCGAAGGCGCCGTCGATCGCCGCATCGAGCAGCGCCTGGCGGAAACGCTCGGCCGCCGGCCCGTCGAGTGCGAGCTCGGCGATCTCGTCGGCACAGCGCATCACGAGATCGGGATGGCTCGCCAGAGCAAGCAGGATGAAGGCCTCCCGCGGATTCTCGCCATGCCGGCGCTGCAGCAGCGGCGAACTGGCGAGCTGCGGGCTCGGCCGCACCAGCGAAAGCGGCGGCCGGTCCTGACCGCGTGAGAAGCCGCGCCCGCCGCGTGCGTTGCCGCCGCCGAACCCGTTCTGGCGCCGCCCCTCGAACCGCTCCTGCTGAGGCGGGGCGAAAAGCTGGCCGAGCCGCTCGTCGATCTCGCGGCGATAATGCCGGCGCGTCGCCTCGTCGCGGATCAGCCCGAGCGGCTCCTTGAGCCGGCGCTCGAAGGCGGCGCGGCGCTCGGGCGTATCGAGCTGGCTCGCCTCGAACTCGCGGGCCCAGAGCATGTCGACCAAGGGCTTGGCCGAACCGATCACCTCGGCGACCGCGGCCTTGCCGCCCGAGCGCGCGAGATCGTCCGGGTCCTGCCCCTCCGGCAGCAGCGCGAAGGACAGCGAGCGCCCCGGCTCCAGCATCGGCAAGGCAAGATCGATCGCCCGGCCTGCCGCCTTGCGGCCGGCCTTGTCGCCGTCGAGACAGATCACCGGCTCGCCTGACATCCGCCAGAGCAGCGAAAGCTGATCCTCGGTCAGCGCCGTGCCGAGCGGGGCCACCACCTGCGGGAAGCCTGCGAGCGTCATCGCGATGACGTCGACATAGCCCTCGACCACGATGACCTGGCCGGTGTCGTGCGCGGCCTTGCGGGCATTGTGATGGTTGAACAGCAGCGCGCCCTTGTGGAAGAGCGGCGTCTCCGGCGAGTTCAGGTACTTGGCCGGCACGTCGGCGCTCATCGCCCGGCCGCCGAAGGCGATCACCCGCCCGCGCGCATCATGGATCGGGAACATGATCCGGTCGCGGAAGCGGTCATAGGGCACGGCGATTTCCTCGCCATGCACTAGGAGGCCGGTCTCCATCATCGCATCGGCGCCAACGCCCTTGCCCGCGAGATGGTCGCGCAGCGCGAATCGGTCGGGCGGGGCATAGCCGAGGCGGAAGAGCTGGCGCGCCTCACCTTCCAGCCCGCGCCCCGAGAGATAGCGCCGCGCCAGCCCGCCGCGCTCGGATTGCAGCTCGGCCTCGAAGAAACGCGCCGCCAGCTCGACGACCTCGTGCAGCCCCTTGCGCTTTTCTTCCTGCGCCTGCGCCTCGAACGAGACCTTCGGCAAGGTGACGCCGGCTTCGGAGGCGAGCTTCTCTACCGCCTCCGGGAAGGAGAGCCCCTCGGTCTCCATCACGAATTTGAAGATGTCGCCGTTCTTGCCGGAGGAGAAATCGAAGAAGGAGCCCTTCTGGTCGTTGACGAAGAAGGACGGCGTCTTTTCGGCGTTGAAAGGCGAGAGCCCCTTCCATTCCCGGCCGGCCTTGGCGAGGCGCACGCGCTTGCCCACGACCGCCGAGACAGGCAGTCGCGCCTTGATCTCCTCGAGGACGGAGGGCGGGAACTTCATGGCTTCCTATCTGGCGATGCGGGAGGGCTCTGCCAATCACCGATCGCGATGCTTCCCCGTTTATTGGCGCAATCCACAGCGCATGGTAGCCAGCCATGCTGGCGGAGCGAGGCAGGAGCACGCGATGGTCGAGACGCGGCTGCTACGCCAGTTCATCGCCGTCGCCGAAGAGCTGAACTTCCACCGCGCCGCCGAGCGCCTGCACATGGCCCAGCCGCCGCTCAGCCAGGCGATCCGCAAGCTCGAGGATACGCTCGGCCTATCTCTGTTCGAACGCAGCAACCGCAGCGTCGCGCTGACGCCCGCTGGCGCGACCTTCCTCGTCAGCGCCCGGCGCATCCTCGCCCAGCTCGATGAGGGAATCCGTGAAGCGCAGGCCGTCGCCTCAGGCAAGGCCGGTCGCCTTTCGATCAGCTTCGTCGGGACCGCCCATGACCTGCTGCCGGCAGCGCTGCGCCGTTTCCGCGCCGAGTATCCTGGCATCGAGCTCGACCTGCGCGAGGCGACCACCGGCGAGCAGCTCGCGGCGATCACCGCCGGCGAGGCCGATATCGGCCTCATGCGCCAGCCGGGTATCATGATTGCCCAGCTCGCCAGCGAAACCCTGCTGCACGAGCCGATCCTGGCTGCGCTGCCGGACGATCACCCGCTCGCCGGAGAGGAGAGCATTACCCTCGCCGCTCTTGCCGGCGCCGATTTCATCGGCACGCCGCGCCAGCTCGGCATCGGCTTCCACGACCAGATCATCGGGCTCTGTCGCCTCGCCGGCTTCTCGCCGCGCATCGTCCAGGAAGCCCGCCAGATGCAGACCATCGCCAGCCTGGTCGCGAGCGGGCTCGGCGTTGCGCTGATCCCCGGTTCCTTGGCACTGATGCCACGCGCCGGGGTCGCCTTCCGGCCGATCGCCGTCGCGGCTCCGCCGGAGATGACCCATATCGAACTGATCGCCGCCTGGGATGCGACGCGTCATTCGCTGCCGCGCGACAACTTCCTCGCAGTGCTCAGGCAAGTAGCTAGCGATATGCAAGTCATATCAAAATAGAACGAACAATATACTTTTCCTCAGCCAACGCCGCTGGCAGCCTCTCCTCGACAGCAACAACGAGGGGAGCCTTCGCCATGCCACGCCGCTTGCGACGATGGGGCCTTATCGCCGCGGCACTGACCGCAGCCGTCCTTTTCACCATCCCGACCAGAGCAACCGAACGAACGAGCATGATCGAGCAATTGCGCATCTACGAGATCTTCGAGAGCAACAAGGACGCCTTCCACGCCCGCTTTCGCGACCACGCCGCCCGCATCATGAAGAGCTATGGCTTCGACATAGCTGCGATGTGGGAGGCAAAGACCAAGAACCGCACGGAATTCGTCTACGTGCTGCGTTGGCCGGATGAGGCGACGATGCGCGAGAGCTGGGCCCGCTTCATGCAGAACGCGGAATGGTCGAAGATCAAGGACCGGACCTCAGCCGAGCACGGCCGCCTGGTCGGCACGATCGAGGAGCGGGTGATGCGGCGCACGAGCTATTCGCCGTAAGCAGCCGGCTTCCTAGGGGCAGCGTAGCGGATCCTCGGCGAGGGCCTTCGCCACCCCCTCGGTCGGCAGCAGGACTGCGGCGTCGCCGGCTCGCAACTCGATCCGCTTCGCATCGTGCAGGCCCGCCACTACCGGCGCCATCTGCGCAACGCCGAAGCCCGCATCGGGTTTCCAGGTCAGCTCGACCTCATCGATGCCCGCCTGGGCCGTGACCGGCACGCGTGTCGCCCTGCCGTCGGCCACGATCTCGATCGCCGACGGCAGGGCGTCCTTGAGCTGTGTCTTGGGCAGGACCGCCATCAGATAAGGGCCGGCCACAATCGCTGGGTTGGCGCGGGCAGCGGCCGCATCGCCGCAATAGAAGGTGAGCCGCGTCCCGTCGGCGCCGCTCACCCCGGCATAGGAGGTGCCCATCTGGTAGCCGGTGCCCCAGCCTTCCGATTGGGCCAGAGCAGCCGAGCCTTGAAGGGCGAGACCGAGCGTCAGGACAGCGATCGACCGTTTCGACATCGGAAGCCTCCTCTGCCGAAACGCTGCCCGCCGATATGGCGAAAATGCCGCCGCGGATCAGCCGCCCAGCAACTGCTTTACCATAGGGGAGACCTTGGCGAAGTCCATCTGGCCGGACGGGCTACGATGAGCGCTTGTTACATCGCAGCGGATAATCGGCCAAAGCTTCCGCCGCCCCCTCCACGGGCAACGAAATGGAAATGCCCGCGGCATGCAATTCGATGCGCCGCGCCTCGCGCAGACGACTCACCAACCCCTCCATTGGCACGAAACCCCATTCGCGATGAGGAGCCCAGACCAGCTCAATCTCCTCGTCGCCCGGCCGCGCACTCACCGGCACAGACACTGCCTCGTCATCACCAACGATCTCGATCGTTGACACAATCTTGTCGAGCTGAGCCTTGGGCAACGACACTATCAAATAGAGGCCGCCAGCAACCAGATTTGCCCGAGGGGCGGTCGCGCTTTCGCAATAGAAGGTGAGCCGCGTCCCGTCGGCCCCACTCACGTGGGCATAGAAAGTGCCCATCTGGTAACCGGTGCTCCAGCCCTCGGATTGAGCGAGCGCAGCCGGGCCTTGCAAGGCGAGGCCGAGTGTCAGGACAGCGATCGACCGCTTCGACATCGGAAGCCTCCTGTGCCGAACCGATGCCCGTCTCTGGCGAAAAAGGCCGCCGCGGATCAACCGCCCAGGAGCTGCTTCACCATCGGCGAGACCTTGGCAAAGTCCATCTGGCCGGCATAGGCGGCGCGCAGCGCGCCGATGACCTTGCCCATGTCCTTGACGGCGGAGGCGCCGGTCTCGGCGATGACCTCCTCGATCGCCGCCTTGATCTCCTCGTCGCTCATCTGCTTGGGCAGATAGGAGGAGATCACCGCGACTTCGGCGCGCTCGCCGTCGGCAAGCTCGGGCCGGCCATTGGCGTCGTAGATCGCGATCGATTCCTGGCGCTGCTTGATCATCTTCTGCAGCAAAGCGAGTATCTCATCGGCCGTGGCCTCGCCCTTGCCGACGCCGCGCGCCTCGATGTCCTTGTCCTTCAGCGCCGACTGGATCAGGCGGATGGCGGCGACCTTGCCCTTCTCGCCGGCCTTCATCGCGGTCTTGAGGTCGGCGGTGAACTGCTCACGCAGGGTGGACATGATGTTACGAACCTTCTTCATTCATTGACGGAGCGGGGGTAGCCGATTAAGGCTCGCGCTCCAGACCGGCCGCGCCACTACGCGCGCAGCCTTCACGCTTGCCGCAGCTTCCAGCGGCCTGGACGAGACATAGACATGACCGCTCACGAAGGAAACCCCGCCACGCAGGGCTGGCAAGAGGGCTGGGTCGAGCCGCGCGCGACTGCCGTGCTGGTGCTGGCCGACGGCACGGTGCTGGAGGGCTTCGGCCTCGGTGCAATCGCCGAGGCTCCCGGCGAGGTCTGCTTCAACACGGCGATGACCGGCTATCAGGAGATCCTGACCGACCCGTCCTATGCCGGGCAGATCATCACCTTCACCTTCCCGCATATCGGCAATGTCGGCGTCAACGAGGACGACACCGAGACGGTCAACGCCGCCGCCGCCTCCGGCGTGCGCGGCGTCGTGCTGCATGCCGAGGTCACCCAGCCCTCGAACTGGCGTGCCGCCAAGCATCTCGACGCCTGGCTCAAGGCCCGCAACATCGTCGGCATCTGCGGGGTCGACACCCGCGCGCTGACCACGCTGATCCGCGAGAACGGCATGCCCAACGCCGTCATCGCCCATGATCCGGCCGGCAATTTCGATATCGAACGCCTGAAGCAGGAGGCGGCCGCCCTGCCCGACATGGCCGGGCTTGACCTCGTGCCGCTCGTCGCCGCAACCCAGCGCTATGACTGGGATGAGACGCCGTGGCAGTGGCCGCGCGGCTACGGCAAGCGCGAGAACGCGGCGCATCGTGTCGTCGCCATCGACTACGGCGTCAAGCGCAACATCCTGCGCCTGCTCGCCAAGGCCGGCTGCGAGGTCGAGGTCGTGCCTTCGACCGCCAGCGCCAAGGACATCCTCGCCCTCAACCCGGACGGCGTCTTCCTGTCGAACGGCCCGGGCGACCCGGCCGCGACCGGCGAATATGCCGTGCCGGTGATCAGGGAACTGCTCGACCGCAAGATCCCGACCTTCGGCATCTGCCTCGGCCACCAGATGCTGGCGCTCGCCATCGGCGGCCAGACCATGAAGATGAAGCAGGGCCATCACGGCGCCAATCATCCGGTCCAGGACAAGACTACCGGCAAGGTCGAGATCGTCTCGATGAATCATGGCTTCGCCGTCGATCCCACGACGTTGCCGGCCAACGCGACCGAGACCCATGTCTCGCTCTTCGATGGCTCGAACTGCGGCATCGCCCTGAACGATCGCCCGGCTTTCAGCGTCCAGCACCATCCGGAAGCCTCGCCGGGCCCGCAGGACAGCCACTACCTCTTCACCCGCTTCGTCGAGCTGATGGAAGCGGAGAAGGCGAAGAAGGCCGCCTGATCACGGAGGGTGCCATGATCCACCAGTTGCGCATCAACGAGATCTTCGAGCGCAACAAGGCGGCGTTCCACGCCCGCTTCCGCGATCATGCCAGCCGGATCATGGCCCGCCACGGCTTCCGCATCCTGTCGATGTGGGAGACGCGCAGCGCCGACCGCATCGAATTCGCCTATCTGCTCGCCTGGCCCGATCTCGAGACCAAGGCGGCGCGCTGGGCGAGCTTCATGGCCGATCCCGAATGGATCGAGATCAAGCGTGTCAGCGTCATCGAGCATGGCGACCTCGTCGGCGCGATCGAGGACCGCGTGCTGGTGCCGACCGACTATTCCCCGCCGCTGTAGTCGGCTCCTGCGATTGACAGGGCGGCCCGCCCGCGCTTTATGCGGGCCATGACCTTCGCCTGCCTGCTCGCCCGCAACTATTACGCCCCGTCCTCATAGAGGCGGTGGCATCTTCATGTCTCAACCGCCGCGCTGGCGGTTGAATTCAGGCAGTCACCCGGCATCGCGGCCCCTCCCGAAGGACCCAGCGATGCGTACCCCGAACAAGACCAATCTCTCCGTCGGCCTGATGGGCTTCGGCGCCTTCGGCCGCCTGATCGCCCGGCACCTCAAGCCGCACTGCCGCCTGCTGGCCTTCGATCCGGCTTTGCCGGCCGATGCAGCCACGGGCGGCATCATCGCCGCCGATCCGGCGGAGATCGCCGCCTGCGACATCGTCATCCTGGCTGTGCCGGTCGCCACCCTCTCCGAGGCGATCGCGACCTTGCGGCCGCATCTGCGCGCCGGGGCGATCGTCGTCGATGTCGGCTCGGTCAAGATCGGCCCCGCCATGACCATGCTCGCCGAGCTGCCCGAGGACGTCGAGATCGTCGGTACCCATCCGCTCTTCGGCCCGCAGAGCGGCCGCGACGGCATTGCCGGCCTCAAGATCGCGATCTGCCCGATCCGCGGCCGCAGCGCCTGGCGCATCGCCGCATTCCTGCGCCGTGCCCTGCGCCTCACCGTCATCATGACCACGCCTGAGGCGCATGATCGCGAGGCGGCGATGGTCCAGGGCCTGACCCATCTCATCGCCAAGATCCTGGTCCGGATGGAGCCCCTGCCCCGCCGCATGACCACGGCGAGCTTCGACCTCCTGATGCGCGCGACCGAGATGGTCCGCCATGACAGCCCCGGCGTCTTCCTCGCCATCGAACAGGCCAACCCGCATGCCAGGCCGGTGCGCGACCGCTTCTTCGCCCTCGCCGAAGAGATGCGGGCGCATCTCGACCGGGATGCTGCAGAGCCCTTCAACCAGCGAAGCACGGGAGCCCTCTCCTGGAAGGAGAGGGTTGGGTGAGGTGTTCGGAGCGGAAACGTTGGCCTGACCTCAACCGCGCGGTCGGGCCTCGCGGAGCTGGTCAAGCAGCCCACACCTCACCCTGCCCTCTCCTTCCAGGAGAGGGTTCCCCGCGCCCTTCCGACCAGCGATAGCTAAGCCGCCTTCGCCTCCTGTCGCAGGAAGCCCGCGAGCTTGCCCGCCGGCAAACCGGCCTCGTGCGCGATCCTCGTCGCTAGCGCCACAGCCGCCGGGCGCGGCTGGCCCATCGGCCGGTCTAGCCAGTACGAGACCGGGTTGAGCGCCGTGCGCTGGTCGACCCTGACGATCCGCCCGGCATCGACCTGCGCCTGCGCTAGAGGCGGACGCGACAGCGCCACGCCGAGCCCGGACGCGGCGGCATCGAGCACGAGGTTGTAATCCTCGAAGCGCCGGTCCTGCTGGCGCGGCCGGAAGTCGAGCCCCTGCGCATTGAACCAGGCGCGCCAGCCGGCAGCGTCCGAATCATGGATCAGCGGCTGGTCGAGGAAGCGCTCCGGCCCGCCCTCGCCGATCGCCTTGGCCAGCTCCGGCGAAGCGACGGGATAGCACCACTCCTCGAAGAGCTGCACCGAGACCCGCCCCGGCGTGCCGCCGCGGCCGCAGCGAATGGCGAGGTCGATCCCCTCCTCCTCGAGGTCCACCTTGCGATGGTCGACCTGAAGCATGATCCGCACGGCGGGATCGCCGCTCTCCAGGCGCTGCCAGCGCGGCATCAGCCAGAGCGAGCAGACCGACGGCGTCGCGCTGAAGCGCACCACCGCCGCCCCGCGCGGCTCGCTCCAGCGGTCGGATGAATCGGCGAAGACCGAGAAGGCCTCCTGCGTGCGCTGGAACAGGCGCTGGCCCTCCGGCGTCAGCGCGACGCCGCGGGCCTGGCGCTCGAACACGCGCAGGCCGAGCCAATGCTCGAGCTTGGCGACCTGCCGCGAGACCGCACCATGCGTCAGGTTCAGCGCCTCGGCCGCGGCCGAGAAGCTGCCGGAGCGGGCGGCGGCCTCGAAGGCGCGCAACGTGTCGAGTGGCGGAAGTGGCGAGCTGTGATCCATGCTCACAGCTCGTCATTGAATTACTCGTTTGTCAATCAGCTCGCCGAGGCGCTTATCGGAGGCGAACCGTCATTCGCCCTTGCTGAGGCCCGTCATGACAACCGTCCCCTCCGCCGCGTCCTCCCGGCCCGGCTCCACCCTCGACGCCATGCTGCTCTTCACCATCCCCTTCACCGTGATAGCCTGGGCCTCCTCCTTCCCGGCGATCCGGGCCGGCCTTGCCGGCTTCGGCGCGCTCGAACTGGCGGCGCTGCGCTTCGCCATCGCCGGCGTCTTCGCGGCGCTCTTCCTGATCGTGACGCGCCCGAAGCTGCCTGAGCGCGCCGATATCTGGCGCTTCCTCACCGGCGGCATCGTCTTCATCGCGCTCTATGCGATCTTCCTCAATCTCGGCCAGCGTGTCGTTCCGGCCGGCGCGGCGAGCTTCATCATCAACACCAATCCGATCATGACGGCGGCGCTCGCCATGCTGGTCCTGAACGAGCGCTTCAGCGCCCTCGCCTGGGCCGGCACGGCGCTCGCCTTTGCCGGCATCGGCGTGATCGCACTCGGCAACGGGCTCGACCTCAACATCGGCGTCAGCGTGCTGCTGATCCTCGGCGCCGCCCTGTGCAACTCGGTCTCGACTGTGGTGCAGAAGCCGCTCTTCGCCCGCCACAAGCCGCTCACCGTCGCGGCCTGGAACATGACGCTGGGCGGCCTCGCCTTGACGCCCTTCCTTCCCGGCGCGCTGGAGCAGCTGCCGGCGGCCCCCTCGCAGGCGATCTGGTCGGTGGTCTGGCTCGCTCTGATCTCGAGCGTCGTCGCCTACGGCACCTGGGCGATCACCCTGTCACGCCTGCCGGCCGCCCGCGCCGCCAACTTCCAGTACTGCGTGCCGCCGGCGGCGATGCTGATCAGCTTCCTCTGGCTCGGCGAGGTCCCGACCGCGCTCGGCCTGATCGGCGGCGCCATGGCGCTGGCCGGCGTGGTCGTCGTCAACCTGAAGCGGTGAGACCAGCCCGCGCGGGATCCCCTCTCCTGGAAGGAGAGGGGTAGGGGTGAGGTGTTCGGACTGCAAACATTGGCCTGACCCCGACCGCGTGGTCAGGCCTCACGGAACTGGTCGAACCACCTACACCTCACCCTGCCCTCTCCTTCCAGGAGAGGGTTCTTCGCGTTCTTCCTCGTTCCGCCGCAAGTGCGCTTCGATCCCCAGAATCAGCTTCCTGAGCAGCCCGGCCAGCATCTCCCGCTCCCCTTTGTCGAGCGGCTCGAGGAAGGCGAGCTCGCTCGCCATGTCCGTGCGAAAGGCCTGCTCGGCCAGCGCCGCGCCCGCCTCGGTCAGCGCCACCTGCACGCTGCGCCCGTCCTTCGCCGATTTCTCGCGCCGGATCAGCCCGGCCTTCTCCAGCCGGTCGAGCCGGTGGGTCAGCCCGCCCGAGGAGATCATCAGCAGCGCATACATCTCCGTCGGCGTCAGCCGGTAGGGCGGCCCCGAGCGCTTCAGCGTTCCGATCACGTCGAACTCGCCGCGATCGAGCCCGAAGCTGGCGAAGGTCGCCTCGATGCTCGGCCGGATCATGTTGCCGAGCCGGAAGGCGCGGCCGAGGATCGCCATCGGCTCGGTGTTCAGATCAGGCAGCTCGCACGCCCACTGCCGGCGCAATCGGTCCACATGGTCCTCCATCGCACCGTCTCGATCCTGCAATTCGTCCGTCATTTCAGCGCCTTGGCCGTTGGCTACCCGGCAAGCAGACATACACGGCGCATCGTCGCTCGCCAAGATATCTCGACACAAAGATATTTATCTTGACGGGAAGATATATCCCGGCTAGATATCTTCCTACAAAGATAATTCACGCCACGATCAGCCAGGGAGGCAGCTATGTTCAATGTCCTTCGGTCCGAAGATCAGCAGCGCGGCGCCAACCGCACGGTGCGTTTCGAGGGCGAGGCGCTCGGCGGCCCGGTCTCGTTCTTCATCGTCGACGCCGAGCCGGGCCAGGGCTCGATGCTGCACGTCCACCCCTATTCCGAGACCTGGATCGTCCGGAAGGGCGAGGCCGAGTTCACCGTCGGTGGCGAGACCACCCGCGGCCATGCCGGCGACATCGTCGTCGCCGCTGCCGACATCCCGCATCGCTTTGAGAATGTCGGCGAAGGCCGGCTCGAACTGATCTGCGTCCACCCAAACGGGCGAATCCTGCAGCAGAACCTCTGACGCTTACTCACCCAACCAAGGAGAACCACCATGCCCAAGATGCTCTTCGTCAACCTGCCCGTCGCCGACATCGCCGCCGCGACCCGCGTCTATGAGGCGATCGGCTGCAAGCAGAACCCGGATTTCAGCGATCATCAGGCTTCCAGCATGGTCTGGTCCGAGACGATCACCTTCCATCTGCTGACCCGCGACTATTTCGCGACCTTCATCAGCAAGCCCGTCGCCGATGCCCATGCCGGGGCGCAGGTGCTGCTGGCTCTGACCTTGGAGAGCCGTGCCGAGGTCGACGCCATGGTCGCGGCCGCGGCCGCCGCCGGCGGCAAGGCCGATCCGCGCCCGGCGACCGATCTGGGCTGGCTCTACAACCGCGCCTTCGAGGACGCCGACGGCCACACCTTCGAAGCCGTCTTCGCCGACATGGCGGCGATGCCGACGGGCTGAGCGGGGCCCACCAGAGAACCGCATGACGCAGACCCCCTCTCCTTACAGGAGAGGGTTCCCCGCGCCCTCGCTTCACACGCCGCGACCTCCAAACGGGGACAACTCCCCAATCAACCCCCGACCCTGAAACCTGGCTTATGCTTCCTTCCGTCCCGCCCGAACCGAGGGGAGCGTCGAGAGGCCGGGCGGGAGAGCGGTGTTTCGTGGCGACAGAGCTTCGCAAGCTCGAAGAGCACGCTCCGCAAGAGTGCGAGCCACTTTTGCGATCGGAGTTTGCTCCTCCACCACGGAGAGGTTTTCGTCGATGGGAGAGGCCCTCCCAGTCCTGCCGGACGTAACCAGACAACGAGAGCTCAAAAGAGAACCGCGCGCGGCGGTCGGGCAGCGGCCAGTGGCGCTGCCTCGACATTTCGACATCGACATTCGGCACGCAGCCGTCGACTGCGACGCCGCCCGACCCCGCGCCCCCCTCGGATAGCGCTTCCCTAAACCTTCGCGGCGCGAGCCGGCGGGGTTCTACCCGTCGTCACCAGCCGCCAAATCCGATTGCAGAACCGCAATCCGCGTGATCTTCATAGGTACGGATCGCGCCTGCATGCTTGCCGTTGACGTGTGTAGCTGCGCGCATTTGCTGCCTACGGCCTCAAGACGTCTCCCGCGCCCCGAGAAACGGGAGTGCCTCCATGCAAGTCCGATATGATTTCTCGCAGCAAACCGCCATCGTGACCGGCGGCGCCCGCGGAATTGGCAGAGCCATCGCAACCGAATTCGTGGCGAGCGGCGCAGAGGTCTGGATCTGGGACATCGAGCCTGTCGAGCTCGCCGGGGCACGCTCCGTCCGCGTCGATGTGAGCAACCGTCACGACATCGCCGGAGGCCTCGCCCTTCTCGACGGCAGGGGTGTCGACATCCTCGTGAACGATGCGGGACATCTCGGGCATTACCGGCCGTTCGAGAGATCGGAGCCATCGGATTGGCAGCAGATTCTGCAGGTGAATCTGCTCGGGGTGCTCGAGGTCACCCATCAGGTTCTCCCGTTGATGCGGACGGCCGGCAAGGGCCGGATCGTCAATATGGGCTCGCTGGCGGGAAAGGAGGGATTGCCGAACCTTGTGGCCTACTCCGCAGCGAGCGCCGGCGTCATCGCCTTCACCAAGGCCCTGTCCCGCGAGGTCAACGACACCGGGATTCGCGTGAACTGCGTGGCGCCAGGCCCGATCGATACGCGGATGATCCGGAATCTGGGCAATGAAACGGTCGACTCCATGATCGCGGCCAGCCCGCTCGGCCGCCTGGGCGATCCGGAGGAAGTGGCGGCCATGGTGATATGGCTATGCTCCGACGCGAGCGCGTTCAATACCGGCGCTGTCTTCGACATGTCTGGAGGGCGAGCCAGATATTAGACCATTCCCGGACGGAACAGGCACCGGCCTGCACCGAAAACATGCTAAAATGGAAATAGTTAGGCCATCTCCCGTTTCGGGGAGGAGCCATCCGTGGCCTTCTCCAACAGCCGCCGCTGCAGCTCGTCCCACAGTTCCGGCGTTTGCGCCGCCAGGATGCCGAAACCCGGCTCGGCCGGCTTGTAGGGGCGCCCGTCGAAACGGGCCGCGCGGCCGCCGGCCTCTTCGAGGAAGAGCGTGCCCGGCGCATGATCCCAGGGCAGCCCGCGCCAGAACATCACGAAATGCTGCTCGCCGCGCACGATCGCTGGGTATTCCTCGCCGGCACAGTGCATCCCCGGCAGGATGGCGGCAAGATCACGGCCATTGGCCTGCACCCGCGCCGTGGTCTCGGCGGGCAGGAAGCGGGTCAGCACGCCGCCGCGCAGCCCGGTCCATTGCGGCGGCTGCCCGACCCTGACGCGTTTCCCATCGACCCAAGCGCCTGAGCCACGCTCGGCGACATGGAGCGCTCCGGTCGCCGGACTCAGCATCCAGGAGGCGACAGGCTCGCCCTCCCGCAACAGCGCCACCATAATCGAAAAGCACGGGCTGCCCTTGACGAAATTAGCGGTGCCATCGACGGGATCGACAACGAAGACCGTGCCCTCGCCCAGCCCCTGCAGCAGCTCCGGCCGGGCCGAGACCGCCTCCTCGCCGATCACGCGCGAGCCGGGCAAGAGCGCAGGCAGCCGGAGGTTGAGCAGCCGCTCCGCCTCCTCGTCGGCGATGGTGACCTCCTCGCCTGGCGATTTCACCCGGACCTCGGCCTCCGCCAGCTTGCGGAAGCGCGGCATCACGGCCTCGGCCGCGACCTCGCGCAGCAGGTCCGAAACCTGCTCGATCAGCACCTGTCCGGCCATCGTCAGAAGCCTCGCCGTTCCAGCTCGGCTTCCGCCTCGGTGATATAATCCCGGATCACCGGCACGGCGCTCTTGTGCGGGCCGAGCAGCAATTGGAAGACCATGTCGCCGCCGATGTCGAAGGAGATCGAGCAGGCGGAGAGGTAGAACTCCCACATCCGCGCGAAGCGCTCGCCCAGCATCGCGACCACCTCCGGCCGATGCGCCATGAAGCGCTCGCGCCAGGCCTCCAGCGTCCAGTGATAGTGCCGGCGCCAGAACTCGCAGTCGGAATGCCAAAGGCCGGTCTGCTCGACCGCGGCGAAGACCTCCGACAGCGCCGGGGCATAGCCGCCGGGGAAGATGTACTTGTCGAAGAACGGGCCGGTGAAGCCGGGCGGGCCGACGCGGCCGATGCAGTGGACCAGCGCGATCCCGTCGGGGGTCAGGAGGTCGCGGATCTTCTCGAAATATTCGAGATAATGCGCGACGCCGACATGCTCCATCATGCCGACCGAGACGACGCGGTCGAAGGTCCCGGTCAGCTCGCGATAATCCTTGTTGATGAAGCTGACGGCATCGCCGACGCCGGCCGCCTCCGCTCGCTTCTGCGCCGCCGCCATCTGATCGGGCGAGACGTTGAGGCCGGTCACCTTCGCACCGCAGGCCTTGGCGAGGTAGATCGAGAGCTCGCCCCAGCCAGAGCCGATATCGAGCACTGTCATGCCCGGTTCGATCTTCAGCTTGGCGGCGAGGTGCCGGAGCTTGGCCTTCTGCGCGTTATCGAGGCCGACCTCGGGGCTGTGCCAGTAGGCACAGGAATAGGTCATCGTCTCGTCGAGCCAGAGCCGGTAGAACGCGGTCGGGATGTCGTAGTGGTGCTTCACCTTCTTGCCGGCGACGCCGAGCGGGTTGTGCATCCGCCAGCGCCGGATCTTGAAGCGGATCTTGCGGATCGCCGCCTGCAGCGGGTGCTTGCGCAGTTCGCCGCGCTGGATCCAGAACAGCGTCAGCAGGTCATGGATGGTCGAGCCGTCCTCGAACTCGATCCGCTGGTCCATATAGCCTTCAGCCAGCGCCAGCTCGGGATTGAGGAAGAGCTCGCGCTCGATCTTCGTATCCTTGAAGCGCACCGTCACCTCGCCGGCGACGACGGGCTTGCCGGCGAAGACGAACTCGGTCCGACCCGGCCCGAAGACGTGCCGCTGCCCATCCGGCGCGATCACGGTCAACCGGCCCTTGCGGATCGAGCGCTTCAGCAGTTTCGGCAGCAGCAACATGGTCGGGCAGGCTCCGGTCGGTCGCACGCAAGCTATTGGCTTGCCTGCCGTGCCGTAAACCCCGCATGCAATCAACCTGACTCCATAGTCGTCGCAGCCATGCTAGGGCATAGGACGAAGGCGCTTTTCCCGCGCCATTCTCGATACGGAACCCCGATGTCCTGGCGTGATTTCTGGAACGGCGAGCACGCGATCTATGTCTCGGATCGCCACAAGGCCCTGCATTACCGCCGTATCGCGCAGGATATCGCCGCCGCCGTGCCGTCGAAGGACGCAAGCGTGCTCGATGTCGGCTGCGGCGAGGCGCTCTCGGCCGATCTCGTCGCTGCCGCCAGCGGCCGGCTGATCCTGTGCGAGGCGGCGCCGACCGTCCGCGAGAAATTGAAGGCCCGCTTCGGTGCGCTTCCCAATCTCTCGGTCGTCTCGCCGGAAGAGGTCGAGGCGCTGCCGGATGATTCGCTCGATCTCGTCGTCGCCAATTCGCTGATCCAGTATCTGAGCGAAGACGAACTGAAGCGGGCGCTGGCGACCTGGCTCGCCAAGCTCAAGCCCGGCGGCGAGCTCATCCTCGCCGACGTGATCCCTCCCGATCTCTCAGCCTTGACCGACGCGACCGAGCTGCTCGGCTTCGCCTGGCGCGGCGGCTTCTTCGTCGCTGCGCTCGGCGGGCTGGTCCGCACCGTCTTCTCGGATTACCGCAAGCTGCGCGCCCAATACGGGCTCGCCACCTATAGTGCGGTCGGCATCTCCGCTTTGGTCGAGGCCGCCGGCTTCAAAGGCGTCACACGCCGCATAAATTTCGGCCATAACCCGCATCGCATGGCCTTCTCGGCCAGGAAGCAGCTTGCACCGGAGGTTTCGCCGTCATGACCTCGCTCGCGCTCGCACTCACCGTCGTCACCCTGGCCTTGGCCGGCGCCATGGCAGGCTTCTTCTATGCCTATTCGATGTCGGTGATGTGGGCGCTCGACGCGGTCGATCCGAAGGTCGCGATCGCGTCGATGCAGAGCATCAACATCGTCGTGCGCAACGCCGTCTTCTTTCCTGCCTTCTTCGGCCTGCCGCTGGTAGCGCTCGTGGCGGCCGGGCTGTGGCGGGTGCAGGGCCTGCACAATGTCGCGCTCCTGCTCGCTTTGGCGGCCATCGTCTATCTGATCGGCACCTTCCTGGTCACGATCCTGCTCAACGTCCCGATGAACGAGCGACTCGCCCGGACGACGATCCCGGCGGAGATCTCGGCCGCCCGCACGATCTGGGACAATTATTCGATGCCGTGGACGCTGTGGAATCATGTCCGCACGATCGCGAGCTTCGCCGCGCTCTGTCTCACCGGCTGGGCGCTTTATCTCGCCGGTCGCCACGCTCCGACCTGGAGCTGATCACGCACCTTCGCGATCGGCGAAGGAGAAGAATTTGTGCCCGGCGAAGGTGAAGACCATCACGATCAGCGTGGTGACCACCTGCATCGGCAGATAGGGCAGCCCGGCGACCTTGACGAAGAGGTGCATCAGCACCCCGGTGAGCAGGAAGCCGCCGAAGGCGATCAGGCCGAAACGCCAGCTCGCCTCGCCATGGGTGCGCGTCGCCTCGAAGGTCAGCCAACGGTTCAGCGCGTAGGAGACGACGCCGCCGAGTACGAAACCGGCGAGCGACGCCAATACGGGGTCGGCCCCGCCGAGCTCGACCAGCCCGATCAGCAATCCGTAATGCGCGACCGCCGCCATCACGCCCGAAAAGGCATAGGCGATGACCTGGCGCGTATGGCGGGGAAGGCGGTTCAGCATCCGGGATGCCTATACCCCGGATGCTGAACGGAAGCCTATACGCCTCTCGATTCCCTTTTTGGGTCATCCCGGACAAGCCGCGGAGCGGCGCCGATCCGGGATCCATGCCGGAACGGTTCAGGCATCGATCCCGGGCCTCCCTTCGGTCGCCCGGGACGACCCGGAGTTTATGAAGCAGGTCGAAGCTCAGCCCGCATCGCTGCCGGCGAGATTGGCCGGCATGCCCTCGACGGGCAGGTCGAGCGCCTGCTTCAGCGTCTCCAGATTGTATTCGCGGATGCGGCCACTCGTGGGGTCGCTGACATAGGCGCTGCCGCCGACGACGGCGAGCGAGGGCGTCGGCGTCTTGGCGCCATACTGGCAGTCGAAAGCCGGCACGGCGTCGAAGCTGGCGAGATCCTTCCAAGTAGCGACTTCGTAGACCCGGAGCTTGCCGTCCGGCGTCAGATTGACGAGCCGCCTGCCATTGGCGGAGAGCTCGAACTGGCAAGCCGACTGGCCACCCGGCACCGGCAGGACATCGGCCGAGGTCAGCGACTTGGCGGCCGGGTCGACCCGGAGCAGCCCGTCATAGGGCGAGGTCTTGCCGTAATTGGCGACCATGAACTTCGCGCCCGCCTTCGCCGTGATCGCGCTGATCCGGCGCTCATCGGGATAGGCGAGCTTATGCGCGCTGAACTTGGCCCCAGCCTGCGACAGCACCAGCAGGCCGCCGCCCTCCCCTTCGGCGCAGCCGAAGACATGCCGGCCATCGGCCGCGGCATGGCCGTGATAGAGCTTGCAGGAGGCGTCGGGCTTGGCCGGATCGTTGAAAGTCGCGAGCTTCGCCCAGCCGCCCTTGGTCCGGTCTAGGATCTCGAATCCGTCCGGCCGCGACGAAGCGCTCTTGTCCTCGCCCTTCACATAGACCGGGTTCGGCACCGACATCAGCCAGCGCCCCTCGCCCAGCGGCACGACGATGCCGTGCTGCGGCCCCGGGCTCGGCCATTCCGTCAGCGCCGGCTTGTCCTTGGAAAGGTCGTTGATCGCGACGAGCACCGCCTTCGCCGTACTCTGCCCGTCCCAGGGGCGGATGCCGTCATAGAACAGCGCGAGCTGGCCATGGCCGGAGATGACATGGGCTGGCTTCTGGCCAGTCAGGGTCAGGTCGAGCAGCTTCACCGGCCCCTTCTCGATGTCGTTGTGGTCGCCATGCGACTCGATCGTCAGGCCGGTGTCGAGGAAGCGGAGCGTGCCGGCATCGTCGCCGGTCTTGATCACGACGAAGCGGCCGCCCTGCGCGGTGGCGAAGCCGGGATTGGCCTTGGGCACGTCGAAGCTGTGGGTGACCTCGCCGGTATCGAGATCGAGCACGCGCACGATGGGCTTCTCATGGTCGGCGAAGACCAGCCGACCGCGCAGCACGGCATGGTCATGGGCGAGCGCGGGCAGGCTCGACAGCACGGCCGAGATGGCGAGCGAGGACAACAGGGAAAGCGGGCGCATCATGGTCTCCAGGGGGTCGTAAGAAATGAGGTTTCAAGCAGCGGTGGCGCGGCGCCAGGCCGGGAACGGATCGGGCAGGTCGCGATAGCGCTCGGGCTTGAAGGCGATGGTCGGGGTCTCGCCGAGCAGGCAGGCATCGAGCCCGGCGCGGATGGCCTGTTCGTCGAGACGAGAGCCGATGAAGACCAGCTCCTGCCGGCGATCACCCCAGACCGAATGCCAGTGCCGGTTCAGGATGGCGCGCCATTCGGGATGATCGGGCCAGCGCGGGCGCGGCACCGCGGCCCACCAGAAGCCCATCGCCTCGGTCCGGCAGATGCTGCCGGCGAGCGACATCTCGCCGACCCATTCCGGCCGGGTCGCCAGCCAGAAATGGCCCTTGGCCCGGATTAGCCCCGGCCAGGTCCGGGCGAGGAAGGCGTTGAACTTTTCCGGATGGAACGGCCGGCGCGCCCGGTAGACGAAGGAGGAAATCCCGTATTCTTCGGTCTCCGGCACATGGTCCTTGAAGCCGTAGAGCTCCTTGTGCCACAGCGGGTGCTCCTGCGCCTTCTCGTGGTCGAACAAGCCGGTATCGAGGATCTGATCGAGCGGCACCCGGCCAAAATCGGCCTCGATCAATCGTGCATCCGGGTTGAGCGCCCGGATGACCAGTTTCGCCTGCGCCACCGCCTCCGGCCCGGCATCGGCGACCTTGTTGAGCACGACGACATCGGCGAACTCGATCTGCTCGACCAGGAGGTCGACCAAAGTGCGCTCGTCGCCTTCGCCCGCCGTCTCGCCGCGTTCGCGCAGGAAGTCGCGCGAGCCGTAATCCTTGAGCAGGTTCACCGCATCGACCACCGTCACCATGGTGTCTAGCCGGGCGAGATCGGAGAGCGAGAAGCCGTCCTCGTCGCGGAATTCGAAGGTGGCAGCGATCGGCAGCGGCTCGGCGATGCCGGTGCCCTCGATCAGCAGGTAATCAAAGCGCCCGTCGCGAGCGAGCCGGCCGACCTCGGCGAGGAGGTCGTCGCGCAAGGTGCAGCAGATGCAGCCATTGCTCATTTCGACCAGCTTCTCGTCAGTGCGCGAGAGATCCCCGCCACCGGCCCGGACCAGGTCGGCGTCGATGTTCACCTCGCTCATGTCGTTGACGATGACCGCGACCTTCCGGCCTTCGCGGTTGTTGAGGACGTGGTTGAGCAGCGCCGTCTTGCCGGCGCCGAGAAAGCCGGAAAGCACGGTGACGGGAAGGCGGCCATCCATCTCGGATCTCATATTTTGTTACGTTGTAACATTTCATAGCGAGAGCAGATTGCGGACGCAAGGCTGCTGTGCAGACGCGTCGCTGGCCTTCCACGGCGCTCGCCCTAATCTCGTTGTTCAATACAGACGGAGAAGCCCGCGCCATGATCGAGATCGACCTCCTGGTGCGCGCCGAATTCCTCTACCCGGTCAGTCCGGGCATGCCGGTGATCCCCGATGGCGAGGTCGCGATCGCCGGCGGGCGCATCCTCCATGCCGGCCCGCGCCAGCCTGAGGGATACTGGGCGCCGGCCCGCACGCTGGATGGCGCCGGCCGTGCGGTCCTGCCCGGCTTCGTCAACTGCCATTCGCACGCTGCGTCACTGGTCTTTCGCAGCCAGACCGACGACCACGCCGCCAAGGCGGCGCTGCTCGAAGTCGCTTTCCGGATGGAGAAGGACATCGCAGAGGAGGAATGGGCGCTGCTGGCGGAAGCCGGCTGCGCCGACATGCTCCAGTCCGGCATCACCACCATCAACGACATCTGGTACGCGCCGCACCGGCTCGCCGGGACGGTCGAGGCCTGCGGGCTACGGGCCCAGATCGCCCACAAGGTCTTCGACGTCCGCCTGCACGAGCTCTGGCGCGGCGACTACACTCACCATGCAGCAATCGGCGAGGAGCGCCTGCGCGACGGCGTCGCCTTCGCCGAAAACTGGCACGGCGCTGCCGATGGCCGCATCACCGCGCGCATCGGCACGCACGCCACCGACACCTGCTCGGCCGAGCTGCTGAAGACGGCTCGTGCCGAGGCCAATCGGCTCGGCATCGGCATGCATATCCACGCCGCCCAGAGTGTCGCCGAGGTCGATCAGATCAAAGCGGCCCATGGCTGCGGCCCGGTCGAGTTCCTCAGGGATGTCGGCATGCTCGGCCCGGATGTCGTGCTCGCCCATCTCGTCTTCGCCGGCACCGGCGATCTCGACGCGGTCGAGGAGAGCGGCGCGGCCTATGCGCATTGCCCGACGATCTATCCGCGCCGCGGTCGCTATCCGCCGCTCGAAGACATCATGGCGCGCAGCATCCCGACCGGCTTCGCCACCGACTGGATGCTGAACGACCCGTTCGAGGGCATGCGCAACGCCCTCAACGCCATGCGCCTGCGCCTGGGCAGCCCGACCGCCCTCTCCTGCGCGCAGGCGCTGGAGCTGCATACGATCGGCGCCGCCCGCGTCATGGGTCTTCAAGACGAGATCGGCTCGCTGGAAGTAGGGAAGAAAGCCGACCTGATCATGGTCGACATCGACCGCCCGCACCTCCAGCCCTATTACGGCGACTATGCCGCCCTGGTCTATTACGCGAGGGCGAGCGATGTGGTGACCAGCATCGTCGACGGCGCGATCGTCATGGAGGATGGCCGCCCGACCCGCCTCGACCGCGAACAGACGATGGCGCGGATCAGGGAGAAGGTGCCGGGCTGGCGCGGAAAGCTTGCCGCGCTCGGCAGCCGCGCAGTGTTTGGCCCCGGCTGCCCCTGCTGCAGCTGATCTAGCCGGCGGCAGCCGCCGGTTCCGCGACCAGCCGGCGGACGACATCGCTCGCGATGTCGAGCAGGTCCGCGGCTGCCGGCGTTCGTGCACCCGACGCCAGCAGGCGCACGTCGATCGGCGGCAGTTCCGGCAGATCGAGCTCGGCCGCGACATCGCGAACCGCGCCCGGCAGGCGGTGACGGGTCCGGACCGAAACGCCATGTCCCGCCCCGAGAGCGGCCCACAGGCCCGGAAGGCTGGGCGTCGTCAGCGCCATCCGCCAGCGCAAGCGCTGGCGATCGAGGGTCTGGAGCGCGGTCTGACGGAACAGGCAGGGATGGTCGAACAGCACAAGCGGCAGCTCGGCTGCGCCTGGCCGCCGCATGGTCTCGGCCGCCAGCCAGACCAGCGGCAGCGTCGCGACATGCGCACCGGCCGTCGACGAGCCCGCCTTGAAGAAGGCAAGCGCGACATCGAGCCGGCCGGCCTGGACCTCCTCCTCAAGCGCGTAGTTGCGCCCGGCACGGACTTCGACATGGGAATTCGGGCGCTGCTGCGAGAACAGCCCCAGCACCTCCGGCATCACGTCTTCGAAGAAGTCCTGCGGCAGGCCGAGGCGCACCGTCGCCACCCCGGCGCTGTTGCCGACGGCCGCCGCGGCCTCGTCGTTCAGCGCGATGATCTGGCGGGCATAGCTCAGCAGCGCCTCGCCGGCCTCGGTCGGCACCAGCCCGCGCCCGTCGCGCCGGAACAGCGGACGCCGCGCCTGCTCCTCCAGCTTCTTGAGCTGCATGCTGACCGCCGATTGCGACCGGCCGAGCTGGGTCGCTGCCCGAGCGAAGCTGCCGAGCTCGACCCCGACCACCATCGCCCGCAGCGCGTCCATATCGAAATTCGCCGACATCGACCCGAATTCCTGAAGCAAGACTTACGATCAATTCGTTATTCGGAATGATCATGCATTGCTAGCGTCCTGTCCAGCGGCCTTGCGGCCGGACCAGACCCTGGAGGACAGCGCATGAAGCCCGATCTGATCGAGCAACTGAAGACGCTCACCACCCCGCATCTGGCGGATGGCTGCCTGCGCTGCGGCGTACCGATCCGCTTCGCACCTGCGGGCTTGCAACCGCTCGCGCCCGATATGGAGTTGCGCGGCCGCGCCCGCCCCGTACGCCATGTCGGCAGCATCGACGTCTTCTTCGAGCTGCTCGAGCATGCCGCGCCGGGCGAGGTGATCGTCATCGACAATGGCGGGCGCCTCGACGAGGCCTGTATCGGCGACATCGTCGCGATCGAGGCCAAGGCCGCCGGCATCACCGGCTTCGTGATCTGGGGCCTGCATCGCGACAACCGCGAGCTCGCCGAGCTCGGCCTGCCGGTCTTCAGCCTCGGCGCGCTGCCGACCGGGCCGCAGCGCCTGCATCCCAGGCCGCACGACCTCTTCCGTCAGGCACTGGTCGGCCAGCACGACATCGCCGAGACCGACTATGTCGCCGCCGACAGCAACGGCGTGCTGTTCCTGCCCGAAAGCCGGATCGAGGACATCGTCTCGGCTGCGATCGGCTATCGCGAGACCGAGGCGCGCCAGCTCGCGGCGATGCGCGCCGGCCGCAGCTATCGCAGCCAGACCCGCTTCGCCCAGTACCTGGCGACGCGGGCGCAGAACCCGACCTACGGTTTCCGCCAGCATCTCAAGGACATCGAGGCGGCCGGCGAGGTCTGAAACGCGCCATCACCCACGTCATCAAACCAGCCGCGCTCCAGTCGGCTCCATCACGAGACATCGCAATGACCAAGCAGATCCGCATCCATGAGAATGGCGGCCCCGAAGTGCTGCGCTACGAGGAGGCCACCGTGGGCGCCCCCGGGCCGGGCCAGGTCCGCCTGCGCCAGACGGCGGTCGGCCTCAACTTCATCGACGTCTACCAGCGCAGCGGCCTCTATCCGCTGCCGCTGCCGAGCGGCATCGGACTGGAGGCGGCGGGCACCGTCGAGGCGGTCGGCGACGGCGTCGCCAATCTGCGGCCGGGCGATCGCATCGCCTATGCCGGTGGCCCGCCCGGCGCCTATGCGCAGGCGCGCATCATGCCGGCTGCCCCGCTGGTCAAGCTGCCCGACGCCATCAAGGACGAACAGGCCGCCGCGATGATGCTGCAGGGCCTGACGGCCTATTACCTGATCCATCGGACCTACCGTGCGAAGCTCGGCGACACCGTGCTCCTGCACGCTGCGGCTGGCGGCGTCGGGCTGATCGCCTGCCAATGGCTCAGCGCGCTCGGCGTCACAGTGATCGGCACCGTCGGCAGCGAGGAGAAGGCGGCGCTGGCGCGCGCCCATGGCTGCACCCATACGATCCTGTATCGCGAGGAGAACATCGCCGAACGAGTGCGCAAAATCACGGAGGGAGCCGGCGTTCCGGTCGTGTTCGATTCGGTCGGCAAGGACACCTGGGAGGCTTCGCTCGACAGCCTGAGCCCGCTCGGCCTGATGGTCAGCTACGGCAACGCCTCGGGAGCGGTGCCGCCCTTCGCCGTCGGCCAGCTCGCCAGCAAGGGCTCGCTGTTCGTGACCCGGCCGATGCTCGCGACCTATATGGCCAAGCGCGAGGACCTCGAAACGGCCGCCAACGCGCTGTTCACCGTCGTCGCCGACGGCACGGTCAAGATCGCGGCGCTGCAATCCTACCCGCTCGTCGATGCCGCGCAGGCGCATCGCGACCTCGAGTCCCGCAGGACCTCCGGCTCGACGATACTCATCCCGTAGCGCCGAGCTGCTGGCCGCGATCAGACGTCGAGCTTGATCCGCGGCACCGACGGATCGCGCCGCGCCGTCTCGATCACGCTGTCGAGCAGGCCGGGGAAGCGCCGGTTGAAGTCCTCGCGGCGGATGCTGAGGAAGCGCACCGTCCCCTCGGCCCGCGAGCGCGTGATCCCCGCCTCGCGCAACTTTGCGAAATGGTAGGACAGCAGCGAGGGCGAGGCGAGCTCGGTGAAGGCGCCGCAGCGCGCTTTGTCCACCTCGTCGCAATCGGCGAGCGTCACTAGGATGCCGAGCCGGATCGGATCGCCCAGCGCCGCGAACACGTCGGCCGGCAGGACGTCCTCGATCTCGGGGTGGAAGAGCTGCTTCATCACCTCCGACTTAATTGCATCGGCCGCTCCTGACAAGTTTCAATGATCCTTGAATTTAGGATTGACTCATGGTCGGCCGATGTCCATGATTCAACGATCATTGAAATAGTCGGCACCTCCCCACGGAGCCCTTTGCCATGGACATTCGTCTCCTTCTGCTGGCCGGCGGCGCCTTCGCCATCGGCACGGGCAGCCTCGTCATCACCGGTATCCTGCCGAACCTCGCCGCCGCCTTCGGCGTCAGCGTCGACACGGCCGGCCTGCTGATCTCGATCTTCGCGATCGCCTACGCCATCGGCTCGCCGGTGCTCTCGACGCTGTTCGGCAATCTCGATCGCAAGCTCGTGCTGGTCGGCTCGCTCACTGTCTTCACCCTCGCCAATCTCCTCGCCGCCTTCACCAGCGACTTCGCTTGGCTGATGCTGGCGCGCATCGTCATGGCACTCGGCTCGGGCGTGTTCATGCCGGCGGCGAACGCCGTCGCGGTGGCGCTCGTCCCGCCTGAGCGCCGCGCCCGCGCCATCGCGCTGGTCACCGGCGGCATGACCGTGTCGCTGATCCTCGGCGTGCCACTCGGCACCGCCGTCGCGACACTCGGCTGGCATTTGCCCTTCCTGGTCGTGGCACTGTTCGGCGCGCTCGCCCTCGCCGGCCTGCTTCTGAAGATGCCGGCCGGCCTGCCGCGCGGCGCCAACACGCTCGCCGAGCGGCTGCAGGTCGCGCGCCGCGGCGACGTGTTGCTGGCGCTCGGCACCACCGCGCTTTGGACCACCGGCGCCTTCACGCTCTACACCTATGTAGCGCCTTTCCTCTCGGCTCATGCCGGCATCTCCGGCCACTGGCTGAGCGCGACGCTAGTCGTCACCGGCATCGGCTCGGCGCTCGGCAATCAGTGGGGCGGCCAGGCCAGCGACCGCTTCGGCCCGGTGCCGACGCTGACCTTCGTGCTCAGCCTGCTCGCGACCTCGCTCGCAGCCGCCTCGCTCGTCGCGGTGACGCTGCCGCCTACCGTCGCGATCTTCGTCCTGCCGGTGATCCTGATGATCTGGAGCGGCGCCGGCTGGGCCGGGCATCCCTCGCAGATGTCGCGCCTCGCCGCGATGGCCCCCGACGCCGTCGTGGTCGCGCTCTCGCTCAACGCCTCGGCGCTCTATGTCGGCATCGCCGCTGGTGCGGCGCTCGGCCAGCAGGTGCTGCGCCACGGCGCCTCCTGGGAGCTCGGCTTCGTCGGCGCCGCCTGCGAGCTCGGCGCGCTCGGCCTGCTGCTGATCGCGACGCGGCGCAAGCGCGCTGCTGCGCAGGCGCTCAGGACGGCCGCCCTGTAGCGCTATCGAGCAGCCTGAGTTCGCGGACTGGCAAGGTCGCCAGCCGCTCGACCACACCCATGACGCAGGCGACGACGCCTCGTCCGCGGACGACCAGGCGTTCCATCTCCGGGTGGAACGCCACATCCTCGCGCCGCCCCTCGACCAGGTTGAGGAAAGCGAATTTCAGGTCGCGCATGCAGTCGAGCCGGAGGCTGAGCGCCGCGACGGGCGATTCCGCCGCAGCAGCCAGCCGCTCGAAGGCCTGCAGCAGCCACTTCTCAGCCGCCTCGGGCTCGCCGGTCCGCCGTGCCGCCTCCGCCAGGTTGTGACAGGAGATCACATAGATCGTCGCCGCCGGAATCGACGAGCCGGCGATCTCGGCATTGCGGAACAGGCGCTCCGCCTCTGCCAGGGCGTCCCGATAAAGACCAGGCGCTTCACGGAGTCGCCCACCGGCGAAGGCATCGTTGGCCGCGCCGGTCAGGCGGGTCCACTCGGAATCGTCGATCACCACAGGCATCGCCTCCGGCAGCAGTGTCGCGTTCACGGTGCGACCTCCCGGTCCGGAGCGGACACGCGCCTCAACCTGACGAGGACATCCACCGCTACGATGCGATGACCTGCGGGCGGCGACGGCACCCGGTCGAACCGGATCGTCTCGCCGGGGATGTCGATCAACCGGTCCTCTTCCTCGACATAGAAGTGATGATGGTCGCCGGCGCTGGTGTCGTATTGCGAACGCCCGCTTTGCGTCGCGACCTCGCGGATCAATCCGGCGGCGCAGAATTGCCTGAGCGTGTTGTAGACCGTCGCCAGCGACAAGGGCTCACCGCTGACCACCACATCGCGGAAGAGATCCTCGGCGGCCACATGCCGGTGCCGGTCGGCGAAGAGCACACGCCCGAGCGCGAGGCGCTGACGCGTCGGCCGCAGGCAGGCGCCTTTCAGGATCGAGCGCACCTCGCAGAGCGGAGCCAAAGCCGGCGCCCTGGCCGCGATCATCGTCTGCATGATGTGCACTCCTTCCCTCTCCGTTCAGATCACTCCCTTCAAAGTAAATGCAACTGGTTCGCATTAGCAATAATATTCGATAGAGGAAGATGAACGCGCGTGGCCCGCTCACGCGCAGAGCGAGCGGGCCTCTTGCCGAGACGGTCGGAGGCGGGTTTCGCAGGTGCCGGGCTCAGGCCCGGACCTCGAACACCATGTTGAACGGCGTCTCGGTCGCCCGGCGGAAACGGGTGAAGCCGGCGTCCAAGGCGACCTTGCGCAAGCGCATCTCGCCGGCCTGCGCCCCCAACCCGAGCCCGACCTCCTGTGCCATCGAGGCCGGCGTGCAGATCATCGTCGACGCCCCGTAGAAGATCCGGCCGACCGGGTTGAGGTTCTGCTTCAGATTGTCGTGGGCGAAGGGCTCGACGATCATCCAGGTGCCGCCCGGCGCCAGCGTCTCCTTGACATGGCGGCCGGCGCCGACCGGATCGCCCATGTCGTGCAGGCAATCGAACATCGCGACGAGGTCGTAGCTCGCCGCCGGGAAATCCTTGGCGCTCGCCCGTTCGAAGACGATGCGGTCGCCGACGCCAGCCTTGTCCGCCGCCTCCCTGCCCTTCTCGATCGAGGGGCCGTGATAGTCGAAGGCGTAGAAGCGCGATTTCGGATAGGCCTGCGCCATCAGAATGGTCGAGGCGCCATGGCCGCAGCCGACATCGGCGACGACCGCGCCCGCTTCGAGCTTCGCCTTGACGCCGTCCAGCGCCGGAATCCAGCTGCTGACCAGATTGGTGTTGTAGCCTGGCCGGAAGAAGCGCTCGGTGCCGCGGAACAGGCAGTTGCTGTGCTCGTGCCAGCCCAGGCCCGCCCCAGTCTTGAAGGCCTGCTCGACCTTGGGCTCGTCCACCCACATCGACTGCACGATCTCGAAGGCGCCGGCGAAGAAGGCCGGGCTGCCCTCCTCGGCGAAGGCCATGGCCTGCTCCGGCGACAGACTGAAGCTGTCGCTGCCCTCGTCATAATCGACGTATTCGGCCGCGGCCTGGGCCGAGAGCCATTCGCGGACATAACGTTCCTTCAGGCCGGTCCGGCTGGCGAGCTCCGCTGCGGTGACCGGCTTCCCATCGGCCATCGCCTTGTAGAGACCGAGCTGGTCGCCGAGGACGATGAGCGAGCCGGTGACGCAGGCTCCGACATCTCCGACGAGACGTCCGACGAGGGCATCCAGTTTCTGCGGATCGGATTCACGCATGGCCAAGCTCCTCTGGTTGGGGAGGGCGTGGCCGGGCCTGACGCGAACCGGCTCGACGCCATCGCGGAAGCCGATGCTATACCCCGCTTGTCGCGGCTCAACTGCGCAAAGGGAGAGTCACGTTCGCCTGTGCGCGCATGACGGACGGCAGCGCTTTCTGCTTCCCCCCGCCGCCTCGCCCGTCTATAGCGAGCGCCTAGCATTCATCTTGAGCGCGCGCTGGCCTCCGTTCCTTTCGGTCGGATGGGCCGTGCGCGCCCGCACGGAACCGGTCGAGCCATGCCCAAGCGCACAGACATCAAGACGATCCTGATCATCGGCGCCGGCCCCATCATCATCGGCCAGGCCTGCGAGTTCGACTATTCCGGCACCCAGGCCTGCAAGACGCTGAAGGCCGAGGGCTACCGCATCGTCCTGGTCAACTCGAACCCGGCGACGATCATGACCGATCCGGAGCTGGCCGACGCGACCTATGTCGAGCCGATCACCCCCGAGGTCGTCGCCAAGATCATCGAGAAGGAGCGCAATGTCTTAGCCGGCGGCTTCGCCTTGCTGCCGACCATGGGCGGCCAGACCGCGCTGAACTGCGCCCTCTCGCTGCAGAAGATGGGCGTTCTGGAGAAATTCGACGTCGAGATGATCGGCGCCACCGCCGACGCCATCGACAAGGCCGAGGATCGCGAGCGCTTCCGCGAGGCGATGACCAAGATCGGCCTCTCGACCCCGCGCTCGCACCACGTCAAGACGCTCGGCGCCGCGCTCGAGGCCCTGGAGGATATCGGCCTGCCGACGATCATCCGCCCCTCCTTTACCATGGGCGGCACCGGCGGCGGCATCGCCTACAACAAGAGCGAGTTCATCGAGATCTGCGAGCGCGGCATCGACGCCTCGCCGACCAGCGAGATCCTGATCGAGGAGAGCGTCCTCGGCTGGAAGGAATACGAGATGGAGGTCGTCCGCGATAAGGCGGACAACTGCATCATCGTCTGCTCGATCGAGAACCTCGACCCGATGGGCGTCCACACCGGTGATTCGATCACCGTCGCCCCGGCGCTGACGCTGACCGACAAGGAATACCAGATCATGCGCGACGCCTCGCTGGCGGTGCTGCGCGAGATCGGCGTCGAGACCGGCGGCTCGAACGTCCAGTTCGCCGTCGATCCCGAGACCGGCCGCATGATCGTCATCGAGATGAACCCGCGCGTCTCGCGCTCCTCGGCGCTGGCGTCAAAGGCGACCGGCTTCCCGATCGCCAAGGTCGCGGCCCGCCTCGCCATCGGCTACACGCTCGACGAGATCGAGAACGACATCACCGGCGGCGCGACCCCGGCCTCGTTCGAGCCGACGATCGACTATGTCGTCACCAAGATCCCGCGCTTCGCCTTCGAGAAATTCCCCGGCTCCGAGCCGACGCTGACCACCGCGATGAAGTCGGTCGGCGAGGCCATGGCGATCGGCCGCACCTTCCAGGAATCGCTGCAGAAGGCGCTGCGCTCGCTGGAGACTGGCCTCGACGGGCTCGACGAGATCGAGATCGAGGGCATCGGCCAGGGCGACGACCGCAACGCGATCAAGGCGGCGCTCTCGACCCCGACACCGGACCGCATTCTGCAGATCGCCCAGGCGATGCGCGCCGGCTTCACCGACGAGCAGATCCATGAGAGCTGCAAGGTCGATCCCTGGTTCCTCGAGCAGATGCGCGGCATCGTCGAGACCGAGGAGAAGATCCGCGCCCACGGCCTGCCGCAGACGCCGATCGCCTTCCGCCAGCTCAAGGCGATGGGCTTCTCCGACAAGCGCCTCGCCGCCGTCTCCGGCAAGAGCGAGGCTGAGGTCCGCACCCTGCGCCGCTCTCTGAAGGTGCGCCCGGTCTTCAAGCGCATCGACACCTGCGCCGCCGAGTTCGCCTCGCCGACCGCCTATATGTACTCGACCTACGCCATGCCGTTCGCGGGCGCGCCGGCCGACGAGGCCAAACCCTCCGACCGGAAGAAGGTCGTCATCCTCGGCGGCGGGCCGAACCGCATCGGCCAGGGCATCGAGTTCGACTATTGCTGCTGCCATGCCTGCTACGCCCTGCGCGACGCCGGCTATGAGACCATCATGGTCAACTGCAATCCCGAGACGGTCTCGACCGACTACGACACCTCGGACCGGCTCTATTTCGAGCCGCTGACCGCCGAGGACGTGCTCGAGATCCTCGAGACCGAGAAGCAGGCCGGCACGCTGCACGGCGTCATCGTCCAGTTCGGCGGCCAGACGCCGCTGAAGCTGGCGCACGCGCTGGAACAAGCCGGCATCCCGATCCTCGGCACCACGCCGGACGCGATCGACCTCGCCGAGGACCGCGACCGCTTCAAGCGCCTGCTCGACAAGCTGCATCTGAAGCAGCCGAAGAACGGCATCGCCTATTCGGTCGAGCAGTCGCGCATGATCGCGGCCGAGCTCGGCCTGCCCTTCGTGGTGCGCCCGTCCTACGTCCTCGGCGGCCGCGCCATGGCGATCATCCGCGACGAGGTGATGTTCGAGGACTACCTGCTCGGCACCCTGCCCTCGCTGATCCCCTCCGAAGTCAAGGCCAAGTACCCGAACGACAAGACCGGCCAGATCAACACGGTGCTCGGCAAGAACCCGCTGCTGTTCGACCGCTATCTCTCCGACGCGATCGAGGTCGACGTCGACTGCCTCTGCGACGGCAAGGAGGCCTTCATCGCCGGCATCATGGAGCATATCGAGGAGGCCGGCATCCATTCCGGCGATTCGGCCTGCTCGCTGCCGCCGCGCTCGCTCTCGCCCGAGCTGATCGCCGAGCTGGAGCGCCAGAGCAAGGCGATGGCGCTCGCCCTCGACGTCGGCGGCCTGATGAACGTGCAGTACGCCATCAAGGACGGCGAGATCTACGTGCTCGAGGTCAATCCGCGCGCGTCGCGCACCGTGCCCTTCGTCGCCAAGGTGATCGGCCAGCCGATCGCCAAGATCGCAGCGCGGCTGATGGCCGGCGAGAAGCTCGCGAGCTTCAACCTGAAGCAGGAGAAGCTCCAGCATGTCGGCGTGAAGGAGGCGGTGTTCCCCTTCGCCCGCTTCCCCGGCGTCGACGTCCTGCTCGGACCGGAGATGCGCTCGACCGGCGAGGTGATCGGTCTCGACCGCTCCTTCGACGTCGCCTTCGCCAAGAGCCAGCTCGGTGCCGGCTCGAAGGTCCCGGTCAAGGGCACGGTCTTCGTCTCCGTCCGCGACGAGGACAAGCCGCGCATCCTGCCCTCCATGGCGGTCCTGGCCGAGCTCGGCTTCCAGATCGTCGCGACCGGCGGCACGCTGCGCCTGCTGCAGGAGAACGGCATCCGCGCCAGCAAGATCAACAAGGTGCTGGAAGGCCGCCCGCACGTCGTCGACGCCATCAAGAACGGCGAGATTCAGCTGGTCTTCAACACCACCGACGGTCCACAGGCGTTGGCGGACTCGCGCTCGCTGCGCCGTGCGGCCCTCTTGCACAAGGTGCCCTATTATACCACCTTGGCCGGAGCGATCGCCGCGGCGGAGGGCATCAAGGCCTATTGCAGCGGCGATCTCGAAGTGAGGTCGCTGCAATCCTATTTCGCCCGCGCCGCCTGACCGGCCGCGCGGCGAAGTAGTTTTCTGACGATCGGGAGCGATTCGGGCGCATTGGCCTCAAGCTGGCGCGTGACCGATCGCTTTTCATAACTGGGACGGAACGATGGACAAGGTTCCCATGACGGCCGGCGGTTTCGCCGCCCTCGAAGTCGAGTTGAAGCAGCGCCAGCAGGTCGAGCGCCCGCGCATCATCACGGCGATCGCCGAAGCGCGCGCGCTGGGCGATCTCTCGGAGAACGCCGAATACCATGCCGCCAAGGAAGCACAGTCGCTGAACGAGGGCCGCATCATGGAGCTCGAATCGCTGATCGGCCGCGCCGACATCATCGATGTCAGCAAGCTCGGCGGCGATACCATCAAGTTCGGCGCGACGGTCAAATTGATCGACGACGATACCGAGGAAGAGAAGCTCTACCAGATCGTCGGCGAGCCGGAATCGGACGTGAAGTCCGGCAAGGTCTCGATCGGCTCGCCGATCGCGCGCGCCCTGATCGGCAAGAAGGTCGGCGATTCCGTCCAGGTCAACACGCCCGGCGGCGGCAAGTCCTACGAGGTCGTCAGCGTCGCCTTCCGCTAAGCGGTCGGAGCGACTTGGCCAGCCCGGCGGCAGTCCCTAGATTAAGGGTCTGCCTGCCGCCGGAGACCACGCCATGACCACGCGCCGCGCTTTTCTCACCGGGTCCGCCGCGCTTGCTGCCGGCGGGCTCGTTTCGTTTTCGGCTTCGGCTCAGCCCGTCTCGATCGGCGCGATCAAGGTCGATGCGAGCCTGCTCGGTCCGCAAGGATGGGGCGAGAACGCCCCGCGGATCGCCGGTGCCATGGAGCGGGAACTGGCCGGCGAGCTCGCGCCCTTGCGCCGGCGCGGCGGCCCGACTCTCCATGTCACCCTGCAGGGCCTGTGGCTCACCGCCGCAGTCGGCAGCGGCAGCCCCGGCGACAGCGACAGCAACGACAATATGGACAGCCTCGCCGAGGTGATCGACCGCGGCCGCCCGCTGTTCAGCCGCCAGATCCGCTCGATGATGCCGGCCAGTTCCGGCGGCCCCTGGTACCGGCACGACATCGACCAGCGCCGCGTCCTCGCTCTGCTGGAGAACAACGCCCAATGGATCAGGCGCTATCTCGGCGCCTGAGGCCATGCTGACGCGTCGCATCATCCTGACGGGCCTTTCCGCCGCCGCGCTGGCGGGTTGCCAGACGACAGCCCGGACCGCCTCCCCTGTCGCGATCGGCGCCATCCGCGTCGACGCCGGGCCGCTGGCTGCCAAGGGCCAGGGCACGACCGCAGCCATGATCAGGCCCATGCTGGAGCGCGAGCTCGCCAGCCTGCGCAGCGCTGGCCGGGGCGGCGCGACACTCGAGGTCATCGTCACCGGCCTCACCCTGACGAGCTATGCCGGCGGCCAGGCCGCCACCCTCGGCAACGACACGCTGGAAAGCGAGGCGCGATTGATCGGCCCCGATGGACGCGAGATCGCCCGCTACCCGATCCTCGCCATCATGGCGCCGAGCTATGGCGGCGCCTGGTATCGGCCGGACGTCAACCAGCGCCGGATCGAGGCACTGGTCGCCAGCAATGCGCAGTGGATCAGGCGGGCGGTCGGCGGCTGAGGCGGCATCGGACACGCTGTTGAACTAGACCGGCATGGTGGCGGATGCCGACAGCATTGCGCATCAATTTACAGGTCGGCCCCGGTAGCCTCGGGCCAACGTATGATGATGGCTACGCCGCCGCGTTTATCGATGTCTTGCACGAGTTCACGCTCTTTCGGGTGCTCCAACTGCCCGCTGCCAGTCTTGATGATGAACTCTAAGTTCGTAAGCAGCGTTCCGCCTCGCTTGCCGTATCCCGTTTCCTCGACGTGACCATCACCATAAATCCAGGCCTGAATGGGAACCGGTGTCCGATCGTAATGCGGCACCTTGCCGTCAACGATGAGTTGCACCCATCCTAGGAACATTGCACTCGTAGTGAACGTGATCGTTTCCATGTCGGTCCCTACAGTGCGCTAAGCATATACGAGCGGGGCCGTGACAAGCGCGTCAATGGCGCGCGATTTCTACCGGCGTAGAGCGCAAGTGCGGTCGGCAGATCGCCGGCTACGACCGCGGATGATTGCGCCACCCTTTCGTCGTCCCTATAGCGGCGCGATCGGCGCGTCCTTGACCCGGTCGAGCGCCAACGCCGTGCGGACATTGCGCACATTCGGCAGCGCCGTCAGGTCGGCGACGAAGTCCTGGAAGGCCTTGAGGTCGGTCGCGACGCATTTCAGGATGAAGTCGATATCGCCGGAAAGCGTCCAGCATTCGCGCACCAGCGACCAGCTCCGGATGCGCTCCTGGAACGTGGCGAGATCGGCTTCGGCCTGGCTGGCGAGATGGACGAAAGCGAAGCAGACCACCTCGATACCGAGCTTGCGCTCGTCCAGCAGTGCCCGGTAACCGGTGATCACGCCGGCCTCCTCCAGCGCCCTTACGCGCCTGAGGCAAGGCGGCGGCGAGATGCCGACCCGGCTTGCGAGCTCGACATTGGTCATGCGCCCGTCGCTCTGCAGCTCCGTCAGGATACGGAGATCGATCTCGTCGAGTTTGGCGCGCACAAATCCTCCTGAAAATGGGACGCGCTGGTGTAGACGGGCCATCGACGCGTTACAAGGCATCGACCACGCCAATCCCGGGCCAAGCCGCCGTGCCGACAGAAAAGACGCCTTCCCTCTGGGTGCTGACCGACGGCAAGGCCGGCGACGAGGTGCAATGCCTCGGTGTCGCCGAGCGCATGGGCGCCGTCCCGGAGATCCGCCGGATCAATCCCGGCAAGCCCTGGAGCTGGCTGATGCCACGCGGACCGATCGATCCGCGCGAGGCGCCGGGTCGGCCGGACAGCCCGATCCGGCCGCCCTTCCCCGACATCGCCATCGCCTCGGGCCGGCGCGCCGTCGCCTATCTGCGCGCCGTCAAGCAGGCCTCGAACGGGGCGACCTTCACCGTCTTCCTGAAGGACCCGCGCACGGGCACCGGCAGCGCCGACCTGATCTGGGTCTCCGAGCATGACCGCCTGCGCGGGCAGAACGTGCTGGTGACGATCACCTCGCCGCATCGGCTGGCGCCGGATGCGCTCGCCGCCGCCCGCGCCACGCCGCCGCCGCAGATCGCTGCCTTGCCCTCGCCGCGCGCGGCCGTGCTCGTCGGCGGCGACAGCCGGCATCACAGCTTCCGGCCGGATGACATCGAGCGTTTCGCCCGCGAGCTCGATGCCCTCGCAGCCTCCGGCGTCGCGCTGATGGGCTCACGCTCGCGCCGCACCCCGCCGGCGCTCGACGCCGCCATCGGCGAGGTCTTCCGCCGCCATGACGGCTGGTGGTGGGACGGCTCCGGAGCCAACCCCTATGTGCCGCTGCTCGCCAATGCCGACGCCATCGTCGCCACCGCCGACTCCACCAACATGATCGGCGAGGCGGCGGCGACCGGAGCGCCGATCCTCGTCTTCGAGCCGCATGGCGGCCATGGCAAGCTGGCGAAGTTCCTGGAGGCGCTGAAGCGCTACGGCGCTGTGCATCATTTCCAGGGCAAGCTTGAAGGCGAACGCTACGAACCGCTAGATTCGACCGGAATGATCGCAGCCGCCGTCTACGAGGGCTGGCGGCGTCACGAGGCTGCGACGGGGCTGGCATAAGGCCGCTTCGATACCGATATCACCGGCTCGTGCCGGCTCAGGAACAAGACAGATGGCCCATATCCACGCCAAGGTGATGATCATTGGCTCCGGCCCGGCCGGCTACACCGCCGCGATCTATGCCGCCCGCGCCATGCTCGAGCCGGTGCTGATCTCCGGCCTGCAGGCCGGCGGCCAGCTCATGATCACCACCGATGTCGAGAACTATCCCGGCTTCGCCGACGTGATCCAGGGCCCCTGGCTGATGGAGCAGATGCAGGCCCAGGCGCAGCACATGGGCACGAAGATGGTCTCCGACCATATCGCCCGCGTCGACCTCTCTCAGCGCCCGTTCCGGCTCTGGGGCGATGGTGGCGACACCTATTCCTGCGATGCGCTGATCGTCTCGACCGGCGCCCAGGCGAAGTGGCTCGGCCTGCCTTCTGAGCAGGCCTTCCAGGGCTTCGGCGTCTCGGCCTGCGCCACCTGCGACGGTTTCTTCTTCCGCAACAAAGAGGTCGTCGTGGTCGGCGGCGGCAACACCGCGGTCGAGGAGGCGCTCTATCTCGCCAACCTCGCCAGCAAGGTCACGTTGGTGCACCGGCGCGATTCGCTGCGCGCCGAGAAGGTGATGCAGGAGCGCCTGTTCAAGCATCCCAAGATCGAGGTGGTCTGGGATTCGGAAGTCGCGGAAATCCTCGGCGGCACGCAGCCGCCCTCCGTGACGCATGTGCGCCTGCGCAATCTGAAAAGCGGCGCGGTGCAGGACCTGTCGACCGACGGCGTCTTCGTCGCCATCGGCCACAAGCCGGCGACCGAGCTCTTCACCGGCCAGCTCGCCATGCGCGACTCCGGCTATCTCGAGGTCGCACCCGGCACGACTCAGACGAACGTGCCTGGCGTCTTCGCCGCTGGCGACGTCACGGACGAGCATTACCGCCAGGCGGTGACCGCAGCCGGCCTCGGCTGCATGGCAGCGCTCGACGCCGAACGCTGGCTGATGGCCCAGGAGCTGGGCGTGCGCGAAGCGGCGGAATAGCCAGAAGCCGCACTTATCACTGGAATTGATCAATTCCAGCACGAGATTAAGGGCGAAAATCAACGGTCCCGGCAAAGGAGTCGTTGACCGGACACTGCGATCCCCCCATCATGCGCTGAACGCATAACACGGGGGGAAAGCGGTGGATTGGGACCGCATTCGTATCTTCTACACGGTTGCTGAATCTGGAAGCTTCACCAAGGCCGGAGACGGTCTGGGGCTGAGCCAATCGGCTGTAAGCCGCCAGATCGGCGCGCTGGAGCGTGAATTGCGCGCTCCGCTGTTCCATCGGCACACGCGCGGCCTCATTCTCACCGAGCAGGGCGAATTGCTCTGGCGCGCCGCGCGCGAGATGACGCAGCGCCTGGAGCGCACGCGCGCCCAGCTCTCGGAAACGCGCGAGCATCCCTCCGGCGAGCTCAAGGTCACCGCCACGCGCGGCCTCGGCGGCCACTGGCTGACCCCGCGCCTCGCCGAGTTCCTCGATCTCTACCCCGACATCAAGGTCGAGCTGATTCTCACCGACGAGGAACTCGACCTCTCGATGCGCGAGGCCGACATCGCGATTCGCCTGCGCCAGCCGCAGCAGCCCGACCTGATCCAGCGCCGGCTCTTCACCGTCCACTTCCACGTCTACGGCTCGCCGGCCTACATCAAGCGCTTCGGTGAACCGAAGAGCTTCGAGGATCTCGACAACCACCGGCTGCTCTCCTTTGGCGCCTCCTCGCCCTCCTATCTGACGGCGGTGCACTGGCTCGGCACGCTCGGGCGCGACCAGCGCAACCCGCGCGCCATTCACCTCACCGTCAACAACATCACGGCGATGAAGCGCGCGGTCGATTCGGGCGCCGGCATCGCCATCCTCCCCGATTACCTGATCGAGGCTGGCTCGCCGCTCGTGCAGCTGATGCGCGAGACCGAGATGCCGCAGCTCGAAAGCTATCTGGTCTATCCGGAGGAGATGAAATCGGTGGCGCGCGTCCAGGTTTTCCGCGATTTCCTGATCCAGAAGGCCCAGCGCTGGACGTATTGAACAATAGGCAGGCGCTGCGCGAAAAGCCGGCAGCGCCACGTCCTATGCTGGCTGCGCATGCGTGCCACGCGCGGTCACCAAGCAATTGTGACGAATTCTAGCAATGAGTCATGTTGCCAGCGCATAACCGACCCGCCCTATGCTGCATTGCGAAAAGGCAGGACCTGCCCGATATTCAGTCTACGGTTGTTCGGAACGGGCTCCGCATCTCCTCCCGGCGTTGAGTTCGTTCCAGCCGTTCCCCTCTGAGATGTTTGGCGCCTTTGCGCTGGATGTTTCAAACTTCTAGGCCGGCTCCTTCGGGACGCCGGCCTTTTTTCTTGTTTCTGCGCCGGCCCCTTCCTGGCAACCGGCGCAGTCTTGCATTGCCGCTGACAATCTCGCGCGCATCGGCCAAGCGGCAGGCGCAAATTCACCCGGTCGCGACCACGCCGCTGCGCCGGGCAAATGCGACATAGTCCAGACAGAGCGCGTGAAGCACCAGCAGTTGCAACCCGAGCTTGGGCAAGCGCGAGACGCCTTCAAGCAGCAGCATCCCTTCGCAAAGCTCGGCGATATACTGGCACGCCTCACGCTCGCCCGGCCCCAGGATCATGGGATCATTGGGCTCGGGAAGCGATTGGTTTTGAACAGCGATCAGCTCAATCTTCCGCTTGGCCGCGCCCCCCAGCATTGCAGCTCATCTCTCCCCTCCATGCGATTACTGCATGCTTAACATGCAGTAATCGCATTAATTCTTCGCTAACCAAATTTTCCGGGCCGCTGCCGAGGCGATGGCAGAACAGGCAAAATCTGCGCCCTACGAGTCTCGCTCATAGTAGAGCGCGCAATTTTTCATCCACCCGTCAGGGGATCAAATTCGAGCGTCGAATATTTGCCGGCTTCATAGACAGGGCATGCCTTGAGAGCGCGCCAGCTACAGTTTCGGTTCACCGAAAGATCGTCAGGCCGGACGAATCCCTGGCTTGCCGCTCGGCGGGAAAATGAACTCCACCCCCGCCTTCTGCAGGCTGCTTTTCAGCGAGGCCCGCAAATGGCCCTCTCCCTTGGTCACGCCGTCGAACTCCTCAAGGCGCCGTATCGCCGAGCTGGCGATCCCGGACGACGTCGAAAGCTTGCTCACCGACCAATTGAGCAGTCCGCGCGCCGCTCTGATCTGCGCACCCGTCACGTCGATCGAGTCAGCCGGATCCATTTGCCAAACGCGGGCATCATGAATGTCGACCGCCAAGCCGATCCACTCGATGACCATGCCGTCGGCGCTGCGCACAGGCTTCGCGCTCGCAGCGAACCATCGGTAGGTCCCGTCTGCCGTGAGGATGCGGACTTCGCTGCTATAGGCCATGCCACTGCCGACCGCAGCGAGCCAGCGCTGGCAAACAGCCTCCCGATCGTCCGGGTGGATACGATCGATCCAACCAACGCCCTCGGCATGACGCTCATGCTGCCCCGTAAGGCGCTGCCAGCCGACTAGGCTTTCAACATGCCCATCCGGACGCCCGCTCCAGACCAGCATCGGCAAGGCGCCGGTCAAAGCGTTGAAGCGCTCGCGATGGGTCATCAGCAGGCGGCGCGTCTCGTGCAACTCGGAAATATCGTGCAGCATTCCGATCATGCGGACGGGCTTGCCCGCCTCATCCGTCTGAAACTCGATATGGCAGGAAATCCACCGCAGGCGCCCGCGCGCAGTGATGACGCGAAACTCCCGATCATAAGAGCTTGCCTCCATCAAAACGGTTTCAAGTTCTGCAGGAGAATGCCGGTCATCCGGATGCTGATAATTATTGATCGAGGCGAAGCTGGGGGCGAACGCAGCTCGCTCAGTATCGAGCAATGTGAAAAGGCCATCCGACCAGAAAGTTTCTCGTGACGGCAGCTCGACAATAAAAAAACCGCCCTGATGCCAGCGTTCAGCGATACTAATAAGTCGCCCAATAAAGTCTGGGTCCGCCAAAACAGCATTCATGTCTCTGCCCCTCAACGTGAAAAAAGCCTTCAACGCCAGAGATAGGACCGACAAGACGCTAGGTAGTCAAAGCCAACCTCCTTTACAACGAGACGATTTCAAAAAGTAACGCAAGGTAGTATACTCGTTGAGAGGCCGTCAATTTCAAATTTAAAACAAGTTGCCGCCTACGCGCCTTGACCGTGGCCGGCCCCGCAGCCATCGTGCCCGCAACGGATCAACTCCCTTCGCGAGGCCCCTATGCGCCGCGTTTCGCTTCTCTCTGCCGTTGCAGCTACCTTGTGCCTGGCCGGCCTCTCCGCCCAAGCGGCCAGCGGGCGTTATGTCCACCCGGCCGACCGGGCGGAAGAGCGTATCGTCCCGATGTATGGCGTGCTGCCGGCTTGCGAGGATCCAGCCGTGCTCGGCGAGATCACCAGCTGGTTCAACGCACGCGAGGCCAAGTTCTGGGGGCCGTTGCAGGCGATCAGCTACGACCGCGTCCGGCCTGTCGCCTGGCGTCCCTGGGGCGACGACTTCATCCCGCGCCGTTTCTGCACCGCGCGCGTTCTGACCAATGATGGCGTGATGCGCCGCATCGATTATTCGGTCCGCGAGAGGCTCGGCCTGTTCGGCATGAGCTGGAACGTCAACTGGTGCGTCTCCGGTCTCGACCACCACCGCGCCTACGCGCCCGACTGCAAGATGGCGCGTCCCTGATTCGGGCGCGATCATGCGACTGAAGCAATTCGCGCTCAGCTTGCTGGCGCTCTGTGCGCTCGGCGGCACGGCCGTTGCGCAGGGCCGCTACGACCGCGGCGGCACGCCCGGCGACTTCGACTTCTACGTGCTCGCTTTGTCCTGGTCGCCCGGTTTCTGCGAGCTCGATGGCGGGCGCGGCCGCAATCGCGAGCAATGCGCGCCCGGCGCCAATCTCGGCTTCGTCGTGCACGGGCTCTGGCCGCAATATGAGCGCGGCTACCCTAGCGATTGCGGCCCCGGGCGCAGCCCGCCGCGCTTCGTCATGGAACAGGCCGAGGGCTTGTTCCCGACCGAGAGCCTTGCGCGCTATGAATGGCGTAAGCACGGCACCTGCTCGGGCTCCAGCCCATCGGACTATTTCGCCGATGTCCGCCGCGCCCGCGACAAGGTCAAGATTCCGCCGGCGCTGGCCACGAACAACAACGATCGCAGCTGGACCGTCCTCGATCTGGAACGTGCCTTCGTCGATGCCAATCCGGGCCTGCGCACAGACATGATGTCGGTCTCCTGCCGGCGTGGCGTGCTGGAGGAAGTCCGCATCTGCTTCAGCAAGGATCTGCGCGGCTTCCGCAGCTGCCCGGAGGTCGATCGCTCCGGCTGCCGCGCGCGCGATTTCCGCGTCAACGCGATTCGCTGAGTCGAAATGAACTACCGCCACGGTTTCCATGCCGGCAATTTCGCCGATGTGCTCAAGCATGTCGTGCTGATGCGGGTCCTCACGCATCTCAACGCCAAGGACAAGCCTTGGCGCGTCATCGACACCCATGCCGGCGCCGGCCGCTATGATCTCGGCTCCGAGGAGGCGCTGAAGACGCATGAATGGCGCGACGGCGTCGCGCGCATCGAGCAGTCTCCGCTCGCTACACCGGTGGAGGAGTTGCTGAAGCCCTGGCGCGAGGCGCTCGCCGCAGCCCGCGCCCGCCACGGCACCGAAGCCTATCCCGGTTCGCCCTGGCTCTGCCGCCATGCGATGCGGACCAGTGACCGGCTGATCGCAGCCGAGCTGCATGAGAACACCTATCGCAAGCTTGCCCAGGCGCTTGGCCGCGACGAGCGCTGCAAGGCGCTCGAGATCGATGGCTGGACGGCGCTGCGCGCCAATGTCCCGCCGAAGGAACGCCGTGGTCTCGTCCTGATCGACCCGCCCTTCGAGGAGAAGGACGAGTTTGCGACGTTGGCGGCCGAATTCATCGCCGCGTACCGCAAATGGCCGACCGGCATCTACGCGCTCTGGTATCCGATCAAGGAGGAGCGCGCGGTGGAAGGCCTGCTCGACGCCATTCTCGACGCCGGGATCGGCCGCCTGCTCCGGCTCGAGATCGATGTCGACCGGCCGGACGCCGCCGGCGGCCTGAGCGCGACGGGCATGCTTCTCGTCAATCCGCCCTGGCTGCTGGCGCAGGAGGCCGAGACTCTGCTGCCGGCCCTATGCGAGCGGCTCGCCCAGGGACCGCGCCCGCGCTATCGCTGCGAAGCGATCCGCCCCGACGGCTGATCCCGCTCCGACGTCCAACCGAAGGCTGCCACCGATGCTGATCCTGCGCTCCTCTCCGACCTCTCCCTTCGGCCGCAAGATCAAGATCGCCATCGCCGAACTCGGGCTGGACGACCGCATCGAAGTGGTACCGGCCGACACCAACGACCCGGCGGACTCGCTGCGCCATCAGAATCCGCTCGGCAAGGTGCCGACCCTGGTCTTCGAGGACGGCTCGACCCTGTTCGATTCGAGGGTGATCGCCGAATATCTCGACGACCTCGCCGGCGGCAGCCAGCTCTTCCCGGCCGGCGAAGCGCGCTTCGCGCAGCTGCGGCTGCAGGCTCTCGCCGACGGCATCTGCGATGCGGGCCTGCTGCAGGTCTACGAGACCCGCCTGCGCTCGCCCGAGATGCGCAGCGCCGCCTGGGTCGAGAACCAGGCCGGCAAGATCGCCCGCACCCTCACTGCGCTCGAAGCCGCGCCGCCGGTCTATGACCGCCCGCGCATCGGCGAGATCGCTCTCGCCTGCGCTCTCGGCTACCTCGACCTGCGCTTCCAGGGAGCCTGGCGGGCCAATCATCCAAATCTGGTCGCCTGGCTCGATGCCTTCGCCGCCAGGGTGCCGGCCTTTGAGGCGACGCGCTTCAAGGGCTAGCGCGCTTTTTGCTCAGATAGGATCGCAAGAACCGTCATTGCGAGGAGCACAGCGACGAAGCAATCCAGGAGCGGCGTAGAGCTATGCCACTCCTGGATTGCTTCGCTTTCGCTCGCAATGACGGTTTCCGGTTGTCCGCGCTCACCGTCAGCACGCCAGACAACAAAAAACCCGGTGGCCGAGGCCACCGGGTCCGTTCTGTCTCCGGGAGGAGAGGATCAGAACTTGTAGCTGAGGCGGGCGCGGACGACCGAGAAGTCGGTGCCGACCTTGGTGCCAGGAACGCCGGTGATGCTCTTCTCGCCGAGGTCGGTGTAGATGTACTCGACGCCGCCGATCAGGTTGTTGGTGAAGGCGTACTCGACGCCGCCGCCGACAGTCCAGCCACCGGTGTGGGTGCGGTCGGACGAGAAGGCGAGAGCCGGAACCGAGGTGTTGACGTTGCCGTAAGCCCAACCACCGGTGGCGTACACCAGGAAGCGGTCGAAGGCGAAGCCAGCGCGAGCGCGGACGCTGCCGTACCACTCGGTCTTGATGTTGACCGCGCCGAGGTTGCTGCCGCTGCTGAGGTCAGCGCCCTGGAAGTCGGCTTCCGCACCGACCACGAACTGGCCGATCTGGTAGTTGTAGCCGATCTGGCCACCACCGACGAAGCCGTCGAGATCGCCGACATTGGCGAAGCCGTTGGCGTTCACATTGCCGAAGCCGTAGCCGGCGTTCGCACCGACGTAGAAGCCGGTCCAGGTGAAGGCCGGAACGTAGACCGGAGCGACGACCGGACCCTTGCGGCTCGGCAGGTCGGCAGCGGAGGCAGCGCCGGCGGCGAGGAGGCCGAGGGCCGCAACGCCCGAAAGCAGATACTTCTTCATGACAAACTCCTTAGTCATCGTATTCCCCGGCGCTGGCCGGCTGGTGATTTCAGTGGCCTCTTTATAAGGCCGGTGACGGGCCGTGTCTGTTGCGGCGAGAACACATCTGCTGGTCAGACCGAGGCGAAATTGCGGCACGATCCGGAACAAGCAAGGCATATTGATCAATTCCGGTTAGTCATTATTAAGACTGTGTGAAATGGCTAACCGAATACTAACGCAACGGTAGCGACAACGGACGGCGACCTCATAACCGCCGCAAACCGGTTTGTGTTCCATTCTGGGCGCAAATCGGTCATGCGCCCCGTGCTTGCAGGCCGCCGCGACGCGTGCTTTAGCCGATAGGCCCCGCCTTTCCTGTCGAGACCTGCGTGCCACCGCTTTCGATCTTCATCATCGCGCGCGACGAAGCCGACCGCATCGGACGCACCATAGCCGCTGTCCGCGGCCTCAGCGATGACATCGTCGTGATCGATTCCGGCTCGACCGACGGCACGCAGGATGTCGCGATGAATCTCGGCGCGCGCGTGATCGAACGTGCTTGGCCTGGCTACGGGCCGCAGAAGCGCTTCGCCGAGGAGCAGTGCCGCCATCCCTGGCTGCTCAACCTCGATGCCGACGAGGTGATGCCGGACGATCTCGCCGCCGAGATCGCGACCCTCTTCGCCAAGGGCGAGCCGGCCTGCGACGCCTACCGCATCCGCATCGCCGAGATCTTCCCCGGTGAAGGCGCGCCCCACCGCTTCGCCTATGCGCTCTCGCCCGTCCGCCTCTACCGGGCCGACAAGGGGCGCTATTCGCCCTCCCCGGTGCATGACCGCGTCGATCTTTCGCCCGACGCCCGTGTCGGCAAGCTCAGGGGCACGATCCATCATTACTCGGTGCGTTCGCTCGGCGAGCAGATGGCCAAGCTCAACGCCTATAGCGACGCGCAGGCCGATGATCTCGACGCGCGCGGCGAGACGCTCTCGGTCTTCCGCCTCGTCGCCGAATTTCCCGCAAACTTCATCAAGGCCTATATCGGACGGCGCCACGCTCTGCGCGGGGTCTATGGCTTCATGACCGCGATGAACTACGCCTTCTATCGCTATCTGCGCGTCGCCAAGCACTGGGAGCGCCGGCTGCAGCGCCGCAACGCCCGCAGCAACGGCAACAGACATGGTGGCTGAGGTCGCCCTCGTCACCGGCGGCGCCAAGCGCATCGGCCGCGCCATTGCCCTGCGTCTGGCAGATGCCGGCTATGCCATCGCGATCCATTGCAACGCCTCCCGCGCCGAGGCGCTGGCACTGGCCGGGCAGATCAGCGCGGCAGGTGGGCGGGCCTATGTGGTCGTCGCCGATCTCGTCGATCCCGCCGCCGTGGATCGAATCGTGCCGGAGGCAGAAGCAGCCCTCGGCCCGGTCAGCCTGCTCGTCAACAGCGCCTCGAGCTTCCTGGTCGACGAGCTGACGGCGCTGGATGTGCCGACCTGGAATCGCCAGTTCTCGATCAACCTGCGAGCGCCCTCGGTGCTGGCTGGGGCCATGGCCAACCGCCTGCCGCCGGATCGCCAGGGCGCGATCGTCAACATCGTCGACCAGCGCGTCTGGAAGCTGACGCCGCAATATTATTCCTACACGCTGACCAAGGCGGCGCTGCTCACGGCGACGACGACGATGGCGCAGGCGCTGGCGCCGCGTATCCGCGTCAACGCCGTCGGCCCCGGCCCGACCTTTGCCAACCCGCATGATGGCGAGGCGCTGCTGGCGGCCGAGGCCGGCGGCACGCCGCTCGGCCACAAGGTCGAGGCCGACGACATCGCCGAAGCGGTGCTCTACCTGGCGCGCGCCAAGGCGATCACCGGCCAGATGATCGCGGTCGACGCCGGCCAGCACATCGCCTGGCGCACGCCCGACATCGTCGACTGAACCTGACTGTCTAGACCGTCGCATCGTTGCGATAGGCTGCCCTGCCGCTGGCGAGCGCATCGGCCAGAAGGTCGAGCCGATCCTGGCCCCAGAAGATCTCGCCATCCAGCACATAGCTCGGCGCGCCGAAGACGCCGGCTTCGACCGCTTCGGCGATCGCCGCCCGATAGGCCTGGCTGGTCGCCTCGCTTTCGGCCGCCTCGACCAGGCCGGCGGTATCGAGGCCAACCCGCTCCGCTGCAGCCAGGATCAGCTCCGGCTGTGACATGTTTTGCTCGCGGGCCCAGACATCGGCCAGCACCTCGCCGACGAAGCCGGCCGGATCTTCGCCCCGCGCGATGACGGCGAGCACGATCCTGTCCGCCAGCGAGACGTCATAGGGGAAGAACTTCGGGAACAGCGTCAGCGGCAGGCCGCGCTTGGCGCGCCAGCGCTGCAGTTCGAGCACGCGATAGCGCTGCCGCACCGGATGGCGCTTCGGCAGCGGCAGGCCGCCGGTCTCGTCGAAGACCGAGCGTAGCGGCGTCGGCCGGTAGCGAACGGTCAGATCATGCCGCTTCGCCAGCTCGACGAAGACGCCATGGCCGAGATAGGTCCAGGGCGAGAGCAGCGTGAAGTAATAGTCGATCTGGCGCGGCATCGATGACCTCGGGCAAGCGGGAGCCGCACCCTGCCCGCTGGCGGCCCGGTCTCGCAAGCTCGCCCCGAGACAATTGTCGTGATGGTTTCGATCAGCGTGAGGCGCCGCCGCCGGGGCGGCAGCGCCAAAGTGGAAAGGTCAGGCCGCCGCCTTGTTCTTGATGGCGCCGATGATCGCGGTGAGGATCGCCCCGCCGGCGCCGCCGCTGATCAGGTTGGTAAGGATGCTGCCGACGCTGAGATTGCCGCCCATCGCGGCAGCCGATATCGCCGGCAAGACGATGGGGATGAGCTGACCGAGCACACCGCCGCCGACCAGGCCGGCGATGGTATTGCCGATGGTGCCGATATCGAAAGTCGGAGAAGCCTTGCCGGCCGCATTGCCACCGATCGCACCTGCGATCAGGTTCATCAGGATTTGTTCCATGTTCAATCCCTCAGCCAAGGTGGATGGCAGAGGAAGGATGCGCCTGCGTCATGACGCACGCAACTCCGCATCGATGGAAGCTGGCCCTGCAACGAGACGTTGCGCCGACTTAACCACCGGAATCGTCCTCCGCTCTCCCGCGCAGGCCGCTTCGATTGGAATTCAACCCAGCGCGATCGCCGAGATCAGCCGCCCGTAATCGGCTTCCTGCCGGTGAGTCGTGCGGCGATAGCTGTAGAAGCGCGCCTCGTCGCCATAGGTGCACAGGCCCATGTCGTAGAAGCGGCCGATACCCGCCTCCTGCGCGCGATGGGCGATGAAGGCCGGCAGGTCGAACATCGCATGTGCCGGCCGCTCCGAGGCGTGGAAAAAGCGGGCGAAGGTCGCGTTCTCGCCCTTGAAGCGCTCGATGAACTCCGGGCCGACCTCGTAGGCCGCGGCGCTGATCGTCGGACCGAGCACAGCGATAATCCGCTCGCGCCTTGCGCCGAGCTTCTCCATCTCGGTCACGGTCGCGCCGATCACGCCGGAGAAAGCCCCCTTCCAGCCGGCATGAGCCGCGCCGATCACGCTGGCCTCCGCGTCGGCGAACAGGATCGGGCCGCAATCGGCGGTGGAGATGCCGAGCGCGACGCCATGCGCGACCGAGACCATCGCATCGGCTCGCGGCCGCTCCGCGGGCCAGGGCCCGGTGACCACAGCCACATCCGGCGAATGGACCTGATGGACGCTGACCAGCCGGTCACGCTCGACACCCATGTGCTGGGCCATGCGGGCGCGGTTCTCGGCGATATGGCTCTGGTCGTCGTTCGAGCCGAGCCCGCCGTTCAGCGAGGTGTAGATGCCGCCGGAGACGCCGCCCTCGCGGGTGAAGAAGGCATGGCGGATGCCGGACTCGTTGGCGAGGTCGGGAGAGGTGATGAACATGGCGGCACGTCCGTTCGTAGGTCAGCCCTGCTCTGGCAGGCGATGAAGGTCAAATCCGGGCAGGAGCGGCAATTTCGGATCGGCGACCGCCAGCACCTTGAAGAGCTCACCCATCGCCGTCGGTCCGGTCTCGATCAGGCGTTGGACACCGCTCGCCAGCACCTGCGCCTGTTCCGGCGTAGCGTTGCTGGACAGCGCCTCGAACCGCTGCTGCAGCCCCAGCGCCAGCAGGAAGTCGCGCTGGGTCACCGGGCCGTGCGCGGCTGCGCCGGCTGCCCGCCCCGCCTGCGCCATCCGAGCGAAATCGACATGGACGGTGAGGTCGGCATCGCCGGGCTCGGCCAGCGCATCGACGAAGGCATGGCGCTTCAGCGCCTGCAATGTGTCGCCGAAGCCGGAGCGGGCCGGGCCATAGTCGATGAACAGCCCAGCGCCGCCTTCGTTCGCGACGTGGCGGGCTACTGCGGCGACCGCCTCCAGCGCCGCGGCAGGTTGTTCCAGCATGGAGCCCGGCAGAGCGGTCATTGAAAGCGCGCTATCGGCCTCGGCCGCCAGACCGAAGGCAAGTCTGCCTTCATCGTCTAGGCCCACCAACCGCTCACGCCAGCCCTCCGCCGACAGAACGAACTGGTCGAGCGGCAGCGCGTCGAGGAATTCGTTGGCGAGGACGATCGCCGGGCCATCCAGCGCCGGTTCGATCCGGTCATGCCATTGTGGTGTCACGCCGTTTGCAGCCAGAGTCTCCCGTTGCCGCTCGCGCAAAACCGGGCTGGTCTCGACCAGATGGACCGAGAGCGCTTCGCGAAAGCCCGGCAGCGCCCGCGCCGCCCGCAGCATGTCCTGCATCAGCGTGCCGCGTCCGGGCCCGAGCTCGACCAGGCGAACAGAGGCCGGCGCACCCATCGCCTGCCAGACCGTTGCGGCCCAGAGCCCGATTAGCTCGCCGAAGATCTGGCTGATCTCGGGGGCGGTGGTGAAGTCGCCCTCCGCGCCGAACGGGTCCTGCTTCATGTAGTAGCCATGGCGAGGATGGCCGAGGCACAGCGCCATATAGCGGGATAGGCTGATCGGCCCTTCCTGGCGGATCAGTTCGGCGAGCTCCTGCGCCAGAAGGGTCACGCGTCAGCCGTTCCCTGCTGCCGCCGCAGGACGAGATAGAGGCCGGCGAGAAACAGAGGCACCGACAGGACCATGCCCATGGTCAGCCAGCCCGTCCCGAACAGGAAGCCGAGCTGCGGATCGGGCTCGCGGAAGAATTCGCAGGTGGTGCGGGCGATGGCATAGCCCATGCCGAACAACCCGGCGGTGAGGCCCGGCCGCTTCAGCCCGCCGAGGCGGACCAGGATCATCAGCAGCATCAGCAGCAGCAGCCCCTCGCTGAAGGCCTCGTAGAGCTGGCTCGGATGGCGCGGCACCGGCCCGCCATTCGGGAAGACGATCGCCCAGGGCAAATCGGGCGCCGGCCGGCCCCAGAGCTCGCCATTGACGAAATTGGCGATGCGGCCGAGGAACAGGCCGATCGGCGCCACCACGGCGCCGAGATCGAGCGCCGAGAGCGGCGGATAGCCGCGGCGCCGGGCAAAGACCCAAAGGCCCGCCGCGGCGCCGACGAGCCCGCCATGGAAGGACATGCCGCCCTTCCAGACCGCGAAGATCTCCAGCGGATTGGCGAGATATTCTCCGAGATTATAGAACAGCACGAAGCCGAGCCGGCCGCCGATCACCACGCCGAGCGCCGCGAACAGCAGGAAATCGTCGAGCGATTCCGGGTCCGGCCGCGCCCGGCCGCCCCAGAGCGAGCCGGCGGTCGCAAGCTTGCGCGCATACCACCAGCCGCCGAGCAGGCCGGCGACATAGGCGAGCCCGTACCATTTGATCGAGAGCGGCCCGAGCTGCAGCGCGACCGGGTCGATCATCGGGAAGGGAATGGCGAAGACGGGCATGGACTTCTCGCGCAGCTGGAGCGCGGCGGAGATGGCCGCGCCAAGGCGGCATGGTCAAGCGAAAAGGCTGGCGCCGGCTGTAACGTTTCGGCGCAGACCGTAGCGTTCGCGCTCGAATTGCACAGCTCCGCTCCCTAGAGTGGCGGCATCTCGCACCGCCTCAATCCCCAAGGCCGGAGTCCTCGATGAAACGAGAAATCATCCGCGTCGAGCCGTTTTCGACTTGGGGCGAGCGCTTGAAGGTGCCGTTCTCGCCAATGGTGCGCCATGGCGACACCCTCTACGTCTCGGGCATGCCGCCCTTCGATCCCGCGACCGGCGAGATCGTCCAGGCGCCGGTCGAGCGCCAGACCGAGCTCGTGCTGGAGCAGATGAAGCTCTGTCTCGAAACGGCCGGCTCATCGCTGGCGAATGCGCTCAAATGCAATGTCTATTGCACCTCCCCCGACAAGTTCGCCGCCGTCAACGCGGTCTATGCCCGGTATTTCCCCAAGGACCCGCCGGCCCGCATCTTTCTGTGCGTGCCGGTCTGGTTCGGGCCTTTCGACATCGAGATCGACTGCATTGCCGCTGCCTAGAAAAGGCGCCTGCGTCACGGCCGCACTCCTGACATGACGAAGCGGCTGCGGCATCCTACATGCAGGCCATGAATCGCGAACGCCCAGACGACGTGCCGGAAGAAGAGTTCGAGGACGAGGAGGAGCTGTCCTCCGCGCCCGAGCCTGCGCTCGATCTCGGCGAGGCCGTGCCCGGCGCGCTCAAGGCCGGCATCGAGGTGATCGCCGACTTCGCCAGGCACCTGCCGAACAAGCCCGGCGTTTATCGGATGTTCGATCGCGCCGGTGAGGTGCTCTATGTCGGCAAGGCCAAGAGCCTGAAGAACCGGGTCACGGCCTATGCCCGCGGCATGGCGCACACCAATGCGGTGGCGCGCATGATCGCCGAGACGGCGAACATGGAGTTCGTCACCACCGGCACCGAGACCGAGGCACTGCTGCTCGAATCGAACCTGATCAAGCAGCTGCGGCCGCGCTACAACGTGCTGCTGCGCGACGACAAATCCTTCCCCTACATCTTCCTCTCCGGTGACCATCCGGCGCCGCAGATCGCCAAGCACCGCGGTTCGCGCCAGCGCAAGGGCGATTATTTCGGCCCCTTCGCCTCGGTTTGGGCGGTGGAGCGCACCATCGACGCGCTGCAGAAGGCGTTTCTCCTCCGCTCCTGCTCGGACAGCTATTACGAGAACCGCACGCGGCCCTGCCTGCTCTTCCAGATCAAGCGCTGCTCCGGCCCCTGCACCGGCGAGATCTCGCATACCGACTATCAGGGTCTCGCCGACCAGGCGCGCGCCTTCCTCTCCGGCCGCTCCTCGGCGGTGAAGCAGCTTCTGTCCGAGCGCATGCAGGCGGCGGCCGAGGAGCTCGAATTCGAGAAGGCGGCGCGCTATCGCGACCGGCTGGCGGCGCTCTCGGCCGTGCAGGCCGGGCAGGACATCAATACGCAAGGCGTCGAGGAGGCCGACGTCTTCGCCATCGACGAGCAGGCCGGGCAGTTCTGCGTCGAGATCTTCTTCTTCCGCAACAAGCAGAACTGGGGCAACCGCGCCCTCTTCCCGCGCGCCGACAAGAGCCTGACCCCGGCCGAGGTGCTGGCCTCGGTCGTCACCCAGTTCTACGACGACAAGCCGCCGCCGAAACTCGTCCTGCTCTCGCACGAGCTGGCGGAGGCCGACCTCATCGCGCAGGCACTTTGCGAACGCGCCGGCCGCAAGGTCGAGCTCACGACGCCCAAGCGGGGCGAGCGGCGCGATCTCGTCGCCCATGCCCAGAAGAACGCGCATGAGGCGCTCGTCCGCAAGCTCGCCGACAGCGCCGGCCAGCAGAGCCTGCTCAATGCGCTCGGCGTTGCGTTCGGCCTGGAGAAGGCGCCGCGCCGCGTCGAGGTCTACGACAACTCGCACATCATGGGCACCAACGCGGTCGGCGGCATGATCGTCGCCGGGCGGGACGGCTTCATGAAAAGCCATTACCGCACCTTCAACATCTCGGCCGACACCATCGCCGGTGACGATTTCGGCATGATGCGCGAGGTGCTGAAGCGGCGCTTCACGCGGCTGGCGAAGGAGAGTGGAGCAGCAGTCGAAACAGCCGAGCTTGCTCAGGCTGACACAGGCGGCCAGCCCGACCTAGTTGCGGGCGAAGTCGCGGGTTCAAGTTCCTCTCCCGCGACCATCTCTGCCGGAGAGGTTACCGGGCTAGCGCCTGAACCGCCCGAAGACGACTCAGCCTTCCCCTCCCGCCCCGACCTCGTCATCGTCGACGGCGGCAAGGGGCAGTTCGAGGCCGCACGCAAGATCATGGCCGAATGCGGCGTGACCGACATCGCGCTCGTCGCCATCGCCAAGGGCGAGGATCGCAACGCCATGCGCGAGACCTTCTTCATGGTCGGCAAGGAACCATTCAAGCTGCCGCCGCGCGACCCGGCCCTGTTCTTCATCCAGCGCCTGCGCGACGAGGCGCATCGCTTCGCCATCGGCACGCACCGCGCCAAGCGCAAGCGCGACATCAAGACCAACCCGCTCGACGAGATTCCGGGCATCGGTCCCTCGCGCAAACGGGCACTGCTGCTGCATTTCGGCACGGTGAAGGCGATCCAGCGCGCCAAGCTGGACGACCTGATGAAGACGCCCGGCGTCAACGCCGCCACGGCCAAGGCGGTGCATGCCCATTTCCACGAGCATTGAGCGGAATGACGGGGTCACACTCTTGCGTGTTGACGCTGTCATGAAGGCGCTGTTTTGGTGGGTGTCGTGACGAGTCTCAACGAAGCCATCCGCCGCCGGGGACCCTGGTCCCTGCCGAACCTTCTCACCTACGGCCGGATCATCGCGATTCCGGCGCTGGTGGCGCTGCTGTTCTGGCCCTGGGACGACTGGGCCCGCTGGACGGCGCTGGGAATCTACGTCGCCGCCGCCATCACCGACTATCTCGATGGCTGGCTCGCCCGCAGCTGGGGCCAGCAATCGGCGATCGGGCGCATGCTCGATCCGATCGCAGACAAGCTGCTGGTCTGCGCCCTCTTGCTGATGCTGGTCCACACCGAGACGATCAAGGGCTGGGCGATCTGGGCGGCGATCGTCATCCTCTGCCGCGAGATCCTGGTGTCGGGCCTGCGCGAGTTCCTGGCCGAGCTCAAGGTCAGCGTCCCCGTCAGCAAGGTCGCCAAGTACAAGACAACGGCGCAATTGTTCGCGCTCGGCTTCCTCGTCGCCGGCCCCGCCGGTGACAAGGTCCTGCCGCACAATACCCAGATCGGGATCGTGATGCTGTGGATCGCGGCGCTGCTGACGATCTATACCGGCTGGGACTATCTGAATTCCGGCATCCGCCATCTCGTCGAGGAGGACGAGCGCGCGTCATGACCATGGCCACTGCCGAACCCGCCAGCCTGCGGCTGGTCTATTTCGCCTGGGTGCGCGAGCGCGTCGGCCTCACCGAGGAGACCGTGACGCCGCCGGCCGGCACCGCGACCATCGCCGATCTCGTGCGCTGGCTGAAGACGCGTGGCGAAGGCTATGAGCTCGCCTTCGAAAACGAGACGGTCGTACGCGCCGCTGTCGACCAGACCCACGCCAAGCCGGCGACCGCGATCGCCGGTGCCCGCGAAATCGCCTTCTTCCCGCCGATGACCGGCGGCTGATACGAGACTAGGGCCATGACGCCGCTCGTCCGCATCCAGCGCGAGGATTTCGACATCGGCGCCGAGATCGCGGCGCTGACCGCCGGCAATGCCGGTATCGGCGCCGTCGTCTCCTTCGCCGGCCTCTGCCGCGACGAGAGCGGCCGGCTCGCCGCGCTCGAGCTCGAGCATTATCCCGGCATGGCCGAGGCCGAGATTACCCGCGTCGCCGCGCAGGCAGCCGAGCGCTGGCCGCTCTATGGCTTGCTCGCGATCCATCGCTACGGCCTGATCAAGCCGGGCGAGCAGATCGTGCTGGTGATCGCCACCTCGAGCCATCGCCGCGAGGCCTTCGAGGCCGCCGATTTCCTGATGGACTATCTCAAGACCCGCGCTCCGTTCTGGAAGCGCGAGCACCTCGCCGACGGCACCCTCGGCGGCTGGGTCGAAGCCAAGGCGGATGACGACGATGCGGCAAGACGCTGGGAACAAGCCCCCTGAAGCTCTGACATCGCTCCTTCTGGGCGGCGGGCTGGCGATGCTGCCGGCGCTCGCCTTGGCCGCGATGCCCCAGCCGAAGGGCTTCCGCGACTGGATGGCGGGCTGCGACAATCTCAAGAGCTGCACCGCGCTGTCCGTTCCCGCGGACGCCGTCAATACGATCGCCTATCTGCGTCTGGAGCGCCCGGCTGGGTCGGACGGCGCGACCAAGCTTGTCCTGCGGCTGAGCGGTGAATGGCAAAAGCCGCCGCTGGCGGTCGAGCTCAAGCTCGATGGTGCCGCCTTCCCGGCCGGCCGCAAGAGCATGTCGGTCACGACCGACGGCGATCTGGCCACGGTGACCTTCCAGCCGGCCGAGATCACCGCCCTCATCGAAGCGGCGCGCAAGGCGGCGAAACTGTCGGTGACGGCGCCCGGCCTCTCGGGAGAGGTCTCGCTCTCCGGCGCCGTCGCGGCGCTACTCTGGATCGACGAGCAGCAGGGCAGGCTCAACACCCCCTCCGCCCTGATCCGGAAAGGCAGCGTCGGCACGCCGCCCCCCGCCCCTGCCTTGCCGGTCGTCACGGCCAGGCCCTCCGGCAGCACCCTTTCGGAGAAGGATGCGAAGGCGCTCGCCGCAGCGCTTCGCAAGCAGCTCAAACAGCGCGATCCCGACCAGTGCGAGGATGACGAGACGACGACGAAACTCGACACGGCCTGGCGGCTGGACGGCAGGCGCAGCCTCGTCTCGCTCACCTGCTCGCTCGGCGCCTACAACGCCGCCAATTCCTTCTGGATCGTCGAGAACGGCGCGGTGGCGAGCGCCAAGCCCGTCGAGTTCCCATGGACCGACGACAGCGAGAAGAACACGCTGACAAATGGCGAGTTCGATCCGAAGACCGGCCGCATCGACTATTTCGGCAAGGGGCGCGGCATCGGCGATTGCGGTGCCATCGGCGGCTACGCCTGGACCGGCAACAGCTTCGCCCTGACCGGGTTCAGCTACATGGGCGAATGCCGCGGCATCGGCTCCAACGACTGGATCACGCTGTTCCGCAGCGAGGTGAAGACCGCAAAATGAAAAATCCCGGGCAGCGGAAGCTGCCCGGGACGGATTCGATCGAACGGCGACGAAATCTCAGGCCGCGGCCTTGGACTTCTGCCGGACCTCGTCCGAGTAGTCCTCCATGATCACCTTGCCCATATTGCCGGTGACGAACTTGTAGGGACCGATCTCGGAGACCAGCGTCACCTCGGCGGCCGAGCCGGTGATGAAGCATTCGCTGAAGCCCTCGAGCTCTTCCGGCCGGATGCGGCGCTCGACCACCTCGAAGCCGCGCTTCCGGCACAGATCGACCACCGACTGGCGGGTGATGCCGTTGAGGAAGCGGTCAGCCAGCGGGGTGTGGACCACGCCGTCCTTGATGAAGAATATGTTGGCGCCGGTGCATTCGGCGACATTGCCTTCCCAGTCGAGCATCATCGCGTCGGCATAGCCGGCGCGCTCAGCCTTGTGCTTGGACAGCGAGCAGATCATGTAGAGCCCCGCCGCCTTGGCATGGACCGGAGCGCAGGCCGGATCGGGCCGGCGATAGGTCGCCAGGTCGAGGCGCACGCCCTTCAGCTTCTGCGCCATGTCGAACATGCTCGGCCACTCCCACACCGCGATCGCTGTGTGGATGGTGTTGTTCATGCCAGAGACCGCCATCATCTCCGAGCCGCGCCAGGCGACCGGGCGGATATAGGCGTCCTTCAGGCCGTTCTCCTTCAGGCAGAGATATTTCGCGGCGTCGATCTCGGCGACCGAATACGGGATCGTGAAATCCATGATCTCGGCCGACTTGTGGAAGCGCTGCGAGTGCTCGGTGCACTTGTAGATCACGCCGTCATAGGAGCGTTCGCCCTCGAAGACGCAGGAGCCATAGTGCAGGCCGTGGGTGAGTACGTGCACCTTGGCCTCCTTCCACGGCACGAGCTTGCCGTCGAACCAGATGACGCCGTCGCGCTGATCGAAAGGAATGACAGACATGTTACAGTCCTCCAGGTGCTCTTCTTGCAGGCACTCCGCCACAGGCCGAAAGAGCGTGCAAGCACGGGATTTATGCTGCGCCGGAAGCGGCGCCTGCGACATAATCGGTCGCCCCGTGTGCTTGACCGGTAATCTTACGTCTGAGATATGTCAACAAGGCTGACATAAAAAATGAGCGTGACGGTGAGCACACCCGTATTGCATCCAGCGCCTGCCACCTCGCCCGAGGCGCCGCGCGCCGCCGTGCCCTACGAGCTGATCGAGCTCTTCTTCTTCGCCTATCGCGACTTCGTCGGCGACCCCGACCGCATCCTCGCCGATTACGGCTTCGGCCGTGCCCATCACCGCGTGCTGCATTTCGTCCAGCGCCGGCCGGGGCTGACCATCGCCGAATTGCTCGACATCCTGCAGATCACCAAGCAGAGCCTGAACCGGGTCCTCAAGGAGCTGGTCGAGACCGGCTTCGTCGAGTCGCGCACGGGCACGCAGGACAAGCGCCAGCGCAATCTCTACGCCACCGAGGCTGGCCGCGAGCTCGCCGTCAGGCTGGCGCAGCTCCAGGGCAAGCGCATCAATGGCGCGCTTGCTCTGGTCGGGTCAGAGGCAGGCGAGATCGTCGCGCGCTATCTGGCGGGGTTGATCGACCCGTCCGAGCGCAAGAAGGTGCAGGAGCTTCTCGCCGCCCCCCGGTGAAGGCACTACGCCTGCCCGGCGGCGTTGCAGAACGTTAGACAATGTTATCTGCGACCTGGCCAAGCTCGGGCCAGCGCCCTGACGGCCTGTGCTATCCTTCTGGAAAGGAAGCGGTGCGCTCAGCCGGCGCCAAGGACGAAAAAAGGAGCCCAGATGGCGGCCAGCGTGCTCAAGCCAGTGCCCGACGAGGCCCCCCACATCCTGGTGGTCGACGATGACCGCCGCTTGCGGGACCTCTTGGCGCGCTTCCTCGGCGATCACGGCTACCGCGTCACCACCGCCGCCAGCGCCGCCGATGCCGACACCCGCCTCGGCCATCTCCTCTTCGACGCCATGGTGCTCGACGTGATGATGCCGGGCGAGAACGGCTTCGACTTTGCCCGCCGCCTGCGCCAGAATTCGCAGGTGCCGATCCTGATGCTGACCGCCCGCGCCGATTCGAGCGATCGCATCAACGGCCTGGAGATCGGCGTCGACGACTATCTCGCCAAGCCGTTCGAGCCGCGCGAACTGCTCCTGCGCCTCGGCAACGTCCTGAAGCGCAATGCCCAGCCCGAAGCACCGGCCACGCCGATGCGGCCGGACTATGTCCGCTTCGGACCTTTCATCTACGGCCTCGCCCGCGGCGAATTGCGCCAGGGCGAGGAATCGATCCGCCTGACCGAGCGCGAGCGCGAGATCCTGACCACGCTGGCCGAGCGCGCCGGCGAGCATGTCCCGCGCGAGCAGCTCGCCGCCCAAGGCTCTGCCGCCAACGACCGCACCATCGACGTGCAGATCAACCGGCTGCGCCGCAAGATCGAGCGCGACCCGGCCGATCCGCTCTATCTCCAGACCGTTCGCGGCATCGGCTACCGCCTCGTCGTCGACAGGGCCTGAGCGGCATGGCCGACGCTTCGCTCAGGCGTCGCCTGATCCCGCTCGCGGCGCGGACGCTGGCGAAGCTGCGTACTGCCTGGAACAGGCTGGCCTCGCCCCTTTCGGCGGCGCTCGCGCCGCTGCGGCGCCTGCCGGACCGCTCGCTGCGCCCGATCGCCCGGATCATGCCGAAGGGGCTCTATCCGCGCGCCCTCGTCATCGTCATCGCGCCGGTCGTGCTGCTGCAATCTGTCATCGCCTATGTCTTCATGGAGCGGCACTGGCAGACGGTGACGCAACGGCTGTCCTCGGCGGTCTCCTCCGAGATCGCGACGCTGATCGACGTCTATGAGAGCTATCCGCAGGACAGCGATGCGACGATCCTCGGCCGCATCGCCGAGGAGCGGCTCGGCATGGATGTCGAGATCCTGCCCGACACCGACCTGCCGGCGCCCGGCCCCCGCCCCTTCTTCTCATTGCTCGACAGCGCTCTCTCGGCCGAGCTCGCCCAGCAGGTGAAGCGCCCCTTCTGGCTCGATACGGTCGGCCGCTCCAGCCTGATCGAGATCCGCATCAAGCTCGGCAAGAATGTGATGCGGGTGCTGACCCGCCGCAGCCAGGCCTATGCCTCCAACAGCCACATCTTCCTGCTCTGGATGATGGGCACCTCGCTGATCCTGCTCACCATCGCCGTGCTGTTCCTGCGCAACCAGATCCGGCCGATCCTGCGCCTCGCCGACGCCGCCGAGGCTTTCGGCAAGGGCCGCGACGCCGAGTTCCGGCCACGCGGCGCGCGCGAGGTCCGCCGCGCCGGCAACGCCTTCATCGAGATGAAGCGCCGCGTCGAGCGCTCGATCGGCGAGCGCACCATGATGCTGAACGGCGTCAGCCACGACCTGCGCACCATCCTGACCCGCTTCAAGCTCTCTTTGGCCTTGCTCGAACGCTCGCCCGACCTCGAGGCGCTCGAGAAGGACGTCGACGAGATGAGCCGCATGCTGGAGGACTATCTCGCCTTCGCCCGCGGCGATGCCGGCGAGGCGCCGGTCGAGACCGACATCCGTGCCCTGCTCGAGACGCTCAAGGCCGACGCCGAGCGCCAGGACCACCAGACCGAGCTCACTGTCATCGGCGACCCGCTCGTCGTGGTCCGGCCCGACGCGATCCGGCGCCTGCTCACCAACCTGGTCTCGAACGCAGCACGCTTCGGCGACCGCATCGCAATCCGTGCCACCCATGACGCGCGCTATCTGATCGTGATGGTCGACGATGACGGGCCGGGCATCGCGCCGGAGCTGCGCGAGGACGTGTTCAAGCCGTTCTTCCGGATCGACGAAGCCCGCAATGTCGATGGTGGCGGCACGGGCCTTGGTCTCGCCATCGCCCGCGACATCGCCCGCTCGCATGGCGGCGACATCATCCTCGGCGAGTCGCCGCTCGGCGGCCTGCGCGCCACGGTCAGGCTGCCGGTCTGAGCGGGCCGGCGCACGTCACGCACAACAACAGGTCGTCCGGGGCGAGACTCCCTCGACCCAGGACGACCCGAATGTCGAAAGCTGGGAAGCTCAGTGGCTCCACAAAGCCTTGCGAGCCGAGCTGTTCACCCGCTCGACATCGCTACGCGACAGGGCGATGTCCGACAGCGCCACATCGTCCATGCGATAGAGCGCCCGGGCGCTGGCCCGCGCCGTCAGCCAATCCTCGAAACGCAGGAACAGCCCGGTGAACCCATGGGCCGCATGCTGCGACGCGGAGAACGAAAGATTTCCTGTGGTGGTTCCGGCCGGCATATCGGCCTCCTGTGACTGAGTTTGTGCCTGTAAATTGGGGCTTGCAGCACCCGGAAGCAAATGAGAACTTCTTTGCCTCAGCCCAAGTAGAGCTTGGCCGTTTCATGATCCGACGCCATTTGCCGCCCCTGACTTCGCTACGCGCTTTCGAGGCCGCCGCACGGCATCTCAACTATGAACGCGCCGGCGACGAGCTCGCCGTCACCGCCAGTGCCGTCGGCCAGCAGGTCAAGACTCTCGAAGCCTGGCTTCGGCGTCCGCTCTTCACCCGGCTGCCGAGCAAGGGCATCGCGCTGACCGGCCTCGGCCAGCGCTATGCCGCGGCGATCTCGCAGGTGCTCGACCAGCTGGACGAGGCCACCGGGCGAGCCTTGCGGCCGGACACGGCCAATGTCCTGACGGTCAGCACCATGCCGAGCTTCGCGCTGAGCTGGCTGATCCCGCGGCTCGGCTCGCTGAAGCAGCGCCATCCCGAGCTGGAAGTGCGCATCTCGGTCTCACTGCACCTTACCGACTTCGCCCGCGAGGACGTCGACATCGCCATCCGCTACGGCCAGGGTGCCTATAGCGGCCTGCATTCGGAGCTGCTGATGACGGAGAGTTTCTTCCCGGTCTGCAATGCGGCGCTCCTCGACGATCCCGAGCGGCCGCTGCGCGAGCCGTCCGACCTGCGCCACCATACCCTGCTGCACGAGCTCGCCGAAGGCATCCCGGAATACGTCGACTGGCCGCAATGGCTCACCTTCGTCGGCGTCGACGACATCGACGCGACACACGGCCCGCGCTTCTCGCACACCTTCCTTGCTCTGCAGGCCGCGGCCTCCGGCCAGGGCATCGCGCTGGCGACCAGCGCCCTGATCGGCGACTATCTCGAAGCCGGCCGCCTGGTGCGCCCCTTCCCGCAGCAACTGCCGGGCGCCTACCAGTACTACGTCGTCTGCCCCGAGGCCGTGGCCGAGCGACCGGCGATCGCTGCCTTCCGCCGCTGGATCCACGAAGAGGCGACCCGGCATAACGAGTTGCGCTGATCGCGACGCGCTTACCCCCCAAATGGGGGCTGGCTCAGCGGCGTTTTGCTCAGCATGATCGAGAGCGGGGACGTGGCCCGGCTCTCGGGCGATAAGGGGAAGCGGATGATCACTGGGACGAAGAGGCTGCTGCTTGCGCTGTCGCTGGCACTGCTGCCTTCCATGGGTTCGGCGGAGGAGGTGGTCGATCTCGGCGGCTTCTTCGGCGGCGGAAAGGCGCTGCTCAACAAGCCCGCCGGCAAGGCTAAGGCCGGGGTCGTGCTGCTCACCGGCGGCGACGGCTATATCGGCATTGGCGGCGACGGCAGCGTCGAGCGCAGCGGCAACTGGATCGTCCGCACCCGCGGCGCCTATGCCAGGAGCGGCATCGCCAGCATCACCCTCGATGGCGGCGCCGATCCCAACAAGGCGATCGAGCTGATGCGCACCATCGCGCCGCGCGTCGTCGTCGTCGCGATGAGCCGCGGCGCGCTGAAGGTGCCCGGCACGCTCTCGGTGCGGCCGGACGGCATCGTCTTCGCCTCGGCCATGCTCGATGCCGCCAAACCCTCGCTCGGCGATCCCGCCAGCCTGCCACCGACGCTGATCATCCAGCATCGCCAGGACAGCTGCCGCCTGACGCTGCCGGACTCGGCGATCGCCTTCCAGCAATGGACCGGCAATCGCGCCCGCCTGCTCTGGATCGACGGCGGCACCTCGTCCGGCGACCCCTGCCAGGCCCGCGCCTATCACGGCTTCATCGGCCGCGAGGGCGCCGTGGTCTCGGCGATCACCGGCTTCGTCGGCTCGCTGCGCTGAACCGGAGCTCAGCGTTCCGGCCGGATCACCGGCAATTGTGCCAGCCGGCTGGCGGCGTGATCGAGAAAGGCGCGCACCTTCGGCTGGAGGTGCTGGCCGCTCGGCACCACGAGCTGCACCGGCGAGGCCGGCGGCTCCCACTCCCGCATGATCCGGACCAGCGTGCCGGCCTCGACATCGGGCGCGGCCTGGTAGGATAGTGCCCGTGCAAGGCCGCGGCCGGAGCGCGCCGCGATCAGCACCGATTCGATCTCGTTGACGATCAGCCGCGGTGCCACCTGCACCGTCGCGCTGCGCGCATCGCCGGCGAAGCGCCAGACCATGCTCTGGCCGGCGGCGATGCTGACGATGGTATCGTGCCCGGCGAGGTCGGCCGGACGCTCCGGCGTGCCGCGGCGCTCCAGATAGGCCGGTGCCGCGACCAGCACCCGCCTGACCTCGCCGACCTTGCGGGCGACCAGCCGCGAGCTCGGCAACGGACCGATCCGGACCGCAAGGTGCAGGCCTTCCTCAATCAGGTCGAGATTGCGATCGGCCAGCACCAGCTCGATCTGGATCTCCGGGTGCAGGTCGAGGAATTCGGCGACCACGGGCGTGACATGACGCCGGCCGAAGGCTGTCGGCGCCGTGATCCTGATCAGGCCGCGCATCGGCGCCGCGGTCACGCCGGAGAGCGAGCCATCGTATTCGGCGAGGATGTTGCGGGCGGAGGCCGCGAGCTCCCGCCCCGCCTCGGTCGCCATCAATTGCCGCGTGGTGCGCGCGATCAGCCTGACGCCGGCGCGCTCCTCCAGCGCCGCCAATGCCCGTGTCACGGCCGGGCGCGAGCGGCGGAGCTGGCGCGCCGCTCCGGCGAGGCTGCCGGTGTCGATGATCGCGACGAAGATGGCGAGCTCGTCGAGCCGGTCCATGATCATTCCATCATTCGGAATTCTGATTTACCAGCCTACCAGCTTTCGCCATTTGCCTGAAACAATCAGATTCCTCCTCGCATCGTCGCGAGGCCCAGATGACCCAAGCCAAGATCACGCTCCACGGCACCGCCCTGTCCGGCCATACCCACCGCGTCGAATTGCTGCTGCGCGCGCTCGGGCTTGATTTCGACTTCGCTCCTGCTCCGGCCGAAGTCCGCCGTAGTGAGGCCTTCCGCAAGCTCAACCCGCTCGGCCAGATTCCAGTGCTGCAGGATGGCGACGTCGTCCTCGCCGACAGCAACGCCATCCTGGTCTATCTGGCGAAGCGCTATGCGCCGGACAGCGACTGGCTCCCGCAGGAGCCGGTTGCCGCCGCGCAGGTTCAGCGCTGGCTCTCGATCGCCGCCGGCGAGGTCATGCATGGCCCGGCGATCGCCCGCATGATCGCCCAGTTCGGTTATCCCGACGATCCGGCCCGGGCCGAACGGGTCGCAGCGCGCCTGCTCCCCTTCATGGAAGAGCACCTGGCCGGCCGCAGCTTCCTGGCCGCCGAGCATCCGACGCTCGCCGACCTCGCCTGCTATTCCTATGTCGCGCATGCGCCGGAGGGTGGCATCCCGCTCGATCCCTATCCGGCCGTGCAGGCCTGGCTCAAGCGCGTCGAGGCCCTGCCCTTCTTCAAGCCGATCCCACCTTCGCCCATCCCCGTGAAGGGCTGACGCCATGGACGCCTCGCCCTTCCATGCAGGCGAGCTGGAGGCGCAGGCGCTGGCCGGCGAAAGCTCGCGCGGTGGCGGCATCCGCGAGTTCATGCCGGACCAGCATCGCGATTTCTTCGCGCTGCTGCCCTATCTCTTCGCCGCCGGGCGCGATGCGCAGGGCAAGCCGATCGCGACGATCCTCACCGGCCCGGAAGGCTTCGTCACCAGCCCGACGCCGAACGTCCTCGCCATCGCCGCCCTGCCCGCTTCTGGCGATCCGGCCGATGCCGCGCTGAACGCGGGCGCACCGATCGGCCTGCTCGGGCTCGATCTGCGCACCCGCCGGCGCAATCGCGCCAACGGCCTCATCGCCGAACGCTACGATCGCGGACTGAAGGTCGCGGTGAGCCAGAGCTTCGGCAATTGCGCCAAATACATCCAGATTCGGCAGCACGACATCGTGCCGGCCTCGACGGTCGCCACCGAGGAGCTGAGCGACCTCGATGCGGCCGCCAGCGCGCTGATCGCGGAAGCTGATACGCTCTTCATCGCCAGCGGCTCGGAGAGCGGGCTCGACATGTCGCATCGTGGCGGCAGGCCGGGCTTCGTCCGGGTCGAGGGCGGACGGCTGACGATGCCGGACTTCACCGGCAACAGCTATTTCAACACTTTCGGCAACCTGCTGCGCGAGCCGGCGACATCGCTTCTCTTCATCGATTTCGCCAGGGGCGACCTGCTGCAGCTGCAAGGCGTGGCTGAGGTCGTCTGGAACGGCCCGGAACTGGCGGGCCTCGACGGCGCCAGGCGCCTGCTGAAAGTCGAGGTGACGCGGGCCTGGCGGCGCAAGGCGGTGCTGCCCTTGCGCTGGAGCGAGCCGGAGCCAGCGCCGACCACGCTCGCGACGGGAATCTGGCGGCAGGATCGCACCGCCTGAGTTGGGCCTCAGTACAGCCGCCCGCCCTTCGGCACCTCGAGCGAGGGGCCGATCAGCACGACCTCGCCGTCGGAATCCGGCACGCCGAGAGTCAGCACCTCCGACATGAACTTGCCGATCTGGCGCGGCGGGAAGTTGACCACCGCCAGCACTTGCCGGCCCGGGAGGTCCTCGGGCCGGTAGTGCCTGGTGATCTGGGCCGAGGATTTCTTGCGGCCGATCGTGCCGCCGAAATCGATCACCAGCTTGATCGCCGGCTTGCGCGCTTCGGGGAACGGAGCGGCCTCGACGATGGTGCCGACGCGGACGTCGACCTTGAGGAAGTCGTCGAAGCCGATCTGCGCGGCGATCTCGCTAGGCGTGCTCAAAATTCCTCCCAGCCGCGGTCGCCGCCATTGGCGACCTTGCGTGCGGCGCTGCCATGAGACTGGACAGGCGCCGCCGCTGTGGCGCGCGCCTGGCGCGGCGTCGCCGCGACATGCGCCATCTTGCCCGCCATCGCCTTCAAGGCAACCACGTCGCCGCCGAGCCGGAAGCGCCCGACCAGGGCGGCGAGCCTGTCGGCTTCCTGCGCCAGCGCCTGCGAGGCGGCAGTCGACTGCTCGGCCATGGCGGCGTTCTGCTGCGTCGCCTGGTCCATCTCGT
>Ga0065165_1000094_pt1 | contig 146099 bp, 131 predicted proteins | sample AraplaMF_Cvi_mMF_FD_63813 | JGI IMG/M metagenome (GOLD analysis project Ga0065165, IMG submission 63813) | Arabidopsis root microbial communities from the University of North Carolina, USA - plate scrape MF_Cvi_mMF (version 2) (version 3) | ecosystem: Host-associated > Plants > Roots >... | reverse complement strand
TTCGATATCGCCCACGGTGCCGCCGATTTCGCACAGGGCGACGTCGTAGCCTTCCGCGCCACGGCGGATGTAATCCTGGATTTCATTGGTGATGTGCGGGATCACCTGCACGGTCTTGCCGAGGTACTCGCCGCGGCGTTCCTTGCGGATCACGGATTCGTAGATCTGGCCGGTGGTGAAGTTGTTCACCTTGCGCATGCGGGTGGAGATGAAGCGCTCGTAGTGGCCCAGGTCGAGGTCGGTTTCGGCGCCATCGTCGGTAACGAAGACTTCACCGTGCTGCATCGGGCTCATGGTGCCTGGATCGACGTTGATGTACGGGTCCAGTTTGAGCATGGTGACTTTGAGGCCGCGCGATTCGAGGATCGCAGCGAGGGAGGCGGCGGCAATCCCTTTACCAAGGGACGACACAACGCCACCAGTGACGAAGACAAATTTGGTCATTGCGAGACGGGCGCCGGGTAGGCGCGGTGCGGGAAATTGAAATTATAGCCTAAATCGGATAGGGCTTCATCATGTCGCCCGGGAAAATGTGCGTTTGCGTACAGACCCGCTGTCGACCGCTAGTCAAAATGGCATCATTTCTCAACAGGAGGTCTATCATGAAAGAACGCGACGCATACGGTGCTTATGTGGACACTGGCCACCAGGGTCCCGGCCCGCGCCTGATGGGCGCCGACACCCTGATCGGCGACCACGTGCACAATCTGCAGAACGAGCACCTGGGCACGGTCAAGGAAATCATGCTGGACATGCAGACCGGGCGCGTATCCTATGTGGTGATGGCGTCGGGCGGCGTGCTGTCCATCGGCGAACGCCTGTTTGCCGTGCCGTGGGAAGCGCTGACCCTGGATCCGGGGCACCACCGCATGCTGCTGAACATCGACAAGGAGCGCATCGAAGCGGCGCCCGGTTTCGACAAGGATCACTGGCCGGACATGGCCAACCAGAGCTGGGCGTCCGAGGTGCATACCTATTACGGCACGTCCGGCGTGACGTCCGGCGCCAGCCACCTGGACCAGAGCTCGCGCTAAGCCGGCTCCAGGCGCATCGGGATGAAGCGGATGCCGTGCATTTCCTGCACGGTGTTCGTGGGCATGAAGCCCCATCTCCGATACACCTGTTCGGCAAACTCGGACGAGTTGACGGTAAAACTGCCGGGATTGCCGCGCGCCAGCGCCTCCTCGCGCGCTGCCTGCCACAGCCGGCGGCCCAGGCCCTGGCTGTGGCATTGCCTGTCCACATACAGGCTGAACAGGTGGCTGTTATCGCGCACCGCCACCACGCCCACGATCCGCCCCCCGTCCAGCGCGACCGCTACGTGGTAGCGGTAGTTTTCCGCCCTGATGTTCGCGGCAATCACTTCCTGCCGGATCGAGGCCATGAACTGGTCGGCGCCCGCGCCGTCGGGGGCGATGGTCAGCAGCGGCTGCAGTTCAACGATCAGCGCGCTGATCGCTGGGGCATCGCTTTCCTGGGCCCGGCGGATAATAATCTTCTCCATCAAATGCCCGGCACGATGTTTTCGCCGCTCACCAGACTGTAAGCGCCATCCCTGAATTCGTAGCGTGCGCTGGCCTTGAGCGTGGTGCGCGTGCGCGGCACTTCGGGTTTGGCGTCCTCCGGCCGCACTTCCTTCAAGCCGGAGAAATCAATCACCAGGTCGTCATAGCGTTCGGTCATATTCTGCGCAAAACTCCAGTTGCCTTCCACGCTCCAGCATTCATTGATTTCATCGACGCAAGCGCCTTCGCTGGTTGACATCACGGGAATCGATTCCTTCAGCAAGTTATGCATCGACAGATCGCTCAAATCGTACAAGGCCAATGCCTGGATCGAATAACCTTGCCAGGTGCCGCCATGCAGCACAGCAAAGCCGGGCCTGGTTGCGGATAGCCTGGTCCATTTCACTTCGCCGATATTACCGAAGGAACCAAGCTGGTCGATGTTATCGAAATAGCGCACCAGCTTCCAGCCCTCGCCATGCTTCTGCAGCAGATACACATTAAGCAGCCCGGGCGTTACGTGCGCGGTCATGGTGCGGCCTTCTTCATCGGACAATTCGGCATTGGCCACGATGGCCAGCATGCCGCCGTCGAACTCGTGCATCGCTACTGGCGTGACACGGTACAGGGATTCGGATTTTCGGTCGTCCGGGTCGGTCAGGTTCGCCAGCACGTAATCGTTGAAATAGCGGGCCTTGCCGGCGTAAACGATGCGCATCAGGTCCATCATGCGGCGGAACCCGGGAGTGAGTTCCCGTGTTGATTCTCTTAGCGGGCCGGAATAAGGGATGGACGCCGCAACAGCCTCTGCCGGTTTGACGCCTGGTACGGATTCTTGATTACAGCCTGTCAGCAGGCCGATCACGGCCGCGGCGCAGGCCGAATACAGGAAGGACGTTTGCATCCGGCCATTATGCCACCGCTATTTTGTTCTATCAGGAAAGTAGAATGAAATCACCAATCGTCTCTCCCATCGAAAGATCGTGGCGTCTCGCGAAATCGATCAGAAAGCTTCCATTTTCACCTGCCGTTGGAGCATTCCAATTCCACTGCACTGGCGTGGCGGTGGCGCGGCGCAAGGGTCAGCAGAAGTCGCGGCTGGTGGTGGGCAGGCGGGCGATCATGTGCGACAGATCGACCAGGCGCTTGGCGACCAGGTGGCGCACGCCAGCCTCTTCCTGCCAGATGCCATACACGCCCAGCAGCGGCGCGCTCAGCACCTCGCGGCGGAATTTCTCGACCAGGCTGGGCCAGATGATCACGTTCACGTAGCCGGTTTCGTCCTCGATCGTAATGAACAGCACGCCTTTCGCCGTGCCCGGACGCTGGCGCACCGTGACGATGCCCGCGCCGCGCGCCAGCTGTCCGTTGCTGAAGGTGTTCAGCACTTCAGCCGGCATGAAGCGCTGCTTCAGCAATTGCGTACGCAGCAGCGCCAGCGGGTGGCGGCCGAGCGTTAATCCTTGTGCGCGGTAGTCGCTGACGATTTCGTCGCCTTCGCTGGGCGGCTTCAGTTGCGGCAGTTCTTCTTCCGGCTGGGTGGGCCGCAGCAGGTCCTTGTCCGGCACTGCGCCGATGGCTTCCCACAGCGCCTGCCGCCGGTTGCCGGCCAGGCTGCGCAAGGCGTTCGCACCGGCCAGCACTTGCAGGTCATGCCGGTCCAGGTCGGCGCGGCGCGCCAGGTCGGCCACGCTGGCAAACGGACGCTCGCGCCGCGCATCCTCGATCCGGGCCGCAGCATCGGGACGCATGCCGCGCAGCAGCGACATGCCCAGCCGCACGGCCGGCTGCCTGCGCTGGGCGTGCCAGCCACCGGGGGCATAGGCGGCGGTGAAGTAGTCTGGCGCGATATAGCCGGGGGCGTCTTCCTTGATGCACAGGCCGGGTGCGGCCTGGGCGCTGACGCTGTGCAGCGGCAGTGCGTCTTCGATTTCTTCCAGCGCCGAGTCCCAGCCGCTGATATTGATATCGACTTCGCGCACTTCCACGCCGTGGCGCCTGGCATCCTGAATCAGCTGCGAGGGACTGTAGAAGCCCATTGGCTGGCTGTTCAGCAGCGCGCACAGGAAGGCTGCCGGCTCGTGGCATTTAATCCATGAACTGAGGTAAGTAAGCAGCGCAAAGCTGGCCGCATGCGACTCCGGAAAACCATACTCGCCAAAGCCCTGGATCTGCTTACAGATCTGCTCCGCGAATTCCTCCGTATAACCGCGCATCAACATGCCGCTGATAATGCGTCCCTTATATTTATCGACACCCCCCTTGCGCTTCCATGCCGCCATGGATCGGCGCAGCTCGTCAGCCTCGCCCGGGGTGAAGCCAGCGGCAATCATGGCCACCTGCATCACCTGCTCCTGGAAAATCGGCACTCCCAGCGTGCGGCCCAGCGCTTTCTCCAGTCCATGCGGATAATCGATTTTTTGCGCGCCGGTGCGACGCTGCAGGTAAGGATGTACCATGCCACCCTGAATCGGCCCAGGCCGCACGATCGCCACCTCGATCACCAGATCATAGAACCTGACCGGCTTCATACGCGGCAGCATGCTCATCTGCGCCCGCGATTCGATCTGGAATACACCAATGGTGTCGGCGGTGTGCATCATTTTGTATGTGGCCGGGTCTTCTTTCGGCACAGTCTGCATGGTAACGATGCGGCCGTGACGGACGCTGAGCAGGTCGAGCGCGCGCCGCAAGGCCGACAGCATGCCCAGCGCCAATACATCGACCTTGAGCAGCCCCAGTTCTTCCAGATCGTCCTTGTCCCATTCAATTACGCTGCGCCCTTCCATGGCAGCCTTCTCGATTGGCACCAGACGCGACAACTTGTCCCGAGAAATCACAAAACCGCCCACGTGCTGCGAAAGGTGGCGCGGGAAATTCATCAGCTCGATGGCCATGGCAGCCCACTTCTCGCCTACTGCCGACCCTTCCTCAAGACCAGCTTCAACGAAGCGCTCCATGAGTTCATATTTGCTGTCAAACCATCTATGTGAACGCGCGGCTTTTTCCACAATCTGCAGATCAACGCCTAGCGCCTTACCCGTATCCCGCAGAGCGCTTTTTGTGCGATACGAAATCACCGTTGCCGCCAGCGCGGCCCGATGGCGGCCGTACTTCTCATAGATGTATTGGATAACATCTTCCCGTCGTTGATGCTCAAAGTCCACGTCAATATCCGGCGGCTCATCACGCTCCCGCGAAATGAAACGCTCAACTACGCTGTTACCCAGGCCGGGATCAACCTCAGTAATACCAAGGCAAAAACACACGGCCGAGTTGGCTGCCGAGCCACGCCCCTGGCACAGAATTTCTCTGTTGCGAGCAAAGCTGACAATGTCGTACACCGTCAGGAAGAAATATTCATACTTCAGATCCGCCACCAGTGTCAGCTCCTTCTCGATCTGCTTGCGCACCGGATCCGGGATGCCTTGCGGGTAGCGTTTGGCAGCGCCTTTATAAGTTTCCTGACGCAGATAGCTGGCGGGGGTATGGTCGGACGGGATCAGTTCGTGAGGATATTCGTATTTCAGCTCGTCCAGCGAAAAAACGCACGCTTCCGCGATGGCCATGGTTTCCAGCAGCGCCTTGCGCGGGTAAACGTTGGCGAGGCGCAGGCGTGAGCGCAGGTGCTGCTCGGCGTTTTGCGTCAGCTCGTAGCCGCATTCGGCAATCGGCCGGCCTACGCGGGTGGCCGTAAGCGTATCGTGCAAGGGCTTGCGCGAGCGTACGTGCATGCAGACATGGTTGACCGCCACCACCGGCAGGCCATGCTGCAAGGCGACTTCGTCGATGCCGATGCGGTGCTCTTCGTCAAAGGCACGCGCCAGCTGGGTCAGGCCGATCCAGCAGCGGCCGGGGAAGGTGGACGCCAGCCACGCTGCCTGCCGGTGCAGGCGATCGACATCGTCCGCTGCCTGCACCGGGTAATCCGGCAGCAGGATCATGCAGCAATCGTCCAGCCCGCGCAGGTGCTCGTAGCCGGCCTGCGGTGCGGCGAAGTCTTCCGGATGCAGCAGATAACTGCCCTTCTCGGCCCGCGAGCGCCCCAGCGTGATCAGTTCGGACAGGTTGCCGTATCCTGCGCGGTTTTTCGCTATCGCCAGCAGGGACAAGGCGGGCGCGCCGTCGCGGTTTTTCAGGTGGAAGTGCGAGCCGATCAGCAGTTTCAGTTGCAGCGCCTTGGCCTCGGCGTGAGCACGTACTACGCCTGCCAGCGAGCATTCATCGGTAATCGCCAGCGCTTCGTAGCCCAGTTCATGGGCGCGCGCCACCAGCTCGGGGCCATGCGAGGCGCCTTGCAGGAATGAAAAGTTCGTCAGGCAAAACAGCTCGGCAAACGCCGGCAGGCCGATGGCGAGGGGGAGTTTGAATGCTGACATGGGACAGTCATTTTACTGTATATTCATACAGCATTCCAGACCATTAAAACATGGCCCGCGCCAGTGCTGTATTCTTCAATGCATGAATACTTTTGAGCTGAAGTGCTTTGGGACCCGCGCAGGGGAAGGAAATGCGGCGCTGGTGGTGAGGGGCGATGGGCTGGATGAGGCGGGAAGGCTGACGTTTGCGCAGCGGATGCAGAAGCCGGCTTGCGTGTTTGTCAGCAGCGATGCGGCGCCGGTGCTGGATTACTACTACCCGCATATGCGCAGCCCGCTGTGCCTGCACGCCACCCTGGCCGCAGCCAAAGTCCTGCTGGGCGAGCAGGCAGGGCCGATTAAAGTTCGCACGGCCGCGCGGGGACAGGAATTGCAGCTGTCGCAGCGCGATGGACTCGCCTACGTCAGCCTGGGCAAACAGGCGGCGCCGGACGTGGCCATCCCGCCCGAATTGCCGGGGCGCCTGCTGGGACTGCTGCCGGATGGCACCCAAATCACGCTGGCATCAGAACCGGCCATCGCGTCCGTCGGCAGTCCGAAGCTGCTGCTGGAAGTGCGGGATCCGGCCACGCTGCACGCACTGCAGCCCGACCTGCCGGCCATTGCCGGCTGGGGCAAGGCCAGTGCCGTGAGCGGCGTGTATGCCTGGTGCCGCCGTCCGGATGGCGGGCTGGAGGGGCGCAACTTCAACCACCTGGACCCGGCACTGGAAGACGCGGCCACCGGCGTGGCAGCCGGCGCATTGACCGTGCTGCTGGGCCATCCGGTCCAGCTGTACCAGGGCGCGCACATGGGCCAGCCCTGCCTGCTGCAGACCGCCATCGATGGCGAAAACATATTGGTGGGAGGCGCGGCGGAATACAGTGGTGCAAAAGTCACACTGTTGTAATAGAAGAATGGTTAGCCCAGGAGAGCTCGATTAGAATCGATGAAACTTTTCCTGGGAGTTAATAAGTGCACCGTCACAACAAATTACACAAAGCCGTGCTGCTTGCCCTGTATGGCAGCGCCGCCGTATCGCTCGCTCCCGCAGCCCTGGCCCAAAACGCCGAGGCAAAGAAAGACGATATGCAAGTCGTGAACGTGGTCGGCTCGCGCCGCGCCACCAGCTCGGCTACCGACACCGTTGCGCCAGTGGACGTGATTCCGCTGACCAAGGTGGCGGAACAGAGCGGCCAGTTCGATCTGGCCCAGACCCTGACCTATATCTCGCCGTCGTTCAACTCGACCCGCCAGACCGGCGCGGACGGCGCCGACCTGATCGACTCGGCCGCGCTGCGCGGCCTGGGTTCCGACCAGACCCTGGTGCTGGTGAACGGCAAGCGCAAGCACACCACGGCCCTGGTCAACCTGTTTGGCGCGCGCAACCGCGGCAATACCGGTACCGACATGAACACCATTCCGGTGCTGGCCATCAAGGATGTGCAGGTGCTGCGTGATGGCGCCGCCGCCCAGTACGGCTCGGACGCAATTGCCGGCGTGATGGACATCGGCCTGAAAAAGAGCGTCGGCTGCGAAGGCGTGGCCGGCTATGGCCAGTATTCGAAAGGCGACGGCAAGAACTGGCTGACCTCGGCCTACTGCGGCTTCAACGTGGCAGGCGGCGTGGTGGCCATCACCGGCGAGTACCTGGACCGCGGCCGCTCCAACCGCGCCGAGCCGGGCAACCCGCGCACCATTGGCGATTCCAAGACCCAGAACGCCACCGTGTACCTCAACGGCGAAATCCCGGTCGGCCCGGGCAAGTTGTATTTCACCGGTGGCCACCAGACGCGCGACGCATCCAGCGGCGCCTGGGCGCGCGGCACGCCGGAAGACGATCCGGACCGCAACATCGGCCCGCGCTATCCGAACGGCTTCGTACCGTACATCAACGGCGACCTGACCGACCGCTACGGCACCGTCGGCTACAAGATGAAGGTCGGCGAATGGAATGCCGACCTGTCGCAGACCTATGGCTACAACCGCCTGCGCTACGACATCAGCAACACCATCAACGCCTCGATCGCGAACAACGACCTGCTGCACGGCGGCACCGGCCTGAGCCCGGACCGCTTCGACGCGGGCGGCTTCTCCTTCGAACAGAACACCACCAACTTCGACGTCAACCGCTACTTCGAAGGCCTGGTGGGCGACGGCCTGAACGTGGCGTTCGGCGCCGAGTACCGCTCGGAGAAATACAAGATCTTTGCCGGCGAAGCCGGTTCCTACATCGACGCCGACGGCGTCGGCGTGGGCGGCGCAGCCGGTTCGCAAGGCTTCCCCGGCTTCCAGCCGAGCGACGTCACCAACGCCAAGCGCCACAGCAAGGCCGCCTACATCGATCTGGAAGCGGACCTGAACGCGAAAACCAAGGTGCAGGCCGCCGTGCGCTACGAGGACTACAGCGACTTCGGCAACACCACCACCGGCAAGCTGGGCGCCAGCTTCCGCGCCACCGACGACGTGCTGATCCGCGGTTCGGCCTCGACCGGCTTCCGCGCGCCGTCGCTGCAGCAGGCTTACTTCTCGTCCACCTTCACCGACTTCATCTCCGGCGTGCCGGTGGACGTGGTGCTGGCCCCGAACGGCGGCCCGGTCGCCACCCTGGCCGGCATTCCGAAGCTGAAGGAAGAGAAGTCGCGCAGCTTCACCTTCGGCGCCACCTGGACGCCAAGCCAGGCGCTGTCCGTCACGGCCGACCTGTACCACATCAAGATCAAGGACCGCATCGTGCTGTCCGGCCGCTTCGACGATTCCAACTACCCTGCCCTGGCCGCCAAGCTGGCCACCCTCGGCGTGGGCCAGGCGCAGTTCTTCGTCAACTCGGTCGATACCACCACCAAGGGCCTGGACCTGACCGCTTCGCACCGCAGCGAAGTATTCGGCAACAAGCTGACCACCTTCCTGGCCGCCAACTTCAGCAAGACCGAAGTGGATGCGATCCACGCCCCGGCCGCGCTGGCCGGCTTCGAGGACGTGCTGCTGTCCGAACGCGAGCGCCTGTTCATCGAACAGGGCGGCCCGCGCCGCAAGGCCACGCTGGGCTTCGACTACGTGGCCGGTGCATGGGAAACGGACTTCAAGATCATCCACTTCGGTCCGCAAACCCTGGGCACCTTCAGCGGCACCGAAGCCGGCGTGCCGAACCAGCACTACAAGGCCAAGACCTCGGCCGACCTGGGCGTGACCTATGCGATCAACAAGAACATGAAGTTCACCATGGGCGCGACGAATATCTTCGGCGTGCACCCGACGCGCCAGGATCCGAACGAGACCGACAACGGCTTCAAGTACGAGTCGGTGCAGTTCGGCCTGAACGGCGCTTCCTACTTCGGACGCCTGTACGTGCGCTTCTGATCTTTCAGCTGCGCCGCCTGCCAGCGCCCCGCCTCGTGCGGGGCGTTTTTACATTACGTTTCAGAAGTGTCATCGCGCCGTCATCTGTGCAAATTAAAGTCCCGGCTTTGCAATTTGCGCGAGGAGCGGCAATGAAGATGAATTGGGTAATGCTGGCAGCGATGGCAGCGGCAGGCCTGGTGGGCTGCGGCGGTTCCAACCACAACGACACGGGCACGGCCACGCCGCCGCCGGCGCCGGGCATCGCCGAAGGCACCACGCTGACCGTGGCGCTGATGGAAACCACCGACCTGCACCAGAACGTGCTGGGCTACAACTACTACGCGCTGGCCGAAGACACTTCGCTGGGCATGGACCGCACCGCGACCCTGGTCAAGGCCGCCCGCACCGAAAACCCGAACAATGTGCTGCTGGACGACGGCGACGTGATCCAGGGCACCCTGCTGGGCGACCTGCAGGCTTCCACCAAGCCGATCGCCTGCTCCGAAACCCTGGCCATCCACAAGGCCATGAACGCCATGAAGTACGACGGCGGCGGCTTCGGCAACCACGAATTCAACTACGGCCTGCCGTTCCTCAGCCAGGTCACCAATACCGACCTCGGCATTCCGGGCGTGAGCAAGCCAAGCGGTGCCTGCGGCGCGCCCACCTTCCCGCTGGTGCTGACCAACGTCACCGGCGTGGCCAGCGGCAAGCCGATTTACAACCCTTACTCCGTGCTGGCCAGGGACTTCTCGGCCACCGCACCGGACGGCAGCAAGGTCAGCGTGAAGCTGAACATCGGCATCATGAGCTTCGTGCCGCCGCAAATCCTGGAATGGGACCAGAAGAACCTGCAGGGCAAGGTAGCAGTCACCGGCGTGCAGGAAGCAGCCAGGCAGTACGTGCCTGAGCTGCGCAGCAAGGGCGCCGACCTGATCGTGGCCCTGTCGCACGGCGGCCTGGACCCAAGCGCCTACAGCCCGAAAATGGAAAACGGCAGCTACCACCTGACCAGCACCGGCATCGATGCACTGATGATCGGCCACTCGCACCTGATCTTCCCGAAAGGCAAGGAAGTGGGCGCAGCCGCACTGGACGCCTCCTTCGCGGCCTTCCCGGCCAGCGCCAACATCGACCCGCTCAACGGCTTCGTCAACAATGTGCCGACCGTGATGGCGCAAAGCTGGGGCCGCCGCCTGGGCATCATCAAGATGACCCTGGTGTACAAGAGCGGCAAGTGGGAAGTGCAGAAGGACAAGACCACGGTCGAGTCGCGCGGCTTCAAGTACACCGACGGCAGCACCAATGTGGCAGCCGATACCTCCATCGCCAGCCTGATCGCCAGCGAGCACAACGCCGCCATCGCCTACGCCAAGCAGCCGCTGGGCGTGAGCACGGACTTCGAAATGTCGTCCTACTTCTCGCTGGCCGGCGACGTGAGCGCGATCCAGCTGGTGAACCAGGCGCAGATCGACTATGTGAAGAACTTCATCGCCACCAGCACCGACGCCACCATCGCCGGCTACAAGAACATCCCGGTGATTTCCTGCAGCGCGCCGTTCAAGGCCGGCCGCAACGGTCCTTCCGACTTCACCGACGTGGCGCCGGGCGCCAGCAGCGCCGCACCAGTCGGCCTGCAAGTGCGCAATCCGGGCGACCTCTACCTGTACAGCAACAACAACCTGCAGGCAGTGAAGATCAAGGGCTCCGACCTGAAGAACTGGCTGGAAGCAGCCGCCAGGCAGTTCGGCCAGATCGACCCGGCCAAGACTGCCGAGCAGGACCTGGTGCCCTCCTACGGCACGATCTATAACTACGACGTGTTCTACGCCGAGAACAACGGCCTGACCTACCAGATCGACGTGACCAAGGCCGGCGGCAGCCGCATCGTCAACCTCAGCTACAACGGCAAGGCCGTGGCCGACAGCGACGACTTCATCGTGGCCACCAACGACTACCGCGCGGGCGGCGGCGGCAACGTGCCGGGCATCGACGGCAGCAAGACCATCATCAAGTCGCCGGATGCCAACCAGACCGTGGTCAGCAACTACCTGGCCAAGCTGGGCACCACCGGCGGCAAGGTCACGCTGGCTGCCAACGGCAGCGCCCGCAGCTGGAGCTTCGTCAAGACCAGCACCGCCGGTCCAGTGATCCTGCGTTCCGCGCCGGGCCACCTGGCGCTGGCAAAGAGCTCGGGCCTGAGTGCCGTCACGGCGGAAAGCAGCACGCAGGACGCCAGCGGCTTCGGCAAGTACACCATCGACCTGAGCAAGTAAGTCCATGGCCACAGCACGACAAAGCACCTTCCGCGTGCTGGCCGCAACGGTTGCCCTGGCAGCCGTTGTGGCGGCCTGCCAGACGCATCAGGCAGCGCCGACGCAGGCAGAAATCGAAAGCACGTCCATGCAGGCGGCACAGACCGGTGATGCGGATGCCCTGCACCGCCTGAAAGTGTGGGCCGGCTATGGCATGCCGGTGGCGCAGCGCGAGCTGGGCCTGATCTACCGCAAGCAGCCCGCGCTGCGGGCCGACGCCATACGCCTGCTGCAACACGCCGGCCGCAGCGGCGATGCCGAGGCGGCGTTTGCGCTGGGCGAGATGCTGCGCGCCGGCACGCCGGGCGCCCCCGCGCTGGAACGCAGCGCCAGCCATGCCGGCGCTGCCGGCGCAACAGCGGTGCCGGCCGTGGCGGGCGATGCGGGCGCAGCCTGGCCATGGTTCAAGCTGGCTGCGGAAAAGCGGCACGCCAGGGCGGCGCTGGCCCTGGGCCTGATGGCGCGCAACGGCGACGGCGTGCCGCGCAGCGACGCGGAAGCGGCGCGCTGGCTGTCCCTCGCCAGCGAACTGGGCAACGCACACGCGATGTTCCTGCTGTCGTATGCCTACAAGGATGGCCAGGGCGTGGCGCGCGATGCGGCCAGGGCCCATGCCTTGCTGGAGGAATCGGCGGAGCACGAATATCCACCGGCATTGCAGGAACTGGCGCTGGCGGTCGAAGACCAGGACAGCCTGCGCGCCAGCCATCTGATGAAGGAAGCGACCGAGCACCGCCGCAACAACTGGAACCGCTTCTGAGGCGCCTGGCCGGAGCCGCGCGCGGCGCTCAGGCCAGGAGGGCCAGCTCCGCGCTCATATTGGCAATGGCCACCTCCGTGTAATTCGCCGTGAAGTAAGGATCGGCAAACAGCGTGCCCGCCTGCGCCTTGCCGCGCAGGTGCGCCAGCACCTTGCTGCGCTCGGCGTTGTACAGCGCGTCCGGCACATGGGCGTATTCGGCGCGGATGCCGCGCGCATAAGCGCGGTACACCTCTTCTTCCTGGCCCAGGATGGCCAGGTCCACACTCAGCATCGTATCCTTCAGCGGGTGCACGATGGACGCCCCCTGGAAATGGTCGGTGGCGCGGATCAGCGCCGCCACTTCCTCGGCGCGCGCCGCATCCGGCTCCAGGCCGCTGCCCAGCCACAGGCGGGCGCTGGCTTCCTCGTTGCTCACGTCGGCCTTGTCGTGGGCGTACACGGCATCGTGGAACCAGAAGGCGGCGCGCACGCTGTCCGCATCGCGCCTGGCCGGCAGCGTGTTGGCGGCCCAGGCGCGGATTTCGGCCATGCCGTGCACCAGGTGGTCGAGGTTATGGTAGCTGCGCCCGGCGCCGCCGTAGGCTTGCGCGCCGGTCAGCTGCTCGAACCAGCGCTGGCTGGCGGCCGGTTCGGCGTCGCGCCACAGGCCATCCCACTCCTTGCGCAGCCAGGCCAGGATCCAGGCGGTGTAGGCCGGCGCCGGCACGAATTTCTTCATGGTCCAGTTCCAGCCGACCGGCCCTTCCAGCGCCTTGACGAAGCTGGAGCTGACCGAACCCAGGTCGCGCGGCGGCATGACGAACAGCGTCTTGGCGCCGCCGATCACTTCCACATTGGTTTGCTGGATCAGGTTCTCGTAATCGAAATCGGCGGTACTGCGGATGCCGCGGATCAGGTAATCGACGCCGTTGCGCTTGGCCACGCGCGCCGTGTATTCGCTTTTCACGATCTGGACCTGGACATTGTCCCAGCCGCGCTCGGCGCAGCTGGCCAGCACGATGGCACGCCGTTCCTCGGCGGAAAACTTGGGCGCCTTGCTCGAATTCTCGGACAGGAAAACCACGACTTCTTCCGCAATCGAACGCGCTTCGCCAATCACCCACATATGACCGTTGGTGATGGGGTCCAGCGTGCCCGAAAAGCCGATTTTCTTCATGCCCCGCTCCAGAGTGTCGAAAACGACATTCTAGCTTGCGGGAAAGCTCACCGTCACCTTGAGTCCGCCCAGCCGTTCCGACTGGTCCAGGGCCAGGGTTGCGCCATGCCGCTCGGTAATGGCCTTGATGATGGCCAGGCCCAGGCCGCTGCCGCTGGCTTCGGTGCCCGGCACGCGGTAGAAGCGGCTGAAGACGCGTTCGCGTTCCTCGGGCGAGATGCCGGGACCGCTGTCTTCCACGATCAGCTGTGGTCCCTTGCCGTTCTGCAGCACGGACAGATCCACCGTGCCGCCGGTGGGGGTGTACTTGATGGCGTTATCGACCAGGTTGCGCAGCAGGATCAGCAGCGCATCGGCCTGCCCCCTGACGCTGGCTGCGTCGGCCCGTTCCAGGCCCAGGTCGATATTGCGCGCGCCGGCCGCGCCGGCCAGGTCGCCCAGGGTACGCTTGCCCAGTTCGGTCAGGTTGACCGGTTCCAGTTTCGCTTCGGAGGCTTCCTGGCGCGCCAGCACCAGCAGCTGTTCGATCAGGCGCGAGGCGCGCTCGATGCCGGCGGTCAGCCGCCCCACGGCAACGGCGCGCGCCTGCTGGTCGTCGGCGCGCTCCAGGCTCAGCACCTGCAGCTTGAGCGCCGCCAGCGGCGTGCGCAGTTCGTGGGCGGCGTCCGCCACGAAGTGCTGCTGGGCCTCGAAGGCGGTGCGCACGCGGCCGAACAGCAGGTTGAGTTCCTGCACCAGCGGCAGCACCTCATCCGGCAGGTCCGCTTCGGACACCGGCGAGAGATCGTCGGCGCGGCGCGCCGCCACCTGGCGCCGCACGCGCTGCACCGGCTGCAGCGAGCCGCTGACCACCCACCACACCACCAGCATCAGCACCGGCGCCATCAGCGCGATCGGGCCGACCGTGCGCAGGGCCAGGGTGCCGGCCATGCGCTGGCGCACGCGCATGTCCTGCGCGATCTGCACCGTCTGGGCGTTGGTCTGCACGGAAAACACGCGGTAGGTGGTGCCGTTCACGCGTACATTGGAAAAACCCAGCACGGCGCGCTGCGGCAGCTCGGTGCGCGACAGGGAGCGGAACACCTGGATGCCGTCCGGAGTCCAGACCTGGACCACCATATCATCGTTGCCGTCCTCCTCGGCGCCGGGAGTGCCGGTGGCAGCCATCGGCGCGCGCGAACGCAGCGACATGGCCATCTGCTGCATGTGGTAATCGAAGATCTGGTCGGCGTCGTTCAGGGCGCTGGAATAGGCAATCATGGCCTGGGCCACGGCGGCCATGGTGATGGCCGCCAGCAGGAACCAGAGCAGGCGGCCGCGCAGGGAGTGGGAGACGTTGACCTTCGGCACAACCCTCATGCTTTCGGCACCATGTAGCCGAGGCCGCGTACGTTCTGGATCAGCTCGGCGCCCAGCTTCTTGCGCAGGCCGTGGATATACACCTCCACCGCATTGCTGTTCACTTCATCCTTCCAGCTGTACAGCTTTTCCTCCAGCTGGGCGCGCGACAGCACGATGCCGGGACGCGCAATCAACGCTTCCAGCACGGCCCATTCGCGGGCCGACAGATTCACCGGATTGCCGTTGGCCATCACTTCGCGCGTCTGCGGATTGATGGTCACGCCCTTGTGCTCGAAGATGGGCTCGGCGCGCCCGGCCGAGCGGCGCAGCAAGGCGCGGATGCGCGCCAGCAGCTCATCCAGGTCATAGGGCTTCAGCACATAGTCGTCGGCGCCGGCATCCAGGCCGGCAATGCGCTGCTCGACAGCGTCGCGCGCGGTGGCCACCAGCACCGGGGTGATTTCCTTGCGCGCGCGCATCGAGCGCAGCACTTCCAGGCCGTCCTTGCGCGGCAGGCCCAGGTCCAGCAGCACCAGGTCATAGGTCTGGGTCTGCAGGGCGGTATCCGCCATGGCGCCGTCCTTGACCCAGTCCACGGCATAGTGCTCCGCCCGCAGCAGGTCGAGCACGACTTCGCCGATCATGGTGTCATCTTCTACTAGCAACAAGCGCATGGCATTCCTTTCATCGATGCGCCATTTTAGCCGAGACGCACGGGGATGAAGATGCGTTCGTCGCCACGCTGGATCAGCAGGGCCACCGACTTGGCGGATTTGGCCACCACTTCCTTCACCTCGCCCACCGAATTGACGACGCGGCCATTCACCGACAGCAGCACGTCGCCCGGCTGCACGCCGGCGCTGGCGGCGGCGCCGCCGGCATCCTCGATCAGCAGGCCGGACGGCAGGCCGATCTGGCGTTTTTCGCTCGGGTCGAGCGGACGCAGGGCCAGGCCGAGGCGCATCTTGGCGGCCGGTCCTTCATCGCCGTCGTCGGCCGCCGCCAGGCTGCGCTCCTGGGCATTGCCCAGCTTGCCGTCCAGGGTCAGGCTCTTACCCTGGCGCCAGACTTCCAGCGAAATCCTGTCGCCCGGCGAAGCCAGCGCCACCATGCCCGGCAGGTCGGCCGACGCGATGATCTTGGCGCCGTTCATCTTGCGGATCACGTCGCCCGGTTTCAGGCCCAGCTTGTCGGCCGGGCTGTTGCGGTCCACATTGGCCACCAGCGCGCCTTCCGGGCTCTCCAGGTTGAAGGAGTCGGCAAAGCCCTGGTTCACTTCCTGCACCGTGACGCCGAGGCGGGCGTGCACCACCTTGCCGGTCTTCAGGATCTGGTCGCGGATCTTGGTTGCCACGTCGATCGGGATGGCAAAGGACAGGCCCTGGTAGCCGCCGCTCTGGCTATAGATCTGCGAGTTGATGCCCACCACTTCGCCGCGCGTGTTGAACAGCGGACCGCCCGAGTTGCCGGGGTTGATCGCCACGTCGGTCTGGATGAAGGGCACGGTGCCGTCGTCGATGGAGCGGCCCTTGGCGCTTACCACGCCGGCGGTAACGGTGTTCTCCAGGCCGAACGGCGAACCGATGGCCAGCACCCATTCGCCGACGCGGACATCGGTGGAGCGGCCCAGCGGCACCACCGGCAGGTTCTTCGCGTCGATCTTGATCACGGCCACGTCGGTCTTCGGATCGGAACCCAGCACCTTGGCGCGGAATTCGCGGCGGTCGGTCAGCTTGACCGTCACTTCCTGCGCATCGCGCACCACGTGGGCATTGGTCAGGATCACGCCGTCGGCGCTGACGATAAAGCCGGAGCCCACGCCGTGGGTCGGCACTTCACCGCCGCCGCGTCCGCCACGGCCGCCGCCTTGCGGACCCTGGAAGCGGCGGAAGAATTCAAGGAAGGGATCGTCGGCGAACGGCTCGCCGCGCTGGCCCTGGTAGGAAGCCTTGGTGGAGCCGGTGGTGCTGATGTTCACCACGCCGGGGCCGTTGTGCGCGGCGATCACGCTGAAGTCCGGCAGCGCGATCATCGGCGCCGGGGTGGGAGCGGGGGCGCCGGCGGCGGCATTGGAGGGCGCCGCCGGCGTTGCTTGTGCCGCCGCGGCCGGAGCGCTGGCGGTCTGGTTCTGTTGTACTGCAATCGCAGCACCGGCACCCAGCACGCCTACGGCGGCCAGGGCCGCTACTACCCGTTTAACGGTCAATGAAGCGGTGACGGACTTGCTCATGTTCTGGACTCCCAAAAATGTACTGTCGATGTGAGCAATATGGGGGAGCAAGCTTAATTGCGTCTTAACGAAAAAAAGCCCGGAAAGTCCGGGCTTTGGTTTTAAGACGCGGTTAAGCGAATCAGGCGGCTTGCTGTTCCAGCGAAGTGACGTTATTGACAATGCCGTCAATCGCGATCTTGCGCGGTTTCAGGGCTTCCGGCACTTCACGCACCAGTTCGATGGTAAGCATGCCGTTGTCGAAGCCGGCGCCGGTCACTTTCACGTGGTTCGCCAGCTGGAAGCGCTGTTCGAAGTCACGCGAGGCAATGCCGCGGTGCAGGTAGGTGCGCTCAACGCCGTCACGGTTCTTGCGGCCCACCACGATCAGCGAGTCGCGCTCGGAGGTGATGTCGATTTCGGAACGCTCGAAGCCGGCCAGCGCCATCACGATGCGGTACTGGTCTTCGGAAACCAGTTCGATATTGTAAGGCGGGTAGCTGGGGGCCGATTCGCCGCGCGAGGCGTCATTCAGCAGCTGGGCCAGGCGGTCGAAACCGATAGCGGAACGGTACAGCGGAGTCAGGTCAAAAGTACGCATGATAAATATCCTTTTCAAGTTAAGCGATATGTCCAGCGGTCCCCATCTGGGCAACCGCTGAGTCCGATATAGGAACCGCCCAAAACGTTTTCAAGAGCGTTTTTTGCAAAATTTTTCGCCTGCCCGGTGTTACGTTCTGAAACAAACCGCCTGGGGCCGCGTGCTAAACTCGCGCGCTTATACTTTCTTTTGAGAACGACAATGATGAAAAAAGCCTTGCTGTCGCTGCTGTTGGGCGCCGCCTTTGCCGCCCACGCCGGTTCTCCGCTGCCCAAGCCGGTCGATCAGGCCTATCCCGGCACCATGGTGCTGAAGCTGGACGCTTCGAACACGGCGCAAAACATCTTCCGCGTGACGCAAAGCATCCCGGTCAAACCGGGCAAGCTGACCCTGCTCTACCCGCAATGGGTGCCGGCCAACCACGGTCCGAGCAGCCCGATCAACCAGATGGCCGGCCTGAAGATTGCCGGCAACGGCAAGCCGATCGCCTGGCGCCGCGACAACGTGAATGTGTTCGCCTTCCACCTGGAGGTGCCGGCCGGCGTGAAAACCATCGACGTGGAATTCCAGTACCTGTCGCCGACCGAAGCCAGCCAGGGCCGCACCACCATCACCAACGACATCCTGGGCATCCAGTGGCACGCCATGCTGATGTACCCTGCCGGCTACACCACGCGCCGCATCCCGATCCAGACCACCGTGACCGTGCCGCACGACTGGCAGTACGGCAGCGCGCTGGAACTGGCCGAGCGCAAGGGCGACGACCTGGTGTTCAAGACCACCGACCTGGAAACCTTTGTCGATTCGCCGCTGTTTGCCGGCCGCTATTTCAAGCGCTACGACCTGGACCCGAACGGCAAGATCCCGGTGCACCTGAACGTGGTGGGCGATACCGCCGAAGCGGTGGAAGCCAAGCCGGAACAGATCGAACTGCACCGCAACCTGATCCAGCAGTCGTACAAGCTGTTCCAGTCGCAGCACTACAGGCACTATGACTTCCTGTTCGCGCTGAGCGACGAGTTCGGCGGCGTGGGCCGCGAACACCACCAGTCCAGCGAAAACGGCGTGAAGCTCGACTACTTCCTCGACTGGAACAAGGCCGAGTCGGCGCGCGGCCTGCTGCCGCATGAATTCACCCACTCCTGGAACGGCAAGTTCCGCCGCCCGGCCGGCCAGGACGTGCCGGACTTCAACAGCCCGCTGCAGAACGACCTGCTGTGGGTGTACGAAGGCCAGACCACCTTCTGGGGCCACGTGCTGGCCGCCCGCTCGGGCCTGATGAAAACCGCCAGCGTGCGCGACATCTTTGCCGCCAGCGCCGCGCGCTACAGCGTGATGGCCGGCCGCAGCTGGCGTTCGGTGCAGGACACCACTTACGACCCGATCATCAATGCGCGCCGTCCGCAAGGCTGGAACAGCTACCAGCGCAGCGAGGACTACTACAACGAAGGCTCGCTGATCTGGCTGGACGTGGACAGCAAGCTGCGTGAAATGTCCGGCGACAAGCAATCGCTGGACGACTTCGCGCGCAAGTTCTACAGCGTGAACGACGGCATGATCACGGCCAAGCACTACACCTTCGACGACGTGGTGAAAACCCTGAACAGCATCCAGGCTTACGACTGGGCCACCTTCCTGCACACCCGCGTCGAGGAACTCGGCCCGGCGCCGCTGGACGGCCTGGCCCGCTCCGGCTGGAAGCTGGTGTTTGCCGACAAGCCAACCGACTACCTGAAGAGCGTGGAAGAGCGCTCCAAGGGCGCCGACTTCCAGTACTCGCTGGGCTTCAGCGTCGGCAGCGAAGGCCGCATCGAGAACATCCAGTGGGACGGCCCCGGCTTCAAGCAGGGCCTCTCGCTGGGCACCACGCTGCTGGCCGTGAACGGCCGCGCCTACAAGCCGGAGGTGCTGCGCTCCGCCATCACCGCCGCCAAGGCCAGCAGGAAGCCGTTTGACGTGCTGGTCAAGCGCGGCCAGCAGTACCGCACGATTTCCTTCGACTACTACGATGGCCTGCGCTATCCGCGCCTGGAGCGCATCGAGGGCAGCACGGACCGCCTGGAAACCCTGCTGTCGCCGCTGAAATAAGCGGCGCGTGCCGGATGCAAGGGGCGCACTGCGGTGCGCCCGTTTTTTTTGCCTCCCGCTACAGTGCGCACAAGGAGGCCGCCATGATTACCCTGTACACCTGGGGCACGCCCAACGGGCGCAAACCCATCATCATGCTGGAAGAGCTGGCGCAGCCCTACCGCATCGCGCCCGTGAACATCAGCGAAGGCAAGCAGTTCAGTCCCGACTTTCTCGCCCTCTCTCCCAACAACAAGATTCCCGCCCTTGTCGATGACGAGGCCGAGGGCGGCGAGCTGCCGCTGTTCGAGAGCGGCGCCATCCTGACCTATCTGGCCGAGAAGCACGGCAGGCTGCTGGCCGCGTCCGGCCATGCGCGCTACCGGGCGCTGGAGTGGCTGTACTGGCAGATCGGCGGTCTGGGCCCGATGGCCGGACAGCTGGGCTTTTTCGCCAGGAAGGACGAGGCGCTGCCGAAGGAACACTTCGCGGCGGAAGTGCAGCGCCTGCTGAATGTGCTGGAACGCGGCCTGGACGGGAAGAACTATCTGGCCGGCGACGCCTTTTCCATCGCCGACATTGCCTGCTATACCTGGACCCGCGCCCTGGCCGAACACCAGCCCGATACGGCCGGCGAACTGGTGAAGCAGAAGCGCGTCCTGAGCGGCTGGCTGGAGCGCGTCGGCAGCCGCCCGGCCGTGCAGCGCGGCATGGCCTGGAAGCCGGACGATCAGGCCGGTAGTCAGACCAGGTAGCGCGAGCTCCAGGCGGCAATCAGGTTGGCCACGTACACCGCATCCTCGCGCTTGCTGAGCAGGTGGTCGGCCGTGTCCAGCGAGATGAAACTTTTCGGATGCTTGGCAGCGCTGAAGATATCCACCGCGTTGCTGATGCCGACAGTGCTGTCGCCCGGCGCATGCATCACCACCAGCGCCTTGCGCAAGGAGGCGATCTTGGCGCGCAGGCCATGCTCGGCCACGTCTTCCAGGAACTGGCGCTTGATGCGGAAGGGACGCCCGGCCAGCTGCACCATGGCTTCGCCCTGCGCCGTGATGGCCTCGACCTGGTCGCCGAACAGGTGCGTGACGTGGGCCGGATCGCTGGGCGCGGCAATCGTGACCACGGCCTGCGCTTCCGGCACCTCGCCGGCGACCGCCAGCGTGGCGGCGCCGCCCAGGCTGTGGCCGATCAGGATGCGCGGCGCTTCGCGCGTCTGGCGCAGGTAATCGACCGCGGCCAGCAGGTCGGCAATATTCGACGAAAAATTGGTGTTGGCGAATTCGCCTTCGCTGGCGCCCAGGCCGGTGAAATCGAAACGCAGCACGGCAATGCCGTGGTCGGTCAGCGCCTGCGAAATGCGGCTGGCGGCAAACACGTCCTTGCCGCAGGTGAAGCAGTGGGCGAACAGGGCGTAGGCCTTGACGGTGGTTTCCGGCGAATCGAGGCGGGCCGCCAGCTTCTGGCCGTGCGCCCCCATGAAATCGAGTCGTTCTGCGTGCATGGTCTTCCCCAGTTGTATTGTTGTCGGCTGCTACTTTATCTTAGCCGAACAAACCATGCAGATACCAGCGCTGGTCTTCCTCGCTGGCAAGACGCTCCTTGAACAGCCAGTAATGCGCGTGATCCTCCCCCTCGGCGATGAAATAGTCGCGCGTCTGCACATCGTTCCACCAGCCGCCCTCGATGCGCTCGGCCGCCGTGACGATCTGCAGCGGCGAGGTATAGAACGGACGGTGGTCGCGCGTCAGCAAGGCGATCGGCTTGTCGAGTATCCATACCGGGCGCGGCAGCGGACGCGGCGGCATCTGCGCTTTCACGTCCGCCGCGCGCACCTTCAGCTGCACCGGCACCCACACATTGGCATACTCGGGACGGTAATCGGCGCGCGGCGCCGGCTGCAGCACCTTGTCCGCGCCGAGGCGGGCCACCAGCACTTCGAACAGGCGCTGCCGGTCTTCCTTGCTGCCGCCCGGATCGGGGAACAGGGAATCGCTGAGCGGCGCCATCGCTTCCACCTTCAGCGTTTCCAGCCGCATGCCGATCACCGGCGCAATCAGCTCCACCTTGCCCAGGCGCTCCTTCAGCAGACGCACCATGTGCTCGTCGCGCCAGGCCGGCTCGGCCAGCATCACCTCGACCGGCGTCGGCGGCCGCGCCTGCCTGCCCCGCTCATGTTCCAGCAGCAGGCAGATGCCCGTCACGGCAAACTGGCGCGCGCACAGCCAGCCGATCAGCTGCTGCAGCAAACGGCAGGCGCCGGCCAGCAACAGGTCCGCGTTCTCGATGCGGCCGAACAGTTCCAGCTTGCCGCTGAAACTGGGCGGCGCCTCGATCCACTCGAACAGTTCCGGCTTGTCGCCGCGCGCCGCATCCAGCATGTCCAGCACGGCGCTGCCGCAACGCCGCTTCAGGCCGGGACGCGGCAGGCTGAACAGCTCACCCAGCGTGAGGCAACCAATGCCCGTCAGCCACGGCAGGAAGGGACGCACCGGCGGCAGCAGGCTGGCCGGCAGCACCTCCAGCTTGCGCAGCATGCTCTCGATTGTTAAAGAACCGCCGCCGCCGCCATGCGCCAGCAGCCAGGCGCCGCGCGCCGTCGGCGCCACGCCCAGCTTGGCGCTGAAGCCCAGCGCGTGCAGGCTGTCCAGCACGCGCCGGCACAGCTGGCGGATGCCGCCGAACAGGCGCAGGCTGGCGCCGATGTCCAGCAGCAGCGATGCTTCCTCGCCTTCCGTGACGAGGGGCGTGAACTGCAGCATGGCCATGGCCACGGCATTCATCGCGTCCGCCTCTTTCAACAGGGCGCGTTCGTGCAGCAGGGCCTGCGGCGCCATCATCATCACGCCGCCGCGCCGCATGCCCGGCCGCACCCCGCAGTCGTGCGCCAGACCGGACAGCGCAATCACGCCATCCTGCTCCAGCACCACGCTGCACAGGTCATCCGACCAGCGCGGGCAAAATACTTCCAGCGGAAGCCGGGCCAGGTGCAGGGCGATCCACAAATGCATTTCGTAGCAACATCGAAGGTAGAAGGGGCAGGAAAAGCGGTTCGTCGCGCTGCGGTCCCCGCCGTTTAATGAATTCAAGCTGCAGTCCGCCGGCCGCGCCGCGCACTGCCAGGCGCAAAGGCGCCGGCGACGCGTCGCGCGCTTCCTGGATCGGACGCAGCATGCAGAACAGCGTATCGCTGGCCTGGGCCGCCAGATGCAGGCGGCGCAGGGCTTCGCCGCGCACGTGCTTGTCCCACAGCAGCACGGCGCCGCAGCAGCCGCTGCGCAGTGCCTGCTCGGCCGCCCACTGCCCGTCGGCCGAGCGGCCCGTGCCCTTCACCCACACCAGCTGCGAAGGCTGGACGCCGAGCGCGGATAAGCCCAGCAGTTGCGGCACCTGGGGCGGCTGCAGCAGCATGATGGGACGTTTCAGGCCAGCCAGCGCCGGATGCAGCAGGCGCATCTCGCCGATGCCGTTCTGCTGCAGCAGCAGCTCGACCAGGTTCCCCGTCGGCCAGCCCCCACCGGGCAACTGGGCGGACAGGGCCGCATACCCGGTGTCGATGCAGCGGGTGGTGCTACGCGCCAGTTGCGATGCAAACCAGAGCGAGGGATGCACTGCTTCCGGCGCTGTGATCGGGTCAGAGCGGGCCATGGAATTCGAGAACTTTTTTTACTGTATGCATATACAGTATTCCATGCCGGGGATTTTGGCAAGGGAACTCTTGGTCGGACTTCCGGCTGGGGCTGATAAAATCGCCAACATTGTCTTTTTATCGGGCTGACCATGCAAACCATCGGCGCCATTCTCTTTGCCATCGCCCTGCTCCATACCTTCAGCGCGAAATCCTTCGAAAAACTCGCGCACCGCTACCCGCGCCATCACGGACTGTTCCATTTGCTGGGCGAGGTGGAGGTGGTGTTCGGCTTCTGGGCTTTCGTGCTGATCGTGGTGATGGCGGCGGTGGCGGGGCCGCACAATGCGATTGCCTATGCGGAGACGCGGCAGTATACGGAACCGCTGTTCGTGTTCGTGGTGATGGTGGTGGCGGCATCGCGTCCGGTGCTGGAGCTGGTGCAGCGCGTGCTGGCGGGCGTGGCGCGCCTGGTCGCGGGGCCGGCGCCGGCGCGCAGCGCGGTGCTGCTGGCCTGGCTGGGCCTGTCCATTGTGCCGCTGACGGGTTCGCTGATTACCGAGCCGGCGGCAATGACGATTGCGGCCTTGATGCTGGCGCCCCTGGTGTTCCGGGCGCCGGTGCCGGAGTGGCTGAAATATGCCGCGCTGGGCGTGCTGTTCGTGAACGTTTCCATCGGCGGGACGCTGACTTCCTATGCTGCGCCGCCGGTGCTGATGGTGGCGGCGACATGGCAATGGGATAGCGCGTTCATGGCCGCGCAGTTTGGCTGGAAGGCGGCGCTGGCGGTGGTCATGAATGCAAGCGTGGTGACGCTGCTGCTGCGTCCGCACCTTGCGGCTTCTTTCGCCGATGCAGCGCACGCTGAGGGAGCAGCGTCTGGCGATGCGGGTGGCGGCGTGGCGCTGCCCTGGTTTGTCTGCGCCATCCACCTTGCATTCCTGGCGGCGGTGGTGCTGCTGGCGCATCATCCGGTGCTGTTCCTTGGCGTGTTCCTGTTCTTCCTCGGCTATACCACGGCTTACTCGCGTTTCCAGTCGCCGCTGATTTTGAAGGAGGCCTTGCTGGTAGGCTTTTTCCTGGCGGGACTGGTGGTGCTGGGCGGCATGCAGCAATGGTGGCTGCAGCCGATTGTCGAGCGTCTCGAACCGGTCGCGCTGTTCTTCGGCGCGCTCGGCCTGACCGCAATCACCGACAACGCCGCCCTGACCTACCTCGGCTCCCTGATTGACGGCATTACGCCGCAGGCGCAATACATGCTCGTGGCGGGCGCCGTAGCCGGCGGCGGCCTGACGGTCATTGCCAACGCGCCCAATCCAGCCGGCGTTTCCCTGCTGCGCTCCGGGTTTCGCGACGAATCCATCAGCGCCCTCGGCCTCCTCCTCGGCGCCCTCCCGCCCACCGCCGTGGCCGCCCTCGCCTTCTTCCTCTGAATGAGCAGCTAGAGCAAATGATGGCGGAAAAATTGCTCGCGCAACAGTGCTAGCCGCACACTATTGAATCCCTGCAAGGACGCGAAAATTCGCGTTGGGATATTCTGGAACTCATCCCGTTCCGCGCACGGAACGGCTTTCCGTGAGACCACATCAGGAGACCAGAATGAGCTATCTAGACCGCGATCCCTTTGGCATCTACCGCGACCGCAGCGACAGCGACGGCCCAGGCCCGCGCCTGATGGGCGCCGATACGCTGATGGGCGAAGACGTGTACAACCGCCAGGACGACGACCTCGGCGACATCAAGGAAATCATGCTCGATATGCAGACCGGCCAGATTGCCTACGCGGTGCTGTCCTTCGGCGGCATCATGGGCATGGGCGACAAGCTGTTTGCCGTGCCATGGCAAGCGCTGCAGCTCGATACCGTGAACAAGCGCTTCATCCTCGACTGCAGCAAGGAAAAACTGGAAAACGCGCCAGGCTTCGACAAGGACCGCTGGCCCGATATGGCCAGCCCCGAATTCGGCACGCAAATGCACGACTTCTACGGCACCCAGCAAAACGTCTCCGGCGCCCGCACTTCGACCGGCAGCGTGATGGGCTCCGGCACCTCGACCATGCAAAGCGGCTCGGCCGGCAACTACAGCGGCAGCAGCGTTGACAGCGGACTGGGCAGCAGCGTCAGCAACAGCAGCGGCGGCACCGTCGGCGGCAACAAGGGCAATTATTAAGCGCTGAACAGGCGCGACTGCTCGCGCAGCCAATCGGCCGCCGCCGTCACACTCGGGCTGGGTGCATGGCCTGCACTCAGCACGAGATGGTAGGTGTGTCCCGCGAGCACGGGACCGAAGGGTTGCGCCAGCTGGCCGTTCCTGATCTCTTGCGCCACCAGCACCAGGCTCACCAGCGCAATGCCCTGCCCGGCAATGGCGGCCTGGATCGCATGTCCCTCATCCGAAAAACGCAGTTGTCCGCGCGGTGAGGTCCAGCGCAGGCCGGCTTCGGCAAACCATTTCTGCCAGGTCGGATTCAGCGCATGCTGCTTCTGCCATTGGAAACCGATCAGCGGCACCGTCGCCAGATCGGCCAACGCCAGCCTGCCCAGCGCGGGGCTGGCCACCGGCGCGAAGCGGTCGGCAAACAGCACTTCCGACACCATGCCAGGATACGGCCCCCGTCCGTAGCGGATGGCGATATCGGCCGCGCCGCGCGTGAAGTCCACCATCTCATCCGACGCGTGCAGCTGCAGATCGATTTCAGGATGCAGCCGGCGGAAACCGGCCACGCGCGGCGCCAGCCATTGCGCGGTGAAAGCATTGGTGGCGGAAATCGTGACCTGCCGCCGCTTGCGTTCTTCGCCCAGACCGGACAGCGCCATTTCAAACGCATTGAAGCCATCGCGCAAAACCGGGTAGAGCCGGGCGCCCGCTTCCGTCAGCACCACCTTGCGCACCTGCCGTTCGAACAGGGCGGTGCCGGTGTATTCCTCCAGCGCACGGATCTGGTGACTGATGGCGGTCGGCGTCACGGACAGTTCGTCCGCGGCAAGCTTGAAGCTGCCGTGCCGGGCTGCGGCCTCGAAGGCGCGAAGGGCGGAAAGTGGAGGTAAGCGCCGCATGGCAGCATTGCCGCATAGATGAATTGAACTCATCTTATGCCTGACAAATGCTCGTTTGTCAACGCAGCGGCCGGAACCTATCTTGCACACACCTGAACAAGAAAGGAGTTCCAAATGCTGCAACGTGCAATTACCCAGCCCGATAACTATGAGCCTTATCTGCTGTCGCAGGGCATCAAGTTCGGCAATCTGCTGTTCATCTCGGGCCAGGCGGGCGCCGGCGACGACGGCAAGATCGTCGAAGGCGGCTTCCGCGCGCAAGGCGAACAGGCTTTCGCCAATCTGCGCCGCGCACTGGAAGCCGGTGGATCCAGTCTGAAGGACGTCATCAAGGTCACGATCTTCGTGACCGATATGGACAACTTCAAGGAGGTGGTCGAACTGCGCCGGCAGTTCTTCTCTGCGCCCTATCCGGCCGACACCATTGCTGAAATCAAGGCGCTGTACGATCCGGCTGCGATGATCGAGATCGAGGCCATCGCGGCGGTGAAATCGTCGGAGGGCGTGTGAGATGAGCGCATTGTTTACCTCCCTGAATGCAGGACGCCTGCAGTTGAAGAACCGCCTCGCTGTGGCGCCGATGACGCGCGTGAGCGCGACTGCCGATGGCCATGCCACTACTCGCATGGCCGGGTATTACGCTGCGTTTGCGGCGGGCGGTTTCGGGCTGGTCATCACCGAAGGCATTTATACCGATAAGGCGTTCTCGCAGGGTTATCTGTTCCAGCCGGGGTTGTCGGACGAGGCGCAGCGCGATGCGTGGAAGCCGGTGGTGGACGGGGTGCACGCACAGGGTTCACGGATCGTGGCGCAGCTGATGCATGCCGGGGCGCTGTCGCAGGGGAATCCGCATCGGGATGGTACCCGCGGGCCGTCTGCGGTGCGGCCCAAGGGGCAGCAGATGGTCTTCTACCGGGGTGCCGGCGGCTATCCGGTGCCGCAGCCGATTTCTCTGGACGAGATTCAGGAGGCGCTGCAGGGGTTTGCGCAGGCTGCCATGCGCGCTCGGGAGGCGGGCTTCGATGGGGTTGAGATTCATGGCGCGAATGGCTATCTGCTGGATCAGTTTCTGACTGAGGGGGTCAATTTGCGCGATGATCGCTATGGCGGCGGCGTGGATGGACGGCTGCGGCTTGTTACGGAGGTTGTGCATGCGGTGCGTGCGGCTGTGGGGGCGGATTTCCTTGTCGGATTGCGTATTTCGCAGGGGAAGGTGAATGACTTCACGCACAAGTGGAGCGGCGGCGAGCAGGAGGCTGCGACTGTGTTTTCGACACTGGGCAAGCTGCCGCTTGATTATTTGCATACGACAGAGTTCGAGGCCTGGCAGCCGGCGTTTGGTGTGCCGGGTCCCAGTCTGGCGGCGCTGGCCAGGCGGCATGGTGGACTGCCGGTGCTGGCGAATGGGTCGCTGCATGATCCGTCGCGGGCCGGCGGCCTGCTGGAACAGGGCGCGGCGGATGTGGTGACGCTGGGACGTGGAGCGCTGACGCATGCGGACTGGCCGCTGCGCGTGCAGGCGGGGGAGCGGCTGGCGGAGTTCGAGCGCGGGTTGCTGGCGCCGATTGCGGATCTGGACAACGCGGACCGGCACCGCGCACGCGGCGCAGCACCGGCCGCGGAGGATGCTGCGGCATAGCCGCAGCGGTGGCCGAGCCGCGGTGGGTGGGCAGCGCTGGGGTCAGCGCTGCATCGACTCCCATACCTTCATCAGGCGCTTCACGGATACCGGCATCGGCGTGCGCAGTTCCTGCGCGAACAGCGAGACACGCAACTCTTCGAGCATCCAGCGGTACTCGACCAGTTTCGGGTCGGTGTTCTTGCCGGCCGACTTGTCGCGCGCTACACGCAGGTATGGCTGGGCGGCGATATGCCACTCGGCCATCGCCTTCTGGTCGCGCGCTGCGTCCGCACGCAGCTTTTCGATGCGCACGTTCATCGCCTTCAGGTAGCGCGGAAAATGCGACAGCTGCGTGAACTCGTTTTCGATCAGGAAGCGCTTGTGCACCAGGCCTTGCAGCTGCTGCTGCATGTCCTGCGCCGCCTGCGGGTTGACGCCCTGCAGGCGCTTCGGCAGGCCGTGATACTCGGTCAGCACCTGCGATACCAAACGCGCGATCTCGTTCACCAGCAGCACCAGGCGCGACTTGCCTTCGTCCTTGCGCTTGATGAAGCTCGCTTCGTCGGTCGGCAGCGGGTCCTGCAGGCAGGCGATTTCCAGCGCCTTGGCGATGATCTGGTCGCGCAGTTCCTCCTGCGTGCCCATCGACATGAACTGCATGCCCATCTGCTGCAGATTCGGGATCGACTTCTCAACGAACTTGATCTGGTCCTTCATCTGCAACGCGAACAGGCGGCGCAGGCCGATGCGGTGCGTACGTGCAGCGACGTTCGGGTCGTCGAAGACTTCGAGGTCGCAGTGGTTGCCTTTATCGACCAGCGCCGGGAAGCCGATCAGGCTTAGCTTGCCCTGCTGGATTTCGAGCAGTTCCGGCAGTTCACCGAAGCTCCAGGTGGTGATGTTCGTGTGCGCGGACGGGGCGGAACTGCCGCCAGCACCGGAGCCCGCAGCGCCATGACCACCAGCTGCGCCAGCAGTACCAGCACCAGCCACAGCGGCGCCCTTGCCGCCTGCGCCGGCCGCACCGCGCGCTGCGTCGGCGGCGATGCCGCCATGCGCCGGCTTGCCGGAGGCGGAACCGCCAGCAGCTGCGGCGCCGGAACGGCCAGTGAGTTGCGCAAGCTGCGCGGGCGTGGCCGCATTGCCACCGCCTTCGGCCATGCGCTGGAAGCTCTGGCGCGCCTGCACGCCGTATTCCGCCTGCAGCGTGGCCAGGTTACGACCCATGTCCAGCTGGCGGCCATGCTCATCGACCACCTTGAAATTCATGAAGTGGTGCGCGGCCAGCTGCTCCGGCTTGAAGTCCGTGGTCAGCACCGAGATCGTGATCTGCTTGCGGATATCGGCAATGATCGCGTCGATCAGGTCGCCACGCCCGAACTCCGTACGCTCGACGAACCTGGCGGCGTAGTCCGGCAGCGGCACCATGTGGCGGCGCTGCTTCTGCGGCAGGGTCTTGAGCAGCAGATGCACTTTTTCCTTCAGCATGCCCGGCACCAGCCACTCGCTGCGTTCACGCGAGATCTGGTTGAGGGCATACAGCGGCACCGTCAAGGTCACGCCATCGCGCACCGTGCCCGGTTCGAAGTGGTAGCTGAGCTGCATTTCCAGGCCGCCCGTCATCATCTTCTTCGGGAACAGGTCGGTGGTCACGCCTGCGGCCTCGTGGCGCATCAGGTCTTCGCGGTTCAGGAACAGCAGCTTCGGATCGTCATGCGACGCGTCCTTGTACCATTTCTCGAAACCGGCGCCGTTCACCACGTCGGCCGGAATCGCCTGGTCGTAGAAGGCCTCGATCAGTTGATCGTCCACCAGCACGTCCTGACGGCGCGACTTGTGTTCGAGATTCTCGATCTCGCGCACCAGCTTGTGGTTGTGGGCGTAGAACTGCAGGCGCGTCTCGTAGTCGCCGCCGACCAGCGCATCGCGGATGAAGATTTCGCGCGCCTCGGCCGGGTTCTTCTGGCCGTAATTGATGCGGCGCTGGCTGTACACCACCAGTCCGTACAGGGTAGCGCGCTCCGATGCAGTCACCTGCGCCGGACGTTTTTCCCAGCGCGGCTCGCCCCAGGATTTCTTCAGCAGGTGCTCGCCGATCTTCTCGATCCACTCCGGCTCGATGCGCGCCACGCAGCGTGCGTACAGGCGCGTGGTCTCCACCAGTTCGGCGGCCACGATCCATTTGCCCGGTTTCTTGGACAGCGCGGAACCCGGCCAGACATGGAAACGAATGCCGCGTGCGCCGAGATAGCCGGCGCCCGGTTCATCGTCCGACTTGAAGCCGATGTTGCCGAGCAGGCCGGTAAGCAGGGCCATATGCAGCTGGTCGTACGTGGCGGGCAGCTCGTTGGTGCGCCAGCCCTGCTCTTTCACAATGGTCAGCAGCTGCGAATGAACGTCGCGCCATTCGCGCAGGCGCAGCTGGTTGAGGAAGGTGGCGCGGCAGGAGTCCATCAGCTGGCGGTTGGACTTCTTGTGCTCGATCGCGGCTTCGAACCACTTCCAGATTTTCAGGTAGCTGAGGAACTCGGACTTTTCGTCGGCGAATTTCTTGTGCTGTTCGTCGGCGGCCTGCTGGTGTTCGACCGGACGGTCGCGCGGGTCCTGCACGGACAGCGCGGAGGCCACGATCAGCACTTCGCTCAGGCAGTGGTATTCCTGCGCGGCCAGGATCATGCGGCCCACTCGCGGGTCGAGCGGCAGCTTGGCCAGCTTGCGGCCAAGCTGGGTCAGCTTGTTGTCGTCATCGACGGCGCCCAGTTCCTGCAGCAGCTGGTAGCCGTCCGCGATGGCGCGGCCCAGCGGTGGCTCGATGAAGGGGAAGCTCTCCACATCGGTCAGGTGCAGGGACTTCATGCGCAGGATGACGGAAGCCAGCGAGGAGCGCAGGATTTCCGGGTCCGTGAACTTCGGACGCTGCAGGAAATCCTGTTCGTCGTACAGGCGGATACACACGCCGTCGGCGACACGGCCGCAACGGCCGGCGCGCTGGTTGGCGGCCGATTGCGCGACCGCTTCGATCTGCAGCTGTTCCACCTTGTTGCGGTAGCTGTAGCGCTTGACGCGGGCCAGGCCGGCGTCCACCACGTAGCGGATGCCCGGCACGGTCAGCGAGGTTTCGGCCACGTTGGTGGCCAGCACGATGCGGCGTGCGTTGGTGGTGCGGAAGACGCGGTCCTGCTCTTCCACCGAGAGGCGGGCGAACAGGGGCAGGATTTCCACGTGCGGCGGATGGTGCTTGCGCAGGGCTTCGGCGGCGTCGCGGATTTCGCGCTCGCCAGGCAGGAAGACCAGCACGTCGCCGCTGCCGATGCGGCAGACTTCATCCACGCCATCGACGATGGCGTCCATCAGGTCGCGCTTTTCGCGGGCGGCGGCGGTACGCGCCCCCTTGGCGTCGGGCGTTGCGGCGCCCGGGTTGATCTGTTCGCGTTCGACCGGCCGGTAGCGCACCTCGACTGCGTACAGGCGGCCGGAGACTTCGATGACCGGCACCGGCGGCTTGCCTTCCTGGGTGAAGTGCCTGGCGAAGCGCTCGGCGTCGATGGTTGCGGACGTGATGATGACTTTCAGGTCCGGACGGCGCGGCAGGACCTGCTTCAGGTAGCCAAGCAGGAAGTCGATGTTCAGGCTGCGCTCGTGCGCCTCGTCGATGATGATCGTGTCGTAGGCCTTGAGCAGCGGGTCGGTTTGCGTTTCGGCCAGCAGGATACCGTCGGTCATCAGCTTGACCGAAGCGCCTTTGCTCAGGGTGTCGTTGAAGCGGACCTTGTAGCCTACGTGCTCGCCCAGCGGGCTGCCCAGTTCCACGGCGATGCGCTTGGCGGTGGACGAGGCGGCGATCCTTCTTGGTTGCGTGTGGCCGATCAGGGCTTTTTGTCCGCGTCCCAGTTCGAGGCAGATTTTCGGCAGCTGGGTGGTCTTGCCGGAGCCGGTTTCGCCGGAGACGATCACGACCTGGTTGTTGCGCAGGGCTTCCGCGATTTCGGCGCGGCGGCCGGAGACCGGGAGGTCTTCGGGGAAGGTAATTGGCGGGAGCGGGTTACGGAAGGCTTTCGCCTCTTCGCGCGCCGCGCGCTCCTCCCCGCTTTCACGGCGCCGCTCAGCGCGCGCACCGTCGCCGCCGGGGCTGCGTGCCGCAGGGCTGCCAGGCTGGCCGGCGCCTTGTGGCGCGCCTTTACCCGCTGCGCGCCGGGCAGCCGGCTCCGCCGCCGCAGGCGTGCGCTGTGGGCGCGCGTTGTCGCTGCGCTGGCCACGGGCTGGCTCGCCGGCCGGTGCGCCGGTGACTTGCGCGGGGCGGCGGGCGGCGCTGGAGGGGGCGGTGGCGGGGGACTTGCCGCCCGGAGGAGTCTTATTGCTTGCTTCTGGCATTTTTTTAACAGTATTTGGTGCGAAAATCGCGCAGCGAATTATAATGCGCGAAATGGAAAACCCTACCCAATTCGTCCACTGGCTGCGCTCCGTCGCTCCCTACATCCACGCCTTCCGTGGCAAAACCTTCGTGGTCGCCTTCCCTGGTGAACTGGTATCGGCCGGCGCCCTGCCCGTGCTGGCCCACGACCTGTCCCTGCTGCACGCGCTGGACATCAACGTCTGCGTCGTCTATGGCTCGCGTCCCCAGGTCGCGGAACAGCTTGCGCTGCGTAATGTCGAAGGCCGCTTCCATAACGGCGTGCGCATCACGGATACCGCGGCCATGGAGTGCGCCAAGGAAGCCGCCGGCGAATTGCGTCTGGACATCGAAGCAGCCTTCAGCCAGGGCTTGCCAAATACGCCAATGTCGCACGCGGCAATCCGTATCATTTCCGGCAACTTCATCACCGCCCGCCCGTTGGGCGTGATCGACGGCGTCGATTTCGAGTTGACCGGCCTGACCCGCAAGGTGGACGCGGAAACCCTGCATTCCATCATGGGTTCCGACGGCGTGGTGCTGCTCTCGCCGCTGGGCTTCTCGCCGACCGGCGAAACCTTCAACCTGACGATGGAAGACGTGGCCGTCTCCGCCGCCATCGCCCTGCACGCCGACAAGCTGATCTTCATCACCGAAACCGAGATGATGACCGATGCCGGCGGCACGGAAATCCGCGAACTGTCCTCGCACCAGGCCGAAGCCGTGCTGCAGGCCGGCTTCCTGCCGGACGCCACCGCCTTCTACCTGAAGCATTGCATCAAGGGCTGCCATAACGGCGTGGAGCGGACCCATATCGTGCCTTTCGCCATGGACGGCTCCGCCCTGCTGGAACTGTTCACCCACGACGGCGTGGGCACCATGATCTCGCATGAGAACCTGGAAAGTCTGCGTCCCGCCACAATTGAGGACGTTGGCGGCATTATCAAGCTGATCGAGCCTCTGGAGGCGGACGGTACGCTGGTGAAACGCGGCCGCGAGCTGATCGAGCGCGAAATCGAAATGTTTTCCGTAATCGAGCACGATGGCGTGATCTTCGGCTGCGCCGCGCTGTATGCCTTCCCGGAAGAAAAGATGGCCGAAATGGCATGCCTTACCGTCAACCCGGACGTGCAGGCCCAGGGCGACGGCGAACGTATCCTGAAGCACATGGAAAACCGGGCGCGCGCCCAGGGCATCACCAAGCTGTTCGTGCTGACCACCCGTACCGCGCACTGGTTCATCAAGCGCGGCTTCGTGCCGGTCAGCGTGGAAGCCCTGCCGAAAGACCGCCAGCGCCTCTACAACTGGCAGCGCAAATCCCAGGTTTTGATCAAGACCTTATAATATGGTTTTCAAAGACAAGTTTTAGGAGCACCGCAAGATGGCACGCACCGTCCACTGCATCAAACTGAACAAGGAAGCCGAAGGCCTGGATTTCCCGCCATATCCTGGCGAACTGGGCGTTCGCATCTACCAATCCGTTTCCAAGGAAGCCTGGGCTGCCTGGATCAAGCACCAGACCATGCTGGTCAATGAAAACCGCCTGAACCTGGCGGACGTTCGTGCCCGCAAGTACCTGGCTGCCCAAATGGAAAAACACTTCTTTGGAGAAGGCGCCGACGCAGCTGCCGGCTACGTACCACCAGCAGAATAACCATAAAGGAAGAGCAATGCCCCGTTTAAGCATGAAAGTATTAACCGGGGCCATTGCCCTGGCCCTGTCCCTCCCCTCCTTCGGCGCCGAGCAGGCCTGGGTCGCCAAGTCCAACGAAAACTCCAAGCTGCTGCTGGCCGTGATGGCCAAGTATTCGCCCGAGGATGCGAGCAGCCTGGGGGTGGACGGCTTCGACGAGAAGATCATCGACCTGTCGCGCGACCAGTTCGAACCGGCCAACAAGGACACGCGCGCCGTGGTGGCGGAGCTGCAGAAGCGCCAGAAGGCCGAAAGCGACAAGCGCATCAAGCAGGATCTGGATATCCTGATCACCAGCGCCAGCAACAATCTGCACACCTCGGCCCTCAGCCACAAATACTTCATTCCGTTCAACGACGTCACCCGCCTGGTCTTCAGCGTGGTGCGCCAGACCCTCGATCCGCGCATTCCGAAAGAGCGCCAGGCTACGCTGCTGGTGCGCCTGGAGAAGTACGCCGGCCTGACCAAGGGCTACCGTCCGCTGACCGAACTGGCGCAAGACCGCACCGCGGAACGCGTGAAGGCCGACAGGAAGCTGATCGGCCCTTACAAAGGCGAGGTGGAACAGGCCATCAACGATGCGCCGGCCCTGATCAAGGGCATCAAGGAGCTGCTGGCCAAGAGCGATATCAAGGGCTGGGAAAAGCCGATGGCCGCGCTGGAAAAGCAGCTCAACGACTACACCGACTACCTGAAGAAGGACATGCTGCCGCTGGCGCGCGCCGACCACAAGCTGCCGGCCGAAGTCTATGCGGACAACCTGAAGCAGTTCGGCGTGGATATCTCGCCGCAGGAGCTGATCTCGAAGTCGCTGACGTCCTTCGCCGAAATCCGCAACCAGATGAATATCACGGCGCGCCTGATCGCCAACGAGCGCAAGCTGCCGGACGCGGATTACCGCGCGGTGATGAAGGAGCTGAAGAAGCAGCAGATTCCTGAAGCCGAGGTGATGGCGCTGTACAAGGAGCGCCTGGGCCAGATCGAGACGGCGGTGCGCGAGCAGCATATCGTGACCCTGCCGGCACGCGAGGCAAAGATCCGCCTGGCGACCGAGGCCGAGAATGCGGCCAGCCCGGCGCCGCATATGAGCCCGCCGCGCCTGATCGGCAATACCGGCGAGTATGGCGAGTTCGTGCTGACCACCGGCGTGAAATCGCCGGACGGCAAGGCGCTGGCGTTCGATGACTTCACCCATCAGGCAGGCACCTGGTCGATTACCGCGCACGAGGCGCGTCCTGGCCATGAGCTGCAGTTTGCGAAGATGCTGGAGACCGGTGTTTCGACGGCGCGCGCGGTGTTTGCGTTCAATAGCGTGAACGTGGAGGGATGGGCGCTGTATGCGGAGGCGGAGACGCAGCCTTATGAGCCGCTGGATGGCCAGCTGTTTGCGCTGCAGGCACGGGCGCTGCGCGCGGCACGGGCTTTCCTGGATCCGATGGTGAACCTGGGACAGATTACGCCGGAGGGGGTGAAGTCGTTCCTGATGGATGATGTGGGGATGTCGGAGGGGATGGCGACGCAGGAGATGCAGCGCTATACCTTCCGCTCGCCGGGACAGGCGACTTCTTATTTCTATGGCTATCAGCGCTTGATGGAGACGCGCCAGGCGGCAGAGGTGGCGCTGCGCAAGAAGTTCGATCGCCAGGCGTTTAATGACTTTGTGCTGGCACAGGGACTGGTGCCGCCGGCGCTGCTGCGCAAGGCGGTGATGGAGGATTTTGTGCCGGCGGGTGGGAAGTAAAACCTGGAACCTAAAACCTGAACCTGGAACCCAAAACCAGGGTCAGACCCACGGGGTCTGACCCTGGCGGCGCAGCGTCCCAGTCCAGGGTCAGACCCCACGGGTCTGACCCCGGTTTTAGGTTTACCTGGCCCCCTGCACCATCGCCGTACACTGCCGCAGCTCGCAACGCGCCAGGAACACCTTCCCGTTATCGCAAGCCATGCGATACACCTCCACCGGCCCCTGCTGGCTCACCAGCCCAGCCCCCAGCCCACCCTGGCACGACTGCGCCTTCGCCAGCCGCTCAACAGTTGCCGAGGAAATCCCCGGCCGGAACTCCACCTTCTGCACTTCCACCCCATCCACAACCACACGCGGCGTACCGTCCGCGCCCAGCTCCTGCTGGAGCGGCTTGCGCTTCACGGGCGCTTGGGCAACTTCTTCCTTCTGCACGAAGGGAATATAAGAACAGGCACTCAGCAAACCAGCGGACAGCAACAGCAGCGAGAGTCGTTTCATGAGGATGGGCAGGTGGTTAGTATTTGAGGGTCTTCACGCCGTCGGCAGTGCCCAGCAGGCACACATTCGCGCCGCGGGCCGCGAACAGGCCCACAGCCACCACGCCAACGATCTGATTGATTTGCGTTTCCAGCGCGACCGGATCGGTAATCGACAGGCCTGCCACGTCGATGATGTTGCCGCCGTTGTCGGTGACAAAAATTTCGTCCGAGCCAGCCTTGGTGCGCACCTTCGGCTGGCCGCCCAGGGCTGCCAGCTTGCGCATCACGGCGTTGCGCGCCATCGGCAGCACTTCCACCGGCAGCGGGAACTTGCCCATGGTTTCGACCAGCTTGGAGCCGTCGGCGATGCAGACGAACTGCTTCGATACGGACGCCACGATCTTCTCGCGCGTCAGGGCTGCGCCGCCGCCCTTGATCATGTGGCCGGCCGCGTTGATTTCGTCCGCGCCGTCGATGTACACCGCGATTTCCGAAACTTCGTTAAGATCGAACACCGGAATGCCGTGGCCCGCCAGGCGGGCTGCCGTGGCTTCCGACGAGGCAACCGTACCCTTGATGCGGTCCTTGATCCTGGCCAGTTCATCGATAAAGAAGTTGGCGGTGGAACCGGTGCCTACGCCGATGATTTCACCGTCGATCACGTACTCGATAGCCGAAATAGCAACAGCCTGTTTTAATTTGTCTTGCGTCATAGTCACAATCAATTGGAAGATGCGGATACAGAAATGGGCGTATTTTAGCTGATGTGACCACCCTCTCCCGGAAACGAGGTAATCAGCATGAAACCAAGCACCGTACTGATCGTGGACGACAGCCGTGTCTCCCGCATGCTAACCCGGCAGCATATCCAGGTTCGCCATGCGGACTGGATTGTGGAGGAAGCCGCCAACGGCGAGGAAGCCATCGCCAAGGCGAAGAACCTGCAGCCGGACCTGGTGTTGCTCGATGTGAACATGCCGGGCATGGGCGGCGTGGAAGCGGCCGCGGCGCTGCGCACCATGCTCCCAGGCTGCCATATCTCCTTGCTGACTGCCAATGTGCAGGCGGCCACGCGTCAGCGCGCCGAAGCGCTCGGTGTCGGTTTCATGGAGAAACCCATTACGGCGGAGCGCATCGCGCAACTGATCGCTCCACTGGAAGCCTGACATGATCCGCCTCACGGAACTCGAACTGGACGCGCTGGTCGAGGTGTTCAATATCGGCGTCGGCCAGGCAGCGAGCGCCATGAGCGAGATCGTCAACGAAACGGTGGCGATGTCGGTGCCGTCCATCAGCTTCCTGCCGCGCGCCGCCGCCGCCAAGCTGCTGGCCACCAAGAGCACCGGCAGCGGACGCATCTGCGGCATCAGCCAGCGCTACAGCGGCGCCTTCCAGACCGACGCCATCCTCATGTTCCCCGAAGAGAAAAGCCGCCAGATCGTGCGCCTGATGGTGGGCGAGAGCATGCCACTGGAGGAACTGTCGCAGATGGAACAGGAGGCCATGAGCGAGATCGGCAATATCCTGCTCAACAGCTGCGTCGGCGCGCTGGCGAATATCTTCGAGCGCGAGCTGAACGGCTCGCTGCCGGACTACCATGTTGGCTATAGCGAGGAGATGCTGTCCCATTCGGGCGACGGCGCATCGATGGTGCTGATGCTGCATATCGAATTCGTGATCGAGCGCCAGCAGATTTCCGGCGATGTGGCTTTCATCATGGACATGAGCGCGCTGGAGGATCTGAAATCCCACGTAAATTCCTATCTGGCGCGCGCCATGGGCGGAGCGTGAGCCATGGCCTGGCTGATGCAGAGCGTGCTGGACACGATCGACGTCGGCGCGATCGTGCTCGATCACTGCCATGAGGTGGTGCTGTGGAACCGCTGGATGAGCCAGCATTCCGGCGTGGCCAGCAACGAAGCCCTGCAGCGCAACTTCTTCGACCTGTTTCCCGACCAGCGCGGGCGGCGGCTGGATGGCGCGATCATGCAGGCGCTGGACAATAATATGCCTTCGCTGCTGTCGCAAACGCTGAACCGCTGGCCCCTGCCCCTCTACACCGGCAAGACGGAAGCGGAACAGGGCGAACGGATGCAGCAGGCGCTGACCGTGACGCCCATCAATGTGGAGGGCGAACAGCGGCATTGCCTGATCCAGGTGAACGACGTCAGCGCGGCCGTGCAGCGCGAGAGCCTGTTGCGCGAGCAGGCCATGGCCCTGCGCTCGCAAACGCTGCTGGACGACCTGACCGGCGTGGCCAACCGGCGCCATTTCGATATCGCCATCGACCGCGAGGCGCGGCGCTCACGCCGCACCGGATCGCCGCTGTCGCTGATGATGCTGGATATCGATTACTTCAAGGCCTACAACGACCGCTACGGGCACCAGCAGGGCGATGCCTGCCTGGAAGCCGTGTCGGCCGCGCTGGCGACGATGCAGCAGCGTCCCGCGGACCTGTTCGCGCGCTATGGCGGCGAGGAATTTGCCGTGATCCTGCCCGACACGCCGGGCGAAACGGCGCTGCAGATGGCGCGCCTGATGTGCCGCAAGGTGCGCGACCTGCACATCCCGCACGAAGCGTCGCAGGCGCCCCACAAGCTGATTACCATCAGTATCGGCGTGGCCAGCACGGATAGCGGCCACCTGCGCGAAGTGTACGAGCTGATCAACGCTGCCGACCGCGCCCTGTATCAGGCCAAGGCCTGCGGACGCGATCGCGTGGAAACCATCAAGCCGTGAGCCTGAGCAGGTAGTCGATAAAGGCGCGGCTCTTGGCCGGCAGCTGCCTGCGCGAGGGGTAGTAGCAGTACAGCGGGAATTTCTCGTCGCTCCAGCTGGGGAAGATGTTCACCAGCTGGCCGGCTGCCAGCATCTCCTCCACCGTAAAGTCCATCACCTGTGCGATGCCGAAGCCTGCCAGACAGGCGCCGTACAGGGTGCCGCCGTCGTTGACGGTCAGCGTGCCGCTGGCGCGCACCACCTTGCGTCTGCGGCCGCTGTGGAACTCCCACGGAAAAGGCTTGCTGGTTACCGGATCGCGGAAGTGGATGCACTGGTGCTGTTCCAGATCCTCAGGTTTCGACGGCATGCCGCGGCGCCTGATGTAGGACGGGGCGGCCACCGTGACGATGCGCGTCTCCATCATCTTGCGTGCTACCAGCGCGGACGGCTGGGGATGGCCGAAGCGGATGGCCAGATCGAAACCTTCGGCAATCAGGTCGCCCAGGTCGTCGCGCGTGATCAGCTCCAGCTGCAGGTCGGGATAGGCGTCGAGGAAAGCGCCGAGGCGCGGACCCAGCACCAGCTTCGAGAAGAAAGGATCGACGTTCACCCGCAGCTTGCCGCGTACCCGCGCCGCGCCTTGCGAAGCGTCGCTGATGCACTCCTCCAGCTCGGACATCAGGGGCAGCACCTGGCTGTAGAAGCGGTGGCCCTCGTCGGTGAGCTTCAGGGCGCGCGTGGTGCGCTCGAACAGGCGGATGCCGAGGCGCTGCTCAAAGCGCGATACCGCGCGGCTGACGCCGGACGGCGACATGTCCAGCACCTCGCTGGCGGCGGCGAAGCTGCCCGTGTCCACGATGGCGGCCAGCACTTCTATTCCTCTGAGCGTTCCCTCTTCCATGCAGGCATTCTAGTGCAAGCAGGAGATTCATGCTTGCGAGTCACGAAAGAAGTGCCATCCATGCCATCGCCAACAAGGGCTCGCATTGCCACAATGGCTCCCATCAACTCACCGAAAGGAGCACATCATGTACGTCATCACTGGAATCACAGGACAAGTCGGCGGCGAAGTCGCCCGCACCCTGCTGGCAGCGCAGCTGCCGGTACGCGCCGTGGTGCGCGATGCAGCCAAGGGCATCGCCTGGGCCGAACAAGGCTGCGATATCGCCTATGCGGAAATGCACGACGCCGGCGCGCTGGCGGCAGCGTTCCGCGGCGCGCAAGCCGTGTTCATCCTGCTGCCGCCCAGCTTCGATCCGGCGCCCGGCTTCCCGGAGTCCACCGGGCGCGTGGCGGCCATCTACACGGCGCTGGCTGCCGCCCGGCCGAAGCGCGTGGTCTGCCTGTCCACCATCGGCGCGCAGGCCAGGGAGCCGAACCTGCTGAACGCGCTGCAGATCATGGAGCACAAGCTGCGCCAGTTGCCGATGCCGGTCGCCTTCCTGCGCGCCGGCTGGTTCATGGAAAACCTGATGTGGGATATCGCCGTGGCACAAGCCACTGGCGTGGTGCCCAGCTTCCTGCAGCCACTGGACAAGCCGGTGCCGATGGTCGCCACAGCCGACGTAGGCCGCACGGCAGCGGCGCTGCTGCAGGAAGCATGGCAAGGCGTGCGCATCGTGGAGCTGGAAGGTCCGCAGCGCATTACGCCGAACCAGATTGCGCAAGTGATGTCGGCCGTATTCAACCGTCCCGTATCCATGAGCGCGGTGCCGCGCGACAGCTGGGAAGACCTGTTTCGCTCGCAGGGCATGAAACATCCCCTGCCGCGCATCCGCATGCTGGACGGGTTCAATGAAGGCTGGATTGAATTCGAAGGACCGGATGAGCAGGTGCGCAAGGGCGAGGTGGAGATGAGCGCCGTATTGCAGGCGCTCACGCAGAAGATGGCTACTTGATCGACAGCGCCAGCACGACCAGCGAATACAGCACCAGTGCAATCATGCTCATGAACAGCAGCGCGCAGGTGCGCCACAGCGCCTGCGCACGCGTCAGGCTGTAGGTGCCGCGCAGCTGGGCGTACATATGCACCGGCGGCACGAAGGCAAACAGGCTGCCGGCCAGTCCGCCGAAGTTGAAGTAGCCGAGAATGGCCACCACCACCAGCAGCAGCGACATGAAGGACAGCGAATACAGCGAGAACACGGCGTGGTTGAACATCGTCACCCCGCGCTTCCAGAAGAACATCAGCCACAGGAAAGGCATGGAGATCGGCACCAGCAGGAAGGAGTACTTGTAGGCCGCGTTCTTCAGCTTGTACAGCGCCAGTTCCGGGTTTTCGACAGCGTGCTTCAGGGCCTCGTTGATCCATGGTATATCGCTGTAATTCCTGGTGTGGGAGGAGTCCTGCACTTCCTTTTTCCAGTCCCACTTCTCTTCCGTGGCCGCATCTGCACTCTCGCCTTCAACCAGGGCCTTGCGCGACGCTTCGGTGGCTTCCAGCTTTTTCTTCGCCTTGTCGAAAGCGGCGATGGCCTTTTCGGCGTCCTTGGTGTTCGGCAGCGCGGCCTTCATCTCGGCCTCCGCTTCGGCCAGCTGCTCCTTGCGCTCTTCGATCTTCTTGTCCAGCGCCGGACCGGCGGCCTGGGTGCCCACCCCGGTCCCCGGATTGACGCTGCCCACGGTCAGCGAAAACACGAAGAACATCAGGAACATCATGAACAGGAACAGCGCCAGCGGCGACACGAAGCGCGTGCGCTGGCCGTCCAGATAGCGCTTGGTCAGCTGCCCCGGACGGAACACCAGCAGGGGCAACGTGCGCCAGCCCTTGGTTTCGAAGTGCAGCAGTCCGTGGACGAGTTCTTCCACCAGGTGCAGCACGGAGTTGTGCAGATGGCCTTTCTGGCCGCAGTTGCCGCAGTAGTTCGACGCCACGTGCGCGCCGCAGTTGGCGCAGCTGGCGCTGTGCGCGTGCGCTGTTTCGTCGCCCTTCTTGCCTTCGATTTCGCGTGCTACCAGACCTGCAGTTATCAGGTCGCCGGCAGCTTCCAGTTCCGCCCCCATACCCACCTCGTCGCTGATTGCCAAATCACCATCATAGCTTACTTGTCAACGTAGAAACAAAGAATGCTGGGATGCAGTGTGGAAGTCACGCCACACGCGGTTGATCGGCGTTTGCACGTTGGCGGCATACAGGCCGCAGTACGGATACAGGCCATCAATGGCTGCGCGCGCGGCGGCGGCCATCGCCAGCGATGCTTCCTGCAGGGCGGTGATGTCCCCGGCACCCACCTCCCCGCCCGCCGCAACGGTTGCCCACGCGGCATCGAGCCGAGCATACGCCTGCTGCCTGGTTTGCGCCAGACGGGTGCTTGCCTCGCTCAGCAGGCGCTCGACTTCGGGGTGCTCGATCAGGGGCTGTCCGGTCATCATGTGCTTGCGGCGCACGATCGATTCCTGCGCCAGCTGGATGAAATGGCGGGCCATGCCGGCCAGGTTGGCGGCCAGTGTGATGTAGGCCAGCGGATAGAAGGGGAAGCGGTAAAGCGGACCTGGGGCCGTTGCGTGGGCAGCGTCGATGCTGAAGCCGTGCGATGCCGGCACCCATGCGCCATCGATGCTGTAGCTGTGCGAGGCTGAGCCGCGCATGCCCATGCTGTGCCAGGTTTTCAGGATGGTGACGTGGACTGCGGGGACGACAAAGGCTTTGATGCGCGGCTTGCCTTCATCATCGAGCAGCATTTGTCCATTCTCGCGCAGGATGGCGTTCAATGTGAAATGGCTGGCCATTGGCGCGCCGGATGCGTAATCCCAGCGTCCGGTGATGCGGTAGCCATCGCCTTCGCGGTCGGCGTGGCCGGTTGGCGCGCCGCTGCCAGCGAGGCAGACACGTTTGCTGCTGATGATGTCGCGCGCGAGGCCGGGCGGCAGGAAGCCTGCGAACCAGCCGGCGCCGGCGCACAGCGTGACTACCCAGCCCATGCTGCCATCGGCTGCCGCGATGTCCTCCTCCAGCCGCACGACCTCCGCCAGCGGCAGCTCCATGCCGCCGGCGTTCTTTGGCGCGAGCATACGCAGCCACCCGCGCCGATGAATCAGCGCCTGCTGCCTGGGTTCAAGGAAACCGGCCGCATCGGCGGCAGCGGCGTGCTGGCGAATACGCCAGGAATCGCGTTCAGTGAAATGTGACATCGCCCGCATTCTACCCCAGCGGCGCCATGTATCATGGGCTCATGAAAACGCGTCCATTCCTCGCAGAAGTTGGCCTGAAAGCGCCGGACAGCCTTGACTGGGAGACGTTCCCTTTCACCCTGCCGGCAGTGCGCTCGCTGGACCGGCTGGTATTTCACCCTTCAGTAACTTTCTTCGTCGGTGAAAACGGCTCGGGCAAATCGACACTGCTGGAAGCGATTGCCGTGGCGCTGGGCTTCAATGCGGAGGGTGGCAGCCGCAACTTCAACTTCTCCACCCGCGCCTCGCATTCGGGCCTGCATGACCATCTGCGGCTGGTGAAAGGCGTGAAAAGTCCGCGCGATGGTTTTTTCCTTCGCGCTGAAAGCTTTTATAACGTGAGCAGTGAGATCGAGAACCGCGATGCCTTGCAATTCTATGGCAGCCGGTCGCTGCACGAGCAGTCGCATGGCGAGGCATTCCTGGCCTTATTCATGGAACGTTTCCGCAGCGACAGCCTGTTCATCCTTGATGAGCCGGAAGCGGCGCTATCGCCGCAACGCCAGTTGGCGATGCTCAGCAGAATGCACGACCTGATCGAAGCGCGCAGTCAATTCATCATCGCTACGCACTCGCCTATTCTGATGGCCTATCCGAACGCCTGCATTTACGCATGCGGCGCCGAGGGGATACGGCGGGTGGATTATGAAGATACGGAACACTACCGTGTCATGCACGATTTCATGGCCAACCCGGAGCGAATGCTGAAGATCCTGCTGGACCGTCAGGACGCGTAATAGATGAGGGAGCTGCCGAGGGCAACGGCTTCGTCGTAGTTGATGCGGAAGCCTTTGTAATCGTCTTCGTCGAGCACGGCCGGAATCATGACGCCGAAGCCGTCCGGCGCGATATCGACGAAGCCGTAGCGCGCGCATTCGAGAATGGCCGGGTCCCACAGTTCGTCCTCAACGGTCTGCGTGAGGAATAGCATGCATTTATGAACCGTCTCAGGCGCCGGGTAGTTGTACTCATACTCGGCTTTGCCCGCGTAGCGGCCCAGGAAGCTGTAAATGGCGACAGTGCTCATTGATCAGGTATTTGCTGATTATTTACGTAAAGGCATACTACCACCAGCCGCGCAGCTCAATCGCACGAACAGAACGGGAAATCCATCTTATGTCGTTGCCGCAGGCAAGATAGTTGAAGATCCGAAATTTCCGGACACCCCACAGGAAAATACGATGCGCCCTCTTCGATACTCCATCAACGTGACGCTGGACGGCTGCTGCGATCACAACGCAGCCTCAACGGACGAGGAGCTGCACCGGCACGCGGAGGAAAATATCCGCAACGCCGACGCCCTGCTCTTCGGCCGGGTGATTTACCAAATGATGGAATCGGCGTTCCGCTCGCCGGCGCAAACGGGGGCGCTGCCGGACTGGATGGAGCCGTGGATGATGCCATTTGCACGCACGATCGATGCCAAGAGGAAGTACGTGGTGTCGAATAGCCTGGCGCGGGTGGACTGGAATGCGGAACTCCTGCGCGGGGATTTGGGCGAGGCTGTCCGGCAATTGAAGCGGCAGCCGGGAAATGGGCTGTTCGTGGGCGGCGTGCGGCTGCCGCTGGCATTGGCGCAAATGGGACTGATCGATGAATACGAGTTTATCGTGCATCCCAGAGTGGCCGGACATGGTCCGACGCTGCTCGCGGGATTATCGCAGCATCTCGACTTGCGGCTTGTGGGCCGCGTGGAGTTCGGGTCGGGCGCGGTGGCGATGCGCTACGTGCCGGGAGCATGACGTTGACCAGATACCCGTGCTCCAGATGGAAGCGCGTCCTTTGCGCATGCAAACCGATCCCCCAGCGCGCGTGAAGAATGCGCGAAGCGTGCAGCGGCAGCGTGCCGACTAAACCTGCATCGCCCGAGGCATCCGAGCCTTCCGCAATGATGCGGCGCCGATCGCCGGACAGCGTCTGATTGCCTCGCAAGGCGGCACGGCTACAGCAAAGCCGGGCGACGTGGTTCCTGGCTGCGCACTCACGTTGATCGTGAGGTTGTTGCGCGCCGCCGCAGCGGCAAATGCCGGAAATCGCGTTGAACGATTCCTGGTTCGACCTGGTGCCGCTCGCCCGGCCAACGTTGCTCCCGTAGCGGATCAGGGTAAGCGCGAACTCGCCGGTCGCGACAAGCGCTTATGACGATACGCCCCTCAGGATTGTGAGACGAATTAGCACGATATTGAGTATTTTATGCGTATCCAGGCTCATTCGCTGGGAATAAAGTACACCCATCGAAACCACTGTCTTAAAGGAAAAAATCATGACTCGTATCGTTACTCCCGCGATTGCAGAAGCCACCGGCGCCAGCGCTGAAGTGTATGCGCAGATCAAGAAAGCCGCAGGCGCCGTGCCGAACACTTTTGCGACGATCGGCGCACACGGCCCCGCCGCACTTAAAGCAGTGCTGGCTGCCGATGGCGCCGTGACTTCGCTGAGCAAGCAGGATCAGGAAACCATCAAGCTGCTGGTAAGCGAAATAGCCGGCTGCGACTACTGCGTTGCCGCGCACACCATGCTGGGAAAGATGACCGGCCTCACGCGTGAATCGATGCAGCAGATCCGCAGTTTCCAGCCGACCGGCGAGCCGAAGCGCGACGCGCTGGTGCGCCTGGTGCGCCTGTTGCAGCAAACCAGCGGCACGATCCTGCAGTCCGAGTTCGATGCGATCAAGGCGGCGGGCTACAGCGACCAGCAGATCGTCGAAATCAGCCTGGTGATCGCGACAACCACATTCACCAATGTATTCAACCGCATCAACGATACCGTCGTCGATTTCCCGGCAGTCAGCTAAGGAGAAAAAATAATGAATGCCCTCGTCAACCTGCTTGCCCGCTCCGGTCTGTTGAAGCGCGATCTCGACTACCATTTGCTTCGCGCTTCGATGGTGATCATCTTCGCGTGGTTCGGATACGATAAATGGTTCAACGTCGAGATCCGGGATTTGCTTCCATTGATCACCAATGGCCCATTCATCTCGTGGACGATCCCGGCGCTGGGTATCGGCGGCACGAGTGTACTGCTGGGCGCTGCAGAATGGACTTTCGGCTCGCTGCTGCTGCTGGGGTTCTGGAACAAAAAATTGGGCGTGCTCGGTGCGCTGGGCGGCATCGTCACGTTCATCGGCACCCTCACGATCCTGCCGTTCGCCCCTGGCGCCTGGCATCCGGAAGCTGGCGGATTCCCGGCGATGACAATTGTTGCAGCCTTCCTGCTGAAGGACCTGGTGCTGCTGGTTGTATCTGCCTATCTGCTTAAGCAGGACGTTGTCCGGGTGCTCGAAGAACGGGATTCAAACGCCGGGCAAATGCGCAAGGTGCGCTGACAGCCTTTCAGACCGCTCATGGACCTTGAGCGGTCGCTTTTCAGCAAAACCCGTCCTGGGAGCGCGAGCCGGGGGCAGTTCAGGACCGTTCCGTGCGGCGCGCGCCGGGCAGGTGGCCTGGGTCGGAGGGAGCGGCGAGGAAGGCGCCGACTGCGGGGCTGTAGCCGGCGGTGTCGGCCTTGCGCAGGAAGCGCAGGAGGAAGTAGTCGGCCAGGAGTTCGGCCTGGGCTTCCATGTTGTAGTCGCACAGCGCAAGGCCGGCGGAGAGTTCGTAGTCGTAGGACAGGCCGAGGCGGATGGCGCCGCGCAGGCGCACCGGATAGCCCAGCTGATGCTGCCAGACGTGCACCATCTCGTGCATGAACCAGTGCTGCTCCTCAGCCGACGCGGTGGAGAAGTCGTCGCGGAAGCGGGAGGAATGGAAGTACAGGGAGCCGTTGGGCGTGATGCAGACGTTGCGCGGCTGAAGCAGGGGGAGATAGCGGGTGTTGTGGACGCGCACCCGCTCATAGTCGATGGCCGCGCCAAACAGCAGGCGGGCCATCGCTATCTCGCCCGCCGTGAGTGGACGGGCGATGCGCGGCATATCAGGCGCGCAGCGAGGAGGCGGCCTTGGCGATGGCCGTGATGCGGTCCCAGTCGCCGGCCGCCATGGCGTCCTTCGGCGTCAGCCAGGAGCCGCCGACGCAGGCAACGTTCTTCAGCGCCAGGAAAGCCGGTGCGGTTTCCTGCGAGATGCCGCCAGTCGGGCAGAAGGTCACGTCCGGCAGCGGGCCGCCGATGCCGTTCAGCATGCCGACGCCGCCGGCAGGCACCGCCGGGAACAGCTTGAGCTGCCTGAAGCCCTGCTCGCGCGCCTTCATTACTTCCGACGGCGTCATCACGCCAGGCAGCAGTGGCAGGCCGGAGGACTTGGCCGCGCCGATCAGGGCATCGGTCAGGCCCGGCGACACGCCGAACACCGCGCCCGCATCGCGTGCGGCGGCAAATTCTTCCGGCTGCGTCAGCGTGCCGACGCCGACGATGGCGCCTTCCACTGCGCTCATGGCGCGGATCGCGCCCAGGCCGTGCGGCGTGCGCAGCGTCACTTCCAGCACGCGGATGCCGCCTGCCACCAGCGCTTTCGCCAGCGGCACGGCGTGGTCGGGATCGTCGATCGCGATCACTGGGATCACGGCCGAAGTACGCATAATTTCAAGTAAGGTCATATCAGGCTTTCTTGATCAGGAAATCTTCATCGGAACCGGGAACGGTATTGCCCACGTTGTCGCCGCCGTGCAGCTCCCTGGTGGTCTGGATCGGCGATGGCAGCGGGAAGATGGTGGCGCCCTGCTCCGCCGCGCACACGCTGCTGCGGAACACGGAGAACAGTTCGCGGCCCATGCCGATGGTGTTTGGCGACAGGTCGGCCTGCGCCAGCGAGCGGGCATGCCATACGTCGGACGATACCAGCGCTTCCAGCGTGCCGGAAACGGCATCGACGCGAATGATGTCGCCGTCGCGCACCAGGCCCAGCGGACCGCCGGCCAGGACTTCAGGCGAGACGTGGATCGCGGCCGGGATCTTGCCCGATGCGCCGGACATGCGGCCATCGGTCACCAGCGCCACCTTGCGGCCGGCGTCCTGCAGGTTGGCCAGCGCCGGGGTCAGCGCGTGCAGTTCCGGCATGCCGTTGGCGCGCGGGCCCTGGAAGCGGATCACGGCCACGAAGTCGCGATCCAGCTTGCCGGCCTTGTAGGCGGCCATGAAATCCTCCTGCGAATCGAAGGTCAGCGCAGGCGCTTCCACCGACTGGTGTTCCGGCTTCACGGCGGACACCTTCATCACCGCGCGGCCCAGGTTACCCTGCACCAGCACCATGCCGCCGTCCTTGGAGAACGGGTTGGAGACCGGGCGCAGCACCTTGTCGTCGGCGCTCACGGCCGGCGCATCCTTGAACATCACGCCTTCGCCGTCTTCGCTCAGGAACGGCTCCGCGCAGTGCTTGCGCAGGCCCTTGCCGAGGATGGTGGTCACGTCTTCGTGCAGCAGGCCGGCATCCAGCAGTTCGCGGATCACGTAGCCGGTACCGCCGGCGGCGTGGAAGTGGTTCACGTCCGCATCGCCGTTCGGGTAGATGCGGCACAGCAGCGGCACCACGTGCGACAGTTCGTTGAAATCGTCCCAGTCGATCACGATGCCGGCTGCCTTGGCGATGGCCACCAGGTGCAGCGTGTGGTTGGTCGAACCGCCGGTGGTCAGCAGGCCGACGATGGCATTGACGATGGACTTCTCATCCACCACATGGCCCACCGGGATGTACTCGTTACCCAGTTCGGTCAGCTGCGAGGCGCGCACGGCGGCGGCGGCGGTCAGCTTGTCGCGCAGCGGGGTGTATGGGTTGATGAAGGCAGCGCCAGGCAGGTGCAGACCCATGACTTCCATGATCAGCTGGTTGCTGTTGGCGGTGCCGTAGAAGGTACAGGTGCCCGGACCGTGGTAGGACTGCGATTCGCCTTCCAGCAGTTCCTCGCGGGTCGCCTTGCCCTGCGCGTAGCGCTGGCGGATGGCTGCCTTGTCCTTGTTGGACAGGCCGGAGGTCATCGGGCCGGCCGGCACGAACACCGCCGGCAGATGGCCGAAGTGCAGCGCGCCGATCAGCAGGCCCGGCACGATCTTGTCGCACACGCCGAGGTAGCACACGGAATCGAACATATTGTGCGACAGCGCCACGGCGGCGGACATGGCGATCGCGTCGCGCGAGAACAGCGACAGCTCCATGCCCGGCTGGCCCTGGGTCACGCCGTCGCACATGGCCGGTACGCCGCCGGCGAACTGGGCGACCGCGCCCGCGCCGCGCACGGCATCCTTGATGATGGCCGGGAAGTGTTCGAAGGGCTGGTGCGCCGACAGCATGTCGTTGTAGGCGGATACGATGGCCACGGAAGGCTTTTTCACTTCCTTCAGCACCAGCTTGTCGTTGGCCGGGAAGGCGGCAAAGCCGTGCGCCAGGTTCGTGCAGGACAGGGTTCCGCGCTGGGTGCGTCCCTTGACGCGGGCGGCCTCGAGATGGGCCAGGTAGGCGCCGCGCGATGGGCGGCTGCGCTGGATAATTCGCGCGGTAACTTTTTCCAGGACTGGATGCAACGGCATGATCGTTCCTTATGAATAGAATTATCAGAAATTTTACTACAAAATTACCCCACCCCGCATCTTTCGCATGGAAGAATAAAGCCGCATTATCAAATCGATAGGCATCCTTGCCCTATGGCAGGCACAGCAGGACCGTGCCGCGATTTTTTTGTAGTGAATTTACCGATTTATCCTGTATAGTTGAATAATATTCTCACACCAATACAACCATCGAATCAAAATGCACCAGCCTGCCCTGACCTCCACACCCGCCTTCCAGGCCCTGGAAATCCACGCGCATGACGCCCGCGAATGGCAGATGCGCCAACTGTTTGCACAAGACCCGCAGCGCTTCCCGCGCATGAGCGTGGAAGCGGCCGGACTGTTCCTCGACTATTCGAAGAACCGCGCCAGCGCCGAAACCATCGAATTGCTGGTCCACCTGGCCCGCACGCGCCATGTTGCCGAGCAGCGCGATGCGATGTTTGCCGGGGAAAAGATCAATATTACCGAACGCCGCGCCGTGCTGCACACGGCCCTGCGTATGCCGCGTGGCAAACAGCTGGTGGTCGATGGCCAGAATGTCAACGCCGACGTGCACGCCGTGCTGGACCGCATCAAGGTGTTTACCGACAAGGTGCGCAACGGCGGCTGGCTGGGACGCACCGGCAAGCCGATCACGGACGTGGTCAACATCGGCATCGGCGGCTCCGACCTGGGCCCGAAGATGGCCGTGCTGGCCCTGCGCTCCTACTGCCATCCGCGCCTGAAGATGCATTTCGTGTCCAATGTGGACGGGCACGATATGGATGCCGTGCTGTCGCAGGTGAATTCCGAGACCACGCTGTTCATCGTCGCCTCCAAGACCTTTACCACCGCCGAAACCATGCTGAATGCGCAGACCGCGCGCAACTGGTTCCTGCAGACGGCCAGGGAAGACGACCTGCCGCGCCACTTCGTGGCCGTGTCCACCAACACCGACGCGGTGCGCGCCTTCGGCATCGATCCGGAAAACATGTTCCCGTTCTGGGACTGGGTCGGCGGCCGCTACTCGCTGTGGTCGGCCATCGGCCTGTCGGTGGCGATTGCGGTCGGCTTCGGCTACTTCCAGGCCATGCTGGAAGGCGCGCATGAAATGGACGAGCACTTCCGCACTGCCCCGCTGGAGCAGAACATGCCGGTGCTGCTGGCCATGATCGGCTTCTGGAACCGCCAGTTCCTGGGCGCCACCTCGCTCTCCATCGCGCCCTACCACCAGGACCTGAACCGCTTCCCGGCCTACCTGCAGCAGCTGGACATGGAAAGCAACGGCAAGCGCGTGACCAAGACCGGCCAGCCGGTGGACACCGTCACCTGCCCGGTAGTCTGGGGCGAATGCGGCACCAACGCGCAGCACGCCTACTTCCAGCTCCTGCACCAGGGCACGGATGCGACGCCGATCGACTTTATCGCTGCGCTGCGCGCCTCGCACGACCTGCCGGGTCATCACGATGCGCTGCTGGCGAACTGCTTCGCCCAGTCGGAAGCCTTCATGAAGGGCAAGACCGATGCCGAAGTGCGCGCCGAACTGAAGGGCGCCGGCATGGCCGCTGCCGACATCGAAGAACTGGTGCCGCACAAGACCTTCCCGGGCAACCGTCCCTCCAACACCATCGTGATGGAGCAGCTGACGCCGGCCACGCTGGGCGCCCTGATCGCGCTGTACGAGCACAAGACCTTCGTGCAGGGCGTGATCTGGAACGTCGCCAGCTTCGACCAGTGGGGCGTGGAACTGGGCAAGGTGCTGGCCAGGAAGATCCAGGCCGAACTGGCCGGCGAGTCCGACGCAGCGGTGCACGACAGCTCCACCAACGGCCTGATCGCCCGCGCCAAGGCGGCACAAATCCAATGAGCGCCTACGACATCCAGCTCGCCTGCGACGCCGCCATGAGCGTGGGCGAAGGCCCGTTATGGTCGCCGGAAGAGAAAGCCCTGTACTGGGTGGATATCGAAGGCAAGGCGGTGCACCGGCTGTGCTCCGCCAGCGGCAAGCATGAGCAGTGGGCCATGCCGGCCGAACCGTCGGCGCTGGCGCGCGATGCGCACGGCGGCCTGGTGGTCGCGCTGCGCAGCGGCTTCGCCCATCTGGATACCGGCAGCGGCAAGCTGACGCCGATTGCCGGTGCGCCTTACGAGCAGTCCATCACCCGCTTCAACGACGGCAAGGTCGATGCGGCCGGCCGCTTCTGGGTCGGCACCATTTACGAACCGCGCGACAAGCCGGCCGCCGAGATGTTCGTGCTGGAACGCGGCGCCGTGCGCAAGGCCTGGTCGGGCGGCATGACCAATTCCAATGGCCTGGGGTTCAGCCCCGATGGCAAGACCATGTTCCACGCCGATACCGCCACGCACCGCGTGCGCGCCTTCGACTTCGACGTGAAAACGGGCACGGTATCGGGCGAGCGCGAGGTGCGCCGCTTTGACGACAACAAGTCCTCGCCGGAATACGGCGGCCGCCCTGACGGCGCGGCAGTCGATAGCGAAGGCAATTACTGGGTCGCCATGTTCGAGGGCGGCCGCATCGTGAAACTGTCCCCGTCCGGCGAACTGCTGGATGAGATCAAGCTGCCCGTACGCTGCCCGACCATGGTGGCTTTCGGCGGCGCCGACCTGCGCACGCTGTATATCACCAGCGCCAGCAAGCGTCCGGCGGAAGAACTGGCTGCGCTGCCGCTGAGCGGCAAGCTGCTGTCGGTGCGCGTACCGGTAGCCGGCCGCATCGAGCCGGCGTATGTAGCCTGAACACATCCACATAACATTGACACACCACCAAGATACTATGGCACTCACCGATTTTGACCTGGTTCTGTTTGGCGGCAGCGGCGACCTCGCCATGCGCAAATTGCTGCCCGCGATGTACAGCCGCGACGTGTGCGGCGACCTGCCGCCGACCGCACGCATCATCTGCGTCGGCCGCGCCGAGAGCAGCCAGGAAGAGTTCATCAGGATGGTGAACACCGACAGCCGTCCGCACAACAAGGCGTCCAAGGGTTCGGAGGAGAGCTGGGCGCGCTTCCTGGGCCGCATCACCTATGTCTCGCTGAACGCGACCGACGCCGCCACCTACAAGCCGCTGGCCGAGGCGCTGCGCAACGACCTGTCGCTGAACCGCGTGTACTACCTGGCCACGCCGCCGGCCCTGTTCTCGCAGATCTGCGACAACCTGAAAGCCAACAAGCTGGTGGCGCCGAATTCGCGCGTGGTGCTGGAAAAGCCGCTGGGCCGCGACCTGGCCTCGGCCAAGCAGATCAACAAGGAAGTGGGCAAGGTCTTCGAGGAATCGCAGATCTACCGTATCGACCACTACCTGGGCAAGGAAACCGTGCAGAATCTGCTGGCCCTGCGCTTCGGGAACATCCTGTTCGAGCCGCTGTGGCGCCGCGAATGGATTTCGGACGTGCAGATCACCATCGCCGAGAAACTGGGCGTGGGCAACCGCATCGGCTACTACGACACGTCCGGCGCGCTGCGCGACATGCTGCAGAACCACCTGCTGCAGCTGCTGTGCATCGTGGCCATGGAGCCGCCCACCTCGATCGCGCCGGATGCCGTGCGCGACGCCAAGCTGCAGGTGCTGCGCTCGCTGAAGCGCTTCACGCCGACCACGCTGGCGCAGAACATCGTGCGCGGCCAGTACCGCGCCGGCCATGTCGATGGCCAGGCGGTGCCGAGCTACCGCGACGAGCCGGAAGCGCCGCAACATTCGCGCACCGAGACCTTCGTGGCAATGAAGGCGGAAGTGGACACCTGGCGCTGGGCCGGTGTGCCGTTCTACCTGCGCACCGGCAAGCGCATGGCCGACGGCCTGGCCGAGATCGTGGTGCGCTTCAAACAGATCCCGCATTCGATCTTCAACCAGCCGACCTCCAGCTTCCAGCCGAATTCCCTGGTGATCCGCCTGCAGCCGGACGAAGGCCTGCGCATGAACCTGATGGCCAAGACGCCGGGCGAAGGCATGCGCCTGAAACCGGCCGAGCTGGAACTGGACTTCCGCGAAACCTTCAAGATGCCGCGCATGGACGCTTACGAGCGCCTGCTGCTCGACGTGCTGCGCGGCCAGCTGACCCTGTTCATGCGCGGCGACGAGCTGGAAGCGGCGTGGGAATGGGTCGAGCCGATCCTGAATCACTGGGAGCAGGACGAGAGCTCGCCGCTGCCGTATGCCTCGGGCACCTGGGGGCCGGCCGCAGCCAGCGCACTGATTGGCCGCGATGGCCTGCAATGGCGCGAAGAAGCGCTGCCTGAAGATTAAGTGGTGGCTGAGACGTGCTATTAGATTCCATCCGCACCCAGCTCGACTCGCTCTCGAAGTCCGAGCGCAAAGTCGCGCTGGCAGTGCTCGACAATCCCTCGCGCACGGTAGGCGCCAACATCACCTCGCTGGCGAAGACGGCGCAGGTGTCGGAGCCGACCGTGGTGCGCTTCTGCCGTACCCTGGGCTACGACGGCTGGCACGAGTTCAAGCTGAAGCTGGCGCAGGGCCTGGCCCTGGCCCTGCCCGGCCTGAACGAACAGCCGGCGCAGGACGACCTGGCTGCCGACCTGATTTCGAAGATCTGCAGCCGTTCCATCAACACCCTGCTGGACTTGCGCAACAACCTGCACGCGGAGCCGGTGCAGAAGGCGCTGGACATCCTGTCGCGGGCCAAGAAGATCGAGTTCTACGGACAGGGCACGTCCGGCATCGTGGCGACCGATGCGCAGCACAAGTTCTTCCGTTCCGGCGTGCCGACCGTGGCGTATTCCGATCCGGCCATCCACAGCATTTCGGCGGCGCTGCTGCGCGAGGGCGATGCGGTGGTGGCGATTTCGCAGCGCGGCAATAACCCGGCGCTGGTGCGCTCGGCCAAGCTGGCGCGCGAAGGCGGGGCCGACGTGATCGTGCTGGCGCCGTCCGGCACCCAGTTGTCGGAAGCGGCGACGGTGCTGATTCCGATCGACCTGATTTTCGCCACCGATCCGTATACGCCGATCTCGGCGCGCCTGGCTTACCTGGTGGTGATCGACGTGCTGGCAGTCGGCCTGGCGCTGCAGCGCGGTCCGGAGTTCCGCAAGAAGATGCTCAATGCCCAGAAGGCGCTGCAGGAGTTCGACATGCAGTTCGATTCCTTCATCGGCTAGGACCTGCCGTCTTTCCGGACGGCTTGTCATTGGTTCCACAGGCAGCCCAAGATCACCGCGTTCATCGCGGCATTAAACGCAGCGTGCGCCGCCATCGCAGGATACAGCGAGCCGCTGCGTTTTCTGATGCGCGCAAACAGCAGCGCCACGCCGGACATCAGCAGCACCCACAGCGCCGCCGTCCGCACGTTCGGCTTTTCCTCCAGCGCGCGCTGCAGCAGGCCACGGAAAAAGATCTCATCGCCGATGGGGCTGAAGATCACGGCCGGTACGGTAAAGATCAGGTATGGCGCGGGCATGCCGAGCGCGCTGGTGTCCAGCGTGCCGCGATAGTAGGAAGCTATGCTGACGAACCAGTTGTCGGCGCTGGCGCCGGACCCAGCGGCAGCACGCTGCGCCGCGCGAGAACATTTGTTTGCATTCCGCCAATGTGCATCCAAAATAGGCACTTGGCAACATTTCCATGCCCTATAATCGCGGCCATGCTTGAATCGAATATGTTCGGCCGTATCCTCGGCCTCGCCAATCTTGGCATGATGGTGCTGGACTCCGGCCAGCGCGTGATGTACTGGAACCAGTGGCTCGCCAGCCGCTCGGGCTTGTCCGCCAGCCGCGTGCAGGGACAGCCGCTGCTGGAACTCTTCCCCGAACTCGCGGGCCAGCGCGTGGAACAGGCGGTGCTGACCGCCCTGTCCAGCAACCTGCCCTCCGCCCTGCCGCCGGGCCAGGACAGCACGCCCTTCCCGCTCTTCCCGGCAGGCACCTGGGGCGGCGACCGCATTTGCCAGTCCGTGAACGTGACGCCTTTCACCGAAGGCAAGGAACGCTACTGCCTGGTGGAAGTGGGCGACGTGACCGGCACGCTGGGCCGCGAGCGCCAGCTGCGCGGACAGGCGGAAGCGCTGCGCGCGCAATCGTATGTGGACGGCCTGACCGGCATCGCCAACCGGCGCCACTTCGACGTGGCGCTGGAGCGCGAACTGCGCCGCGCGCAGCGCAACAACGGCCAGCTGTCGCTGCTGCTGATGGACATCGATTCCTTCAAGGCCTACAACGACCATTTCGGCCACCAGCAGGGCGACGCCTGCCTGACCATGGTCGCGGAAGCGTTCGCCTCGCGCCTGCAGCGCCCCGCCGACCTGGCGGCGCGCTACGGCGGCGAGGAATTTGCCGCCGTGCTGCCGGACACCAGCGCCGAGCAGGCCGCCCAGCACGCGGAAGTGATCCGCGCCTACGTGGAATCGCTGAAACTGGCGCACGCACCGAAAGCCGTGCACCCGCACGTTACGCTCAGCATCGGCGTGGCCAGCTTCGAAAAATCGCGCCTGGCCGATGCCAAGTCCCTGCTGGAAGCCGCCGACCGCGCGCTGTACGCGGCCAAGCACGGCGGCCGCAACCAGGTGGTGGTGGACGCTCAGCCCTTGTAGAAATAGGGATCGAGCACGCTGACCGGCGTGATCCTGTCCACCGGCAGGTGGTTTGCCTCAGCCGTTTCCCGGATCGCATCCGGGGACGGCGCTTCATACAGGCAGTAGGTCTTTTTCAGGTCGTCGCTCACATACGAATGAATCCAGGTGACGCCGCTGCGGGCATTGGCCCCGATCACGGCGTCGCACGCCTGCGCGCCCTCGGCGTTGACGGGAATGTGCAGGCCGTCGGGAAAAGTGCGTTCGACAATATAGCGTGGCATGGTGGTTCTCCTCGGTTCAGGATCAGGCAGCGCGGCTCGGCGGCCGCATCCTTTCACCATAGGCGATGGCGGAGGATTGTGCGACCGATTCCGCAGCCGATGCGGCGACCTGCTGCGCGATGATGTCGGCAGTGGCGGCGGCCAGCGTCCAGCCGAGGTGGCCGTGGCCGGTGTTGTAGAAGATGCCGGGCCGGGCGCCGCGGCCGACCTTCGGCAGCATCGCTGGCGTCATGGGGCGCAGGCCGGCCCAGGGCGTGGTGTCGTCCGTGCGGATGGCAGGGAAAGTGTTTTGCACCCAGTCCACCAGCGGCCGGATCCGCTCGGGGCGGATGGTGCGGTCGAAGCCGGCGAATTCGGCGGTGCCGGCGACGCGCAAGCGCTTGCCGCCGAAGCGGCTGGCGACCAGCTTGCGCGCGTCATCGACGAGGCTGACCGTTGGCGCGGCTGCGCGGCTGGCCTCGTCGTTCAGGCTGACCGTGATCGAATAGCCTTTTACCGGATAGACGTTGACGCGGTCGCCCACTGACGCCGCCAGCGCGCGGCTGGCGGTGCCGGCGCAGATCACGGCAGCGTCAAAGCGCTCCCCGCAGCGCTCGCCCCCATGCAGCGCCGCGACCTGCACGCCGGATGCGGCAGCGCTGTCCAGCGCAAGCACTTCGTGCCCGCACAGCACGCGCACGCCGCGCCGTTCGGCCGCCGCGGCCAGCCCGGCCGTGAACTTGTGGATATCGCCCGAGCTGTCACTGGCGGTAAAAAATCCGCCATAGAACTCGCCCTGCAGCGCCGGCTCGATCGCGCGCATCTCGGCCGGCGTAACCGCCTCGCGCTGCAAGCCGCCCTGCGCCAGCAGGGCCGACACGCGCAGGGCATGCTCAAAACCCGCCCTGTCGCGGCACACATGCAAAATCCCCTCGCGCCGCAGATCGAAGCCGATGCCCTCCTCGCCGGCCCAGGAAAACAGGTGCTCGCGCGCCGCCACGGCCAGCCGCGCAAGGGCCACCGTCGTCTCTTCATAACGCGGAATCGCCGCAAGGAATTCGGCAAACCAGGAAAGCTGGTGCCAGCCGGCCGACGGCCGCACCAGCAGCGGCGCATCGCGGCGCAGCATCCACAGCAAACCCTTGCGCACGTTCGGCCAGCTAGTCCAGGCCTCGGCATGCGAAGCCGACAGCTGGCCGCCGTTGGCAAAGCTGGTTTCCAGCGCCGGCCCTGCATGGCGTTCGTACAGCGTCACCCCGATTCCAAGCCGGGAAAGTGCATAGGCGGTTGTGACACCGGTAACGCCACCACCGATAACAGCAACCTTCATAACGCTCCGTCGGATATTGTGACAAAGCGACAATACCATCAAAGCGCCCGCCGCGGGCTGCTACAATACGCCCTTTCGTCCCCCACTTTGTATTGGTGCTTCATGAACCAGCTCGAACAGCTCAAGCAGTACACCACCGTGGTCGCCGACACCGGCGATTTCCAGTCGATCAAGGCCTACGCGCCGCAGGATGCCACGACCAACCCGTCGCTGATCCTGAAGGCCGTGCAAAAGGATGAATACAAGCCGCTGCTGGAAAAAGCCGTGCGCGACAATCCGGGCGCGTCCACCGGCACCATCGTTGACCACCTGCTGATCGCCTTTGGTACCGAAATCCTGAAATACGTGCCGGGCCGCGTATCGACCGAAATCGACGCCGCCCTGTCCTTCGACATCCAGGGCAACGTGAGCAAGGGCCGCGAGCTGATCGCCCTGTACGAAAAGGCCGGCATCCCGCGCGAGCGCGTGCTGATCAAGATCGCCTCCACCTGGGAAGGCATCCGCGCTTCCGAGATCCTGGAAAAGGAAGGCATCAAGACCAATATGACCCTGCTGTTCTCGCTGTGCCAGGCCATCGCCTGCGCCGAAGCCGGTTCGCAGCTGATCTCCCCGTTCGTCGGCCGCATCTACGACTGGTACAAGAAGTCCACCGGCATCGACTACCAGGGCGCCGAAGATCCGGGCGTGCAGTCCGTCAAGCGCATCTACAACTACTACCGCAAGTTCGGCTACCGGACCGAAGTGATGGGCGCATCCTTCCGCAACACCAGCCAGATCCTGGAACTGGCCGGCTGCGACCTGCTGACCATCAGCCCGGACCTGCTGCAAAAGCTGGCCGACACCAGCGCGCCGGTCGAGCGCAAGCTGAACACCGAGTCCGCCGGCGCCGATGCACTGGGCAAGATTGCGGTCGATGAAAAGACCTTCCGCTTCATGCTGAATGAAGACGCGATGGGCACCGAGAAGCTGGCTGAAGGCATCCGCGCCTTCGTGGCCGACGCGGGCAAACTGAAGCAGATGATTTCCGCCCTGCGCTAAGCCGCGCCAGGCAGCGATCCCGCGTTCAGGCGGCGGTCTTCGAGGAGGCCGCCGCTCCGATCGTCCCCAGCAGGCCGGCCACGGCCAGCACATACCACAGCGACAGCGTATTGCCCGACGGGTGAATCAGCGCCGTTGCCTCTAGCACCAGACCGGCCGCCGAGGCCAGCGCCAGCACCAGCAGCAGGCAGGACACGGCAAACGACAAGGCCCGGAAATTCCCCACCTTCGCGCCGGTTGCAAACAGCGTGTAACCGGTCACGCTCAGCAGCGGAAACAGCACCCACAGCATGGCTCCGCTGTCCAGGGCAGCCAGCCCCAGCGGCACCAGGACCAGCACCACGCCTGCAAACATGCCCAGCGCCAGCAGCGCCCCACCCACGATTGCCAGGATCATCATGTTCTCCTAAGGTAACATTGTCACTTTTATGGCAGTTCTGGCATGTACAAAACGTTACATTTGACACTGTTATACAATGCCCTGCTTGTTTCTGCCATTAACCCAACACGAGACATCCATGATACCTGCACCACGGTACCTGCCCGTTGCCGCCGCTGTCCTGACCCTGACGCTGGCTGCCTGCGGCGACAAGAAAGACGCCAATCAAGCTCCTCCCCCACCACCGCAAGTCGCCGTCATTACCGTTGCCACCGGCAGCCTGGCCATTACCGATGAGTTGCCTGGCCGCGTGGAAGCCTACCGCATCGCCCAGGTACGGGCCCGTACTCCCGGCATCGTGCTGAAGCGCGTATTCCAGGAAGGCGGCGACGTGAAAGCCGGCGAAGTCCTGTTCCAGATCGACCCGGCCCAGTTCCAGGCCAGCTACGACAGCGCCGAAGCTGCCGTGGCGCGCGCCGAAGCCAACCTGGCCCAGGCCGACCTGAAGGTCAGGCGCTACAAGCCGCTGCTGGCGGCGCAGGCGGTCAGCCAGCAGGAATACGACGATGCGATCACCGCGCAGAAACAGGCCAACGCCGATCTGCAGACGGCGCGCGCCAGCCGCAAGACGGCCGGCCTGACCCTGGGCTACGCCACCGTGAGCTCGCCGATTTCCGGCCGCGTGGGCCGCGCCCTCGTCACCGAAGGCGCGCTGGTGGGCCAGAACGAAGCCACCCCCATGGCGCTGGTGCAGCAGCTCGATCCCATCTACGTGACCATTACCCAGTCCTCGGCCGAACTGCTGCGCCTGAAGCAGGCGCTGGCCAGCGGCAAACTGAAGAGCATGGGCAAGGACCAGGCGCGCGTCACGCTGGAACTGGAAGACGGCACCGAATACGGCACCGCCGGCAAGCTGCTGTTCTCGGACGTGACGGTGGATGAAAGCACCGGTTCGGTCTCGATGCGCGCCGAATTCCCGAATCCGAAACGCACCCTGCTGCCGGGCATGTATGTGCGCACCCACCTGGAGCAGGGCGTGAACGAGCAGGCCATTACCGTGCCGCAGCAGGCCGTGGTGCGCGGCGCCGAAGGCTCGACCGTGTTCGTGGTCGGCGCCGACAACAAGGTCAGCGCCGTGCCGGTGAAAGCCGAAGAATCGCAGGGCAAGAACTGGGTGATCTCCTCCGGCCTGAAGGGCGGCGAGCGCATCATGGTGGAAGGCTTCCAGAAGACCAAGCCGGGCGGCACCGTCACGCCGGTGGCCTGGGCCGGTCCGCCGAAAGTCGCGGTCTCCGGTGCGCCGGGCGCCGCGCCTGCCGCCGCCTCCGCTCCTGCCGGCGCCGCGCCGGCGCCCGCCACTGGCGCAGCCTCCAAATAACGGGGACCGCTGATGGCAAAGTTCTTTATCGACCGCCCCGTCTTCGCATGGGTGATCGCGCTCTTCATCCTGCTGGGTGGTGCGCTGGCGATCAACATCCTGCCGGTGGCGCAGTATCCGACCATCGCCCCGCCGTCCATCGTCGTCACCGCCAGCTACCCGGGCGCTACCGCCCAGGTGCTGGACGACTCGGTCACTTCCGTGATCGAGCAGGAGATGAACGGTGCGGACGGGCTGCAATACGTTGAATCGGAAAGCACGGCCGCCGGCGGCGTCACGATTACCGTGACCTTCCAGCCGGGCACCAACCCGGACCTGGCCGCGGTGGACGTGCAAAACCGCATCAAGCGCGTCGAATCGCGCCTGCCGCAGGCGGTGATCCAGCAGGGCGTGCAGGTAAACAAGGCACGCTCCAACATCCTGATGTTCGTCGGCGCCTATTCCGAAGACGGCAGCATGGACCCGAACGCCATCGGCGACTACCTGGCGCGCAACGTGCTGAACGACGTCAAGCGCCTGCCGGGCGTGGGCCAGGCCCAGCTGTTCGGTACCGAACGCGCGATGCGCGTGTGGGTGGACCCGGAAAAGCTGGTCGGCTACAAGCTGAACATGGCTGACGTGACGGCGGCCATCCGCGCCCAGAACGCCCAGGTGGCGTCCGGCACCGTCGGCGACCTGCCGAACCGCCGCGAGCAGACCTACAACGCGCCGGTGGTGGTGACCGGCCAGCTGACCTCGATCGAGGAGTTCGGCAACGTGATCCTGCGCGCCACCCCGAACGGCGCCACCGTGCGCCTGAAGGACGTGGCGCGCCTGGAACTGGGCGGCGCCAACTACAACATCAGCGCGCGCCTGAACGGCAAGCCTTTCGTCGCCATCGCCGTGCAGCAGTCGCTGACCGGCAATGCCCTGGCCACCGCCAACCTGGTGCGCGCCAAGATGGACGAGCTGCAGAAATACTTCCCGCCCGGCCTGAAATACACCATCCCTTACGACACCTCGCTGTTCGTCAAGATCTCCATCGAGGAAGTGGTCAAGACGCTGCTGGAAGCAGTGTTCCTGGTGTTCCTGGTGATGTACCTGTTCCTGCAGAACATCCGCTACACCCTGATCCCGACCATCGTGGTGCCGGTGGCCCTGATGGGTACCTTCGCCGCCATGCAGGTGTTCGGCTTCTCCATCAACGTGCTGACCATGTTCGGCATGGTGCTGGCCATCGGTATCCTGGTCGATGACGCCATCGTGGTGGTGGAGAACGTGGAACGCATCATGAGCGAGGAAGGCCTGTCGCCGCGCGAAGCAACGCGCAAGGCCATGGGCCAGATCACCGGCGCCATCATCGGTATCACCCTGGTGCTGATTGCCGTGTTCATCCCGATGGCCTTCTTCGGCGGCGCGGTGGGCGCGATCTACCGCCAGTTCTCGCTGTCCATGGTATCGGCCATGATCTTCTCGGCGCTGATGGCGCTGTCGCTGACGCCGGCGCTGTGCGCCACCATGCTGAAGCCGGTCGAAGCCGGCCACCATCACGAGAAGCGCGGCTTCTTCGGCTGGTTCAACCGCAGCTTCAACACCACCGCCACCGGCTACCAGGGCTGGATCGCCCGGATGCTGAACAAGACCGGGCGCTACCTGCTGATCTACGCGGCCCTGCTGGGCATCGTGGCCTTCCTGTACGTGCGCCTGCCGTCCTCCTTCCTGCCGAACGAAGACCAGGGCTACATCATCACCAACGTGCAGCTGCCGCCGGGCGCTTCGCGCAGCCGCGCCGAGGACGTGCTGGCCGAGGTGGACGCCTACTTCCGCAAACAGCCGGGCGTGGCGCGCACCATTGCCGTCGCCGGTTTCAGCTTCTCGGGCAATGGCCAGAATGCGGGCCTGGTGTTCGTGCCGCTGAAGGACTGGAAGGAACGCGGCGCCGAGGATACGGCGGAAAAGATTGCGGCCAAGGCCTTCAAGGACCTGTCCGGCATCAAGGATGCGATCATCTTCCCGCTCAGTCCGCCGCCGATCCGTGAACTGGGGAATGCCACCGGCTTCACGGCCCGCCTGCAGGACCGCAGCTCGGCCGGCCACGAGGCGCTGATTGCCGCGCGCAACCAGCTGCTGGGGCTTGCCGCCAAGAGCGAGATCCTGGCGGGCACCCGCCCTGAAGGCCTGGAGGATGCGCCGCAGCTGTCGCTGGACATCGACCGCGAGAAGGCGAATGCGCTCGGCGTTTCCTTTGCCGACATCAACAGCACGCTGTCCACCGCCCTGGGTTCGTCCTACGTCAACGACTTCTCCAGCAGCAACCGGCAGCAGCGCGTGATCGTGCAGGCCGACCAGGACCGCCGCATGCAGCCGCAGGACATCATGCGTCTCTACGTGCGCAGCGCCACCAGCGGCAATATGGTGCCGTTCTCCTCCTTCGCCACCTCGCACTGGGTCCAGGGCCCGCTGCAGCTGGTGCGCTACAACGGCTATCCCGCCATCCGCCTGACCGGCGGCGCGGCGCCGGGCCGCTCCACGGGTGAAGCGATGGACGAACTGCTGCGCCTGTCGCAGCAGCTGCCGCCGGGCTTCTCGATCGAGTGGACCGGCCAGTCGCTGGAAGAGCGCCTGTCCGGCGCGCAGGCGCCGATGCTGTTCGCCCTGTCCATGCTGGCCGCCTTCCTGGTGCTGGCGGCGCTGTACGAGAGCGAATCGATTCCGGTGGCGGTGCTGCTGGTGGTGCCGCTGGGCGTGCTGGGCGCGCTGCTCGGCGCCCAGCTGCGCGGCTTGCCGAACGACGTGTACTTCAAGGTGGGCCTGATCGCCATTATCGGCCTGTCGGCAAAGAACGCGATTCTGATTATCGAGTTTGCCAAGGACCTGCAGGCGCAGGGCAAGGGCCTGATCGAAGCGACGCTGGAAGCGGTGCACCTGCGCTTCCGCCCGATCATCATGACCTCGCTCGCCTTCATCCTGGGCGTGCTGCCGCTGGTGATCGCCAGCGGCGCGGGTTCGGCCAGCCAGCGCGCCATCGGTACCGGCGTGATGGGCGGCATGATTACCGCGACGGTGCTGGCGGTGTTCCTGGTGCCGGTATTCTTCGTGGTGGTGCGCCAGATCTTCAAGGGCAGCGAACGCCAGCGCCGCCTCGCCGCACATGAACTCGACCTGCCGGAGAACAAGCAATGATGAAAACCTCCCTCACCGTGCTGGGGGCCGCCCTGCTGTCGGCCTGCTCGCTGGCGCCGACTTACGAGCGCCCGGCAGCGCCGGTGTCCGCTGCCTACCCGGCGCTGGCGCCGGCGGGCGGCGCCGCCGGCTCGGCGCTGCCCGCCGACGCCAGCCGCGCCGCCCGTGCGGCGTCCGATATCGGCTGGCGCGAATTCTTTACCGACGAACGCCTGCAGCAGCTGATCGCCACCGCGCTGGACAACAACCGCGACCTGCGCATTGCCGCGCAGCGCATCGAGGAAGCGCGCGGCCTGTACCGCATCCAGCGCGCCGACCGCCTGCCGACGCTGAACGCCACGCTGAGCGAAAGCCGTGCGCGCACGCCCGGCTTCCTGAACGCCAGCGGCGAATCGATGGTCGGCGAGCGCAACGACGCCGGCGTGGGCATCTCCTCTTTCGAGCTGGATTACCTGGGCCGCGTGAAAAGCCTGAGCGACGCCGCGCTGGCCAGCTACCTGGCCAGCGACGAAGCGCGCCAGTCGGCGCAGATCAGCCTGGTGGCGGAAGTGGCGAAAGCCTACTTCACCGAGCGCGCCTTCGCCGAGCAGTACAAGCTGGCACAGAGCAGCTATGAAACGCGCAAGCGCACCTTCGACCTGACGCGCCAGCGCCTGGAAGTGGGCGCCTCTTCCCGCCTCGACCTGCGCTCCAACGAGCAGCTGATGGAAACCGCGCGCGCCTCGGCCCTGTCGCTGGCGCGCCAGCGGGCCCAGGCCGAAAACGCACTGACCCTGCTGGTGGGCGCAGCGCCGCAAGGCGCCGCCAGCGGCGCCATGGCCACGGATGAACAGATCGACGCCATGAGCGCGGTACCGGAAGGCCTGCCTTCCGACCTGCTGGCGCGCCGTCCCGACATCCGCGCCGCCGAGCAGCGCCTGCAGGCGTCCAATGCGAACATCGGCGCCGCGCGCGCCGCCTTCTTCCCGCGCATCTCGCTGACGGCCGCCATCGGCAGCGCCAGCCCGGACTTCTCCGGCCTGTTCGAAGGCGGCAGCCGTACCTGGTCCTTCGTGCCGCAGCTGAGCGTGCCGATCTTCGACAGCGGCCGCAACAGCGCCAATCTGGATGTGAGCTGGGCGCGCAAGAACATCGCCGTGGCCGATTACGAGAAGACCATCCAGGCCGCCTTCCGCGAAGTGGCCGATGCACTGGCCGCGCGCAGCTACCTGGGTGAACAGGTGGCGGCGCAGCGCGCCGTGCAGGATGCCCAGGCCGAGCGCCTGCAGCTGCTGCAGCTGCGCTTCGACAACGGCGTGGCCAGTTCGCTGGACGTGCTGGACGCGCAGCGCGAGCTGTTCAGCGCCGAACAGTCGCTGGTGCAGGCGCGCCTGCTGCGCACCACCAGCGCCATCGACCTGTATCGCGCCCTGGGCGGAGGTCTGAAGTAAGTGGATTCGCCGATCCTCATCCGCCTCGGCGCCCGCGCCCGCCAGCGTATCCAGCAGGAAGGGCTGCGCGCGGCGGATGTGGCCATCGTTCCTGCCGCGGCGGGCGGGCCGAAAGGCCTGATCCTGAGCGGCATCGACCAGTGGCTGTTCGGCGAATGGCTGAAGCAGGCGCCGCGCAAGCGCCGCCTGCTGGGCGCTTCGATCGGCGCCTGGCGCATGGCGGCAGCGTCGCTGCAGGACCCGGTGGCCGGCTTGCGCCGCCTGGCGCACCACTACGCGCACCAGACTTACCCGGCCAAAGTGGATGCGGCCTACGTCAGCCGCACCTGCCGCGGCCTGCTGGACAATGTGCTGGAAGGACGCGGCGCCGAGCCGCTGTCCAATCCCGACTACCTGCTGTCCATCATCACCGCGCGCGGCATTGGCGCGCTGGGCAACACGCAGGGCAGCCGCTGGCGCGAAATGGCGGGCTTCCTGCGCGCTGCCGCCGGCAATGCGGTATCGCGCAGCCGTCTCGCCAGCGCCATGGAGCGCGTGGTGTTCCACGACAGCCGCGACGATGCGGCCTGGCTGCGCAGCGCCTTCGATGCCTTTGCCACCGAGTTCGTCCACCTGGGCGAGGACAATGTGCGCGATGCGCTGCTGGCCTCCGGCTCGATTCCGCTGGTGCTGGAAGCCGTGAACGGCATCGCCCGCGCCCCGGCCGGCGATTACTGGGACGGCGGCCTGATCGACTACCACCTGCACCTGCCCTACCGGCGCGACGCCGGCCTGGTGCTGTATCCGCATTTCACCGACTACATCGTGCCCGGCTGGCTGGACAAATCCATGCCCTGGCGCCGCGTCAGGGACGCCGCCGTCGAGAACGTGATCCTGGTCTCGCCCTCGCCATCCTTCCTGGCCCGGCTGCCGAACGGCAAGCTGCCGGACCGCAACGACTTCAAGCATTACGGCCAGAACCACGACCGCCGCATCCGCGACTGGACGTTTGCCATCGGCGAGAGCGGGCGCATGGCCGAAGCACTGGCGCGCTGGGCCGACAAGCCCGATCTGAGCAAAACCTCATCCTTCTGAGCTCATCCGCCTGAGAGTTTTGGTGAGTGTTGCGTCAACGCAACCCTCCTATCCCGGAAACGCACTGTCTTGGCGCATACTAGCGTCTCCGCACCACCTGTTACCGGGAGTCAGAGATGAAGAGTTTGTCGCAACTGCGCATTGGAACCCGGTTAGCCGCCGGCTTTGGCATTGTGCTTTTAATATCGGCCTTTGCCACCGGCTACGCCCTGATGCACGCCCGCGGCACCGCCGAAGCCACGCGCGCCATGATGGACAAACCGCTGGCCAAGGAGCGCATCGTCTCCGACTGGTACGTGCTGATCTATTCCGCCATTGCGCGCACCGCCATGATCGCGCGCAGCAACGACGCCACCCTCTCCACCACCTTTGCCGAAACCATTGCCGACAGCACCAAGCGCGGCACCGAGCTGCTGAAAAAGATCGACAGCCTGGTCGAGACGGACGAGGAGCGCACCATCTACAAGGCCGCCATCGACCTGCGCACCAAGTACCAGGATGGCAAGAACCATGTGCAGGATGCGCGCAAGGCCGGCGACGCCGAGCGCGCCGAGCGCCTGTACAAGGAGGAATTCGAGCCGGCCGCCAAGGCCTACCAGGACAAGGTGAAGGAGCTGCTGTCGCTGCAGCGCAAGTCGATCGACGCCACCGCCGTGTCCATCGACAAGGCCACCGACCGCAGCACCACCCTGCTGCTGGTCCTGGGCGCGGTTCTGCTGGCCATCGGCGCCTGGGCCGCCTGGCTCATTTCGCGCAGCATTACCGTGCCGCTGAATTCCGCGCTGGGCATCGCCAGCACCGTGGCCCAGGGCGACCTGACCACGCACTTCGGGGAGGAAACCGCGCGCGACGAAATCGGCGACCTGATGAAAGCCCTGAAGTCGATGAACGATGCGCTGCGCCGCGTGGTGAGCGAAGTGCAGACCGGCACCGGCGCCATCGCCAACGCTTCGCAGGAAATCGCCGCCGGCAACCTGGACCTGTCGGCGCGCACCGAACAGCAGGCCAGCTCGCTGGAGGAAACCGCTTCCTCGATGGAGGAACTGACTTCGACCGTGCGCCAGAACGCCGACAACGCCAACCAGGCCAACCAGCTGGCGCAGGCAGCGTCCGACGTGGCGGCGCGCGGCGGCGAGATCGTCGGCCAGGTGGTGGACACCATGGGCTCCATCGATGCCTCCTCGCGCAAGATCGTGGACATCATCGGCACCATCGACGGCATCGCTTTCCAGACCAATATCCTGGCGCTGAACGCAGCGGTGGAAGCAGCGCGCGCCGGCGAGCAGGGGCGCGGCTTTGCGGTGGTGGCCTCCGAGGTGCGCAACCTGGCGGCCCGCTCCGCAGCGGCAGCCAAGGAGATCAAGGAACTGATCGGCAATTCGGTTGACCAGGTGAACAACGGCACCGCGCTGGTGCAGCGCGCCGGCACCACGATGGACGAGGTGGTCGCCTCCGTGCGCCGCGTGACGGACATCATGGGCGAGATCACCTCCGCCAGCCGCGAGCAGAGCCTGGGCATCGACCAGGTGAACCAGGCCATCGGCCAGATGGATACGGTAACGCAGCAGAATGCGGCGCTGGTGGAAGAAGCGGCGGCAGCGGCGGCCAGCATGCAGGATCAGGCGGGACGGCTGGCCGAAGTGGCGGCCATGTTCAAGCTGGGCGAGGCCGGCTTCGCTGCGCCGGCCCAGGTTCCGGCCGCAGCGCGCGCCAGGCCGGCGCCGGCGCGGCGCGCCATTGCGGCCGCACCGCGTACCGCAGCGCGGCCCAAAGCTGCGGCGCCTGCCGCCGCCGCGTCCGCCGAGGCAGGCGCCGCAGCCGGCCCTGCCGCTGCCCGCCCGGCTGGGGCCGAACGCCGCAAACCGGTTGCCGTCAACGACGAATGGGAAGAATTCTAAAGTCATTCCGAAACGCAACAAAATGTTTCATTAATAAATTTGTCACAGGGAAATGTTACGCTTAGGGAATTACTAACAATCAGGGCGCTGCGCCGCCCTCTTCCCGGTCGTCATGTCCTTATCCAATATCCGCATCGGCACCCGGCTTGCGCTGGGTTTTGCCATCGTCCTCGTCCTCGCCATCATCTCCACCAGTTTTGCGCTGCTGAACGCAGTGCATAACGCCGACGCCACCAAGCGCATGATGGCCGAACCGCTGGCCCGCGAACGCCTGGCCAGCGACTGGTTCACCCAGACCAGCGTCACCATCGCCCGCACCGTGATGATGGCCAAGAGCAGCGACACCTCGCTTGCCACCACCTTTGCCGGCACCATGACGGACGGCTCGAAAAAAGGCAACGCGATGAACCGCAAGATGGGCGAGCTGATCGACAGCCCGGAAGAGAAAGCCATTTACGACGCCACCCTGGCAGTGCGCGGCAAGTTCGTCGAATCCAAGCAGGCGCTGATGGACGCCAACAAGGCGGGCGACAGCGAAGCGGCGGCGCGCATTTACGCCAGCTCGTTTACCGAATCGTCCAACGCCTACCTGGAAGGCATGGGCAAGCTGGTGCAGTACGAGCGCCAGGTACTGGACCAGATGGCGCAGGATATCGAGAACGACACCACGCGCAGCGTACGCCTGTCGGTTCTGCTGGGCCTGCTGCTGGTGGCGCTGGCGATCCTTTGCTCCATCCTCATCACGCGCAGCATCACCCGGCCGCTGCAATCGGCGATCGGCGTGGCCGCCACCGTGGCCAGCGGCGACCTGAGCACCGAATTCCGCGCGGCGACGCGCGACCAGATCGGCGATCTGATGCGCGCACTGAAAGGCATGAACGACGAGCTGGTGAAGGTGGTCGGCGAGGTGCAGCAAGGCGCGCAGGCAATCGCCCTCGCCTCCAGCGAAATCGCGGCCGGCAATCACGACCTGTCGGCGCGCACCGAGCAGCAGGCCGGCGCGCTGGAAGAAACCGCCTCCTCCATCGAGGAACTGACGGCCACCGTGCACCAGAACGCCGAGAACGCCAGGCAGGCCGACAGGCTGGCCCACGCCGCTTCCGAGGTGGCGGAAAAAGGCGGCGCCATCGTGTCGCAGGTGGTGCACACCATGGGCGCCATCGATGCGTCGGCCAGGAAGATCGTGGACATCATCGGCGTGATCGACGGCATCGCTTTCCAGACCAATATCCTGGCGCTGAATGCCGCGGTGGAAGCGGCGCGCGCCGGCGAACAGGGGCGCGGCTTTGCGGTGGTGGCGTCCGAGGTGCGCAACCTGGCGCAGCGCTCGGCCTCGGCGGCCAAGGAGATCAAGGAGCTGATCGACAATTCGGTGTCGCAGGTGGATGCCGGTGCGCAGCTGGTGCAGCAGGCCGGTTCGACCATGGACGACGTGGTGGCCTCGGTGCGCCGCGTGACCGACATCATGGAAGAGATCACGGCCGCCAGCTCGCAACAGAGCATCGGCATCTCGCAGGTGAACGAGGCGGTGGCGCAGATGGATCAGATGACGCAGCAGAACGCCGCCCTGGTCGAGGAAGCGGCTGCGGCGGCGGCCAGCATGCAGCAGCAGGCGGCAGCGCTGGCCGGCGTGTCGGCGCAGTTCAAGCTGAAGGGCGGCAGCACGCCGCCCCAGCTGCCTAGCCGAGGAACATTTCCTGCAGGTCGTTCAGGAAGCGCTGTCCCAGCCCGGTTGGTTTGATGAGCTGGTAATCGCGGTAAATCAGGCCCTTCGCCTCAGCGGCGTTAAGGGCCTTTTCAATGACGTTCATGGCCAGCCCGGTCCGCTCCGGGAACAGATTCGGCGCGAAGCCGTCCACCAGGCGCAAGGTATTCAGCATGAACTCGAAGCCCATCTCCTCGCGCCCGATCTCGCGTTCCTCCTGCACCGCATTGCCGGCCTTGATCGCGTCCATGTACGACCGCGGATGCTTGAAGCGCGCCTGGCGCAGCACGCGGTGCGGGAAGGACAGCTTGGAGTGCGCGCCCGCGCCGATGCCGAGATAATCGCCGAACTGCCAGTAGTTCAGATTATGCCGGGCGCGGTGTCCCGGCTTCGCATACGCCGACACCTCGTAGTGACTGTATCCCGCGGCCCCGGTCAGGCCGGCAATCATGTCCTGCATATCGGCCGACGCATCGTCATCCGGCAAGGCCGGCGGATACTTGGCGAACAGGGTATTCGGCTCCATTGTCAGGTGGTACAGCGACAGGTGCGGCGGCGCCAATGCAAGCGCCGTTTCGATATCCTGCCGCGCCTCGGCCAGCGACTGCCCGGGCAGCGCGTACATCAGGTCGAGGTTGAAGTTGTCGAAGTTCGCCTGCGCGATTTCGACCGCGCGCCGCGCTTCGTTTGCGTCGTGAATGCGGCCCAGCGCCTTCAGGTGCTCGCTGTTGAAGCTCTGGATGCCGATCGACAGGCGGTTCACGCCGCTGGCGCGGTAGGCGCGGAACTTCTCCGCCTCGAAGGTGCCCGGATTGGCCTCCATCGTGATCTCGCAGTCGCCGTCCAGCGGCAGCAGCGAGCGCAGGTCGGACATCAGCTGGTCCATGCCGGCAGCAGACATCAGCGACGGTGTGCCGCCGCCAATGAACACCGTGTAAATCTTGCGCCCCCAGATCAGGGGCAGCGACATTTCCAGGTCGGCGCGCAAGGCGGCCAGGTATTCCTGTTCCGGCACCTCGCCCTTGGCTTCATGCGAGTTGAAGTCGCAGTACGGGCATTTGCGCACGCACCACGGCCAGTGGATGTACAGCGACAGCGGCGGCAGCGCGGCAAGATTCAGCGCGCCAGGTTGCAGGTACTGCGCCGCCACACCGGCGGCGCTGTCGATGGTCCGGGTAGCGCTCTTGCTGCTGCCGACCGGTTTAATCGGGATCATACTCTTCTCTACTTCAGTTTCTCTACCAGTGCGCGCAATGCCTGGCCGCGGTGGGACAGGCGGTTTTTCTCTTCCGGCGCAAGCTCGGCCACGCACTTGCCGAGCGACGGAATGTAAAAGTACGGGTCGTAGCCGAAGCCGCCCGCGCCGCGCGGGGTGGCGATCATCTCGCCATTCCAGCGGCCGTCCGCAATCACGGGCTGCGGATCGTCGGCATGGCGCACCAAGACCAGCACGCAGTAGTAATACGCGGACTTGTCTTCCTGCGCGGCCAGGTCGGCAATCAGGCGCTCGTTATTGCGCGCATCCGATTTCGGCTCGCCCGCATAGCGCGCCGAGAACACGCCGGGCGCACCGCCCAGTGCATTCACGCAGACGCCGGAATCGTCCGCCAGCGCCGGCAGGCCGGTCAGGCGTGCCGCATGGCGCGCCTTGGCCAGCGCGTTTTCGACAAAGGTATGGAACGGCTCCTCCGCCTCCGGCACATTGAATTCGCCCTGCGGATGCACGGAGAAGCCGACGGTGGACAGCAGCTCGTTGAATTCCTTCAGCTTGCCCTGGTTGTTCGAAGCGAGTACCAGCTTGCGCATCACGCGATCCCCAGCGACTGCTTCTGCAGCTTGATCAGGTCCCTGATGCCGGCATCGGCCAGGTCCAGCAGGCGGTTCATCACCGCGCGGTCGAAAGCCTCGCCCTCGGCCGTGCCCTGCACTTCCACGAAGGAGCCGGCCTCGGTCATGATCACGTTCATGTCTGTATCGCAGGCCGAATCTTCCGGGTAGTCCAGGTCCAGCAGCGGCACGCCCTGGTACACGCCGACCGAAATCGCGGCCACGAAGTGCTTGACCGGCATGGCCGGAATCGCGCCGGAGGCCACCAGCCTGGCGAAGGCATCGTAAGCCGCCACCATGGCGCCGGTAATGGACGCGGTGCGCGTGCCGCCGTCGGCCTGGATCACGTCGCAGTCCAGGTGCAGGGTGCGTTCGCCGAAGGCCTGCAGGTCGAACGCCGCCCGCAGCGAGCGGCCGATCAGGCGCTGGATTTCCTGGGTGCGGCCGCTCTGCTTGCCCTTGGCCGCCTCGCGGTCCATGCGCGAGTGCGTGGAGCGCGGCAGCATGCCGTATTCGGCCGTCATCCAGCCCTGGCCCTTCCCTTTCAGGAAGCCCGGCACTTTCTCTTCGATGCTGGCGGTGCAGATCACCTTGGTGTCGCCGCACTCGATCAGGACCGAACCCTCGGCGTGCTTGGTGTAGCCGCGCGTGATGCGGATGGCGCGCAGCGCATCGACCGGGCGGCCGCTGGGGCGGGTTACAGAAGTCATGAAATTCCTATTTCAGTAATTGGGTGGATTTCTCGATGGCGCCGCGGATTTCCGCGATCGCCTTTTCAATTTCGTCATCGTCGAACACATCGGTGTCGGACTTGCCGTGGATGGTGGTGCTCACCAGGTCGTCCGGCAGCGCCTCGGTCGAAATCACGGTGGACGATACCTGGGTGGAGGTCGGCGAGTTGTCGGTCACCAGCGTGCCCTGCCACATGATGGCCAGCGCGGTGACATTATCGCTCGAATCGCCTGCTCTGCGCAGGGCGGTGGACAGCAGCTCCGGCACGGCGCGCACCACGGTCTGCGACGTCATGGCCTGCAGCAGCTCTTCGTCGGTCATGGTGGACCAGATGCCGTCCGAGCACAGCAGCAGGGTGTCGCCCGGCAGCAGGCTGGCGCGGCCCGAGATATCCACGCGCGGCACGCTGTTGGCGCCGAGGCAGTTGTACAGCTTGTTGCGGTCCGGATGGGTGGCCCGCGCCGACGCCGGAATCTGCCCCTTCTCGATCATGTTTTCCACGTGCGAGTGGTCGCGCGTGCGGCCGTGGATCTGGCCATTGCGCATCCAGTACAGGCGCGAATCGCCGCAGTGCGCCCAGGTTGCCGTGTTGTGCTGCACCAGGCAGGCCACCAGCGTGGTGCGCGGCGACTCCGGCATATTGTTGGCTTCCGTGTAGCGGTGGATTTCGCGGTGGGCGGCATGGAAGGCATCCTCCAGGAAGCGCTCCGGCCCTTTCACATACGGCGTGGCCTGCTGCTGGAACATGGCCGAAAGCGTTTGCAAGGCAATGGTTGCGGCCACTTCGCCGCGGGCGTGGCCGCCCATGCCGTCCGCCAGCACGATCAGCAGTGCATCGCGGGTGAAACTGTAGCCCATGCGGTCCTGGTTGACCTTGCGGCCGCCGACGTGGGTTTGCTGATAAACGGAAAATTGCATGGCCGCCCTCCCTTATTGCGTGCGCGGCGAAACATCTTTTTTTCGGCCCAGGCCCAGCCGTTCGGCCAGTCCCCTCACTTGTCCCCCGATCTTTTCCAGCGCGCCCGGCTCGGGCTGTGGCTTGGCCGGTACGGCGGCCGGCGCCTGCAGCAGCTTCTGGAATTCGAACAGGCTTTGCGGACGCGCCAGCGGATCGAGCTGCAGCGCCCAGCGCACCAGCTTCACCAGCTCGGGCGAGTACAGGCCGTCCAGCTTGGCGAAGTGGGCGTCCATCTTGTCCTCCTTGCGGCGCTGGTCGGCCGGCTGCGGCGGCTGGCCCACCATGCAGGCGAAAATCGAGGCGCCAATGCTGTACACATCGGTCCACGGTCCCAGGGTTTCAGTCTTCATGTAGAGCTCGGGCGCGGCAAAGCCGGGGGTATACATCGGCATCAGTTTCGGGCTGTCGGTATTCACGGTCTGGCGCGCGGCGCCGAAATCGAGCAGCATCGGCGAACCGTCGGTGCGCAGGTATATATTTGCCGGTTTCAGGTCCAGGTGCAGCAGCTTATTGGTATGCACTTCGCGCAAGCCTTTGAGTACCTGCGTAAAAATCTGGCGGATAAAAGCCTCGCCCGAATTGCGTCCCTTGCTGCGCTGATGCTGGATATGTTCCTGCAGCGAATGGCCGGACTCGTAATGCATGACCATATAAACAGTTTCATTCGCGCGGAAGAAATTCAACACTCTTACAACATTGGGATGAGAAATTCTTGCCAGCGCGCGCCCCTCTTCAAAGAAGCATTTCAGCCCTATACGAAAGACCGCAAGGTTGGCCTTGGACACGTCCGGCACCAACTCTCCCTCTTGACGTAACGCAAGGGTACTTGGTAAATATTCTTTTATTGCAACCGCATTGCCTTCCGCGTCATAGGCGAGGTACACAATACTGAACCCACCTGACGCAATTTTCTTTACAATGCGGTATCCAGCAATTTCCAGGCCATCCGGTAAAGGAGCGTTGTTTTGAGCTGCCATAAGTTTCCTCGCTTCAACTAACCGGATTGTGTGGACAAAACAGTGTATTGTAAAGACAAAGACAAAATCGGGGATATCCTTTGAGCATTTCCAGCATGACAGGCTACGCGGTTGCCACCAGCGAAAGCGCGGCGGGAACACTGACCATTGAAATCAAGAGCGTTAATTCGCGCTTCCTTGACCTTCAATTCCGTATCAATGACGATCTGCGCGCACTGGAGCCGGATTTACGTTCCGCCATTATGGCGGCAATTACCCGAGGTAAAGTTGAACTGCGCCTGAGTTTTGGCCGTAAGGCCGCCGGCGCAGGTACCCAGGCATTGAATGTGCCGTTGCTGAACGAATTATCCCGCCTGCAGGGCGAAGTCAGTCAGGTCTTCGCTAGCGCTACCCAGATGTCGGTGGCCGAGCTGCTGCGCTGGCCTGGCGTGGTCGAAGAAGCGCAAATCGGCCAGGAGTCGCTGCAGCAGGACGTGGCGGCGCTGATGACCCGCACCCTTGGCGCCTTCGTGCAGAGCCGCCAGCGCGAAGGCGCGGCGCTGGAAGCGATGCTGGTGTCGCGCATCGAATCGATGGAAGCGATCGTGAAACGCATCACGCCGCTGATTCCGCAAGTCGTTGCACAGTTCCAACAAAAAGCTGTCGAGCGCATGCAGGAAGCGCTGGGCCTGGCCTGCCAGGGTTCGAACAACCTGTCGCGCCAGGACGCCATGGAACGCATCCGCCAGGAAGTGATCCTGTACGGCATCCGCATCGACGTGGCCGAAGAACTGGGCCGCCTGTCGGCGCACCTGACCGAAACCCGCCACATCCTGAAAAAAGGCGGCCAGGTCGGCAAACGCCTGGACTTCATGATGCAGGAACTGAACCGCGAAGCGAACACGCTGGGCGCCAAGGCCTCCGTCAAGGAACTGGCCGACGCGTCGATGGAACTGAAGCTGCTCATCGAACAGATGCGCGAGCAGGTCCAGAACCTGGAATAAGCAATCCCCCCGGCCGGGCGCCCTGCCCGGCCTGCCTCCCCCAAGTACCGAACTCCGCAAGACCGCCCGCCTCTGCTATGGTATAGCGAAACAAGGAGGCTTTATGGCAGACAGGCTGATTCGTGCAGGCATCGGCGGCTGGGACTTCGAGCCCTGGCGCGAGACCTTCTATCCGAAAGAGGTGGCGAAGAAGCGGCAGCTGGAATATGCGAGCCGGCAGCTGACCAGCATCGAGGTCAACGGTACCTTCTACAGCACCTTCAAGCCGGAGACCTTCGCCAACTGGCACGCGCAGACGCCGGACGATTTCAAATTCGCCGTCAAGGCCAACCGCTTTGCCGTCAACCGCAAGGTGCTGGGCGAGGCGGGCGAGTCGATCGAACGCTTCGTCAACAGCGGCCTGGCGGAACTGGGCGACAAGCTGGGCCCCATCCTGTGGCAGCTGGCCGGCACCAAGAAATTCGATGCGGACGACGTGGCCGCCTTCTTCAAGCTGCTGCCGAAAAAGCTGGGCACGCGCAAGCTGCAGCATGTGCTGGATGCGCGCCACGAGAGCTTCGGCTGCGAGGAATACTTTGCGCTGGCGCGCAAGCACAATGTCGCTACCGTGATCACGGACAGCGAGAAGTACCCCAACTTCAGCGAGATCACCGCGGATTTCGTGTACGCACGCCTGATGAGCGCGCAGAGCGGGATCGAAACCGGCTACAGCAAGCCGGCCCTGAAGAAGTGGGCGAAACAGGCCGAAGAATGGAGCGACGATGGCAAGCGCGATGTGTTCGTGTATTTCATCAACGGCGCCAAGGAGCGCGCGCCGGCCGCGGCGCAGGAAATGCTGCGCGTGCTGGGCGTGACGCCGAAGGCCTAGCGCCCCAGGCCTTCGAACCAGTCCAGCGCGCCCGCCCACAGCGGTTCGGCGTGCTGGCGGAAGTAGCCCATATGCCCCAGCTTGCCGAAGCCGCGCGAGCGCGGTTCGATATCGATGCCGTGCCACGGCGCGTGGCGGTAGCCGCTCATGAAGGCGTCGCGCGAGCGGGGCGGCGCCCACAGGTCGTCGGTGGCGTTCAGCGCCATGATCGGCGTGCGCACGCGGGCAAAGCTCTCGGCGATTTCCGGCACGCCGGGATCGTCGAAGAAATAGCGCGGGTAGTTGCACCAGCGCTTCCACTGCTTGTATACGCCCAGCGGCAGGTCCTCGCCCATGCCCAGCATGCTCCACGCCAGCGTGCCTTTCCAGCGCGTGATGATCGGGCCGAACACCTGCCACATCAGCCACACGCGCGGACGCTCGCTGCGCGGCATCCAGCCGTGCCAGCCGGCGCCCACGCCGAACATATAGGTGCCGTCGATGCGCTCGTGATCCGGCAGCAGGCCGAGCGCGTGGCCGCCGTAGGAGTGGCCGACCAGGTACAGCGGGGTGCGGCCGGCGCCTGCGCCATCCGCTTTATCCATGCCGCCAAAGGCATCGACGACGGCATTCAGGTCGAGCCGCGACCAGTCCAGGAAATCGGCCTGGAAGCCGCGCAGCGACGGCGGCGCGGACTGGCCCACGCCGCGGTAGTCGAACGTCAGCACGCTGTAGCCGCGCGCCGACGCATACTCGGCAAAGCGGCGGTAGAAGCCCTGCGGCACGCCGGTGGCGCCGGCCACGATCAGGCGCGCGCGCCGGGCGCCGATGGCCGGATAGTACATCGCGGCCAGCGCATAGCCGTCGGCGGCATGGATGGTCAGGGGGCGCGGACGCTCGCCCGGCGGCAGTTGGCTCATGGCTTCTTCTCCACTTTCAGCATCGGCATCAGGGCGTCCATGGCCTGCACCATGGGCGCGGTATCGTTGGCGACGCGCGCCTGCAGCAGGCCGCCCTCGTAGGCGGCAATGATCAGGGCGGCGATGGCGTCGGCGCGCTGCGGCGTGTGGCCGGCAAAGGCCAGGACGGCGGCAATGCGCCGGCGCAGCGTGGCAAAGCCTTCACTCAGGGCGCGGCGGATGTCCGCATCGGCGGCAGTCGATTCCAGGGCGACCGCGGCCAGGGGACAACCCAGTTCGAAGCGGGAATCATCGAGACCGCGCATGGCGCGCAGGATCCAGGCCTGCAGGGCGGCGGCGACGTCCGCTTCGCGGGCCACGTAGCTGTCCAGCTTGTAGCACAGGTAGCTGATGGTGGCGTCGATGGCGGCCACGGCCAGCGCGTCCTTGCCGCCCGGGAAATGGTGGTACAGCACGCCTTTCGGCGCGCCGGCCACGGACAGGATCTCGCTCAGCCCCGCGCCGTGCAGGCCGCGGTGCTGCAGCGTGGTGATCATGGCGTTGATCAGCCGTTCCCTGGTAGTGGGGGCTGACGGCTTCGATGGCGCGGCTGGCGGTCGGGTTTCCATGCAACCGATTCTATAGACCAGTCGGTCCAGCTGCAAGCGATTTCGTCCGCACGGCCGCCCAGGCGCGCTCGACCTCCAGCGGGAACGGGTCCCATTTCGGGTCGAATGTTGCGTTGTGGATACGTTCGCCGGCTACGGTCCGCGTGTTGTAGGAGAAGCAGGCATCGAAGGCTTCGGCCGCCGCACGCGCGGCGCAAGGCGCGTCCGGCGCCCCCAGCTCGCCGCGGTTCACCAGGTCGCCCAGCGGCGGCGGCTCGGAGCGTGCGTCCATGGTCAGCAGGTAGCTGGCGATGCCCTTCTCCGCCAGCGCCTGCGCGGCGCCGGCATCGTCGGCACGCAGGTAGATGACGGCGAACAACTGCTCGCCGCCATCTACATTGCCATACAGCGCCAGCGGCGGGCGCGCCGCTTTCGGCGGCAGCTCGAGCGCAGCAAAGGCGGCGCTGCGCTCGGCCGGCCTGGCCAACCAGCGCAGCGTCACGCCCTTTTTCGCCAGGCGCGGCGCATAGCGCGCCTCGATGAACTGCTCCAGCGCCTCGCTGCCGGCGCGCTGCCAGCTGCGCTCGGCCTGGGTGCGCGTGTAGTCGCGCAAATACAGGCGGTGCACGATATGGTGATACACGTCGCTGACGTTCAGGCGCGGAAATTTGGCCACCACCAGCTCCAGCGCGCGCGCAATCGCTGCGCGGTTCTTCAGCCTGGGACGCGGCTGGTTCAATTGGGCGTACAGGGCCGAAATTTCCGTTTCCAGCCACAGGTAGCCTTCGCGCGTCAGCCCTTCCAGCAGCACTTCGCGGATGCGGCCCTGCCACGACATCGGCACGCGCACGCCGCGCGCATCGGGAATGGCTTCGCCGCGCAGCGGCAGCGCCGGAATGCTGGGGTCCTCATCGATAAACCAGCCCAGCTCGGTGAAAAAGGTCTTGTGGCTGTAGCCGAGGGCGGAGAGCCAGTCGAACAGTTCCAGCACGTCCAGCGGACGCTGCCGGTCTTCGGCCTGCATCACCCAGGCCGGCCCCTGGTCGAACGCGTCGGCCAGGTCAGCCTGCGTAATATTGGCGTTGCGGCGAATGCCGGCCAGATGCTCTATCAGCTGAGCGTAGCGGGGATCATGAAGAGTAGACATTCAGCAATATTGCCGCAGCAAGCATTGTTGCGCAACGCTAGCTTCGGCAGCCTTGCTCTTGGTAAAATAGCCCTTTGGGCGTTTGCCCTGACTGCGAGAATTGCAAATGAGCCAACACTTTTCCGGCAGCCTGTTCATGGTTGCGGCACCTTCCGGCGCCGGTAAATCCACGCTGGTCAATGCCCTGCTGGCGCAGGAACCGATGATCAAGCTGTCGATTTCGACCACCACCCGCGCCCCCCGCCCGGGCGAGCAGCACGGCCGCGAATACTTCTTCACCACGCCGGAAGACTTCCTGAAGCGTGCCGAAGCCGGCGAGTACCTGGAGTGGGCCGAAGTGCATGGCAATTACTACGGCACCTCGCGCATTTTCGTTGAAGAGCAGATGCGTGCCGGCACCGACATCCTGCTGGAGATCGACTGGCAAGGTGCACGCCAGGTCAAGAAGCAATTCCCGCAGGCGCTCGGCATTTTCATCCTGCCGCCGTCCATCGCGGCGCTGGAAGAACGCCTGCATAAACGCGGCCAGGACGAACCGCACGTGATCACCCGCCGCCTGCTGGCTGCGGGCGGCGAAATCGCCCACGCTCCGGAGTTCGAGTATGTTATTATCAACGAAGAGTTCCCGGTCGCCTTGTCCGAGCTGAGCGCGATCGTCCGTTCGGCCCGTTGCCGTTTCCCGCAGCAAGCCGCCCGCAGCGCCGCGCTGTTTACCCAGCTGGGTATCCACGCCGAACACGCAGAATAAACACCGCGAATACAGAATTCATACAGATTACCCAGGAGTTAAGCATATGGCCCGTATTACTATCGAAGATTGCCTGAAGACCGTCCCTAATCGCTTCCAGCTGACCCTGGCTGCAACCTACCGCGCGCGCCAGCTGCTGCAAGGCCACACCCCTAAGGTGGAAGCCAAGGACAAGCCAACCGTGGTAGCCCTGCGCGAAATCGCCGCCGGTAAAGTAGGTCTGGAAATGCTGAAAAAGGTCCCTATGTAAGCTGGGAACCCGGTTCCCGACCTTCATGTCACAGGTTCACCCAGTAGGATTCCATCACTGACCCGATATGAACCTGACCAGCACCGACACCAGTGTCACCGAACAGCCCGCCCGCCGGGCACGGCGCCCGGCTAAACCAACGCCGGGCGCTGACGTTTCTGCCCCACCGATTTCCACCTCCCCGCTTGCTGCCGCACCCGCCACCGTCAAGGCCGGCGTAGCGACCATCAGCCACCTGTCCGAAAAACTCGCCGAATACATGAACGAGGCCGACCTGAAGAAGGTCAAGGAAGCCTACCGCTTCTCGGACGAGATGCACCTGGGCCAGGTGCGCAAGTCGGGCGAACCGTACATCTCGCACCCGATCGCGGTGGCCGAGATCTGCGCCGACTGGAAACTGGATGCGCAGGCGATCATGGCGGCGCTGCTGCATGACGTGATGGAAGACCAGGACGTCAAGAAGGACGAGCTGATCGAGCGCTTCGGCCCGCCGGTGGCGCACCTGGTGGATGGCCTGTCCAAGCTTGAGAAAATCGAGTTCCAGAGCCAGATCGAAGCGCAGGCGGAAAACTTCCGCAAGATGCTGCTGGCCATGGCGTCCGACGTGCGCGTGATCCTGATCAAGCTGGCCGACCGCCTGCACAATATGCGCACGCTGGAAGTGATGGCGCCGGCCAAGAAGCAGCGCATCGCTTCCGAGACCATGGAAGTGTACGTGCCTATCGCACACCGCCTGGGCCTGAACAACATCTACCGCGAGCTGCAGGACCTGTCCTTCTCGCACCTGTACCCGCTGCGCTACCACGTGCTGGGCAAGGCCGTGAAGGCGGCGCGCGGCAACCGGCGCGAAGTGGTGACCAAGATCATGGAGTCGGTGAAGAACACGCTGACCATGGCGGGCATCCAGGCCGAGGTGTATGGCCGCGAGAAAACCCTGTACGGCATCTACAAGAAAATGCGCGCCAAGCACCTGTCGTTCTCGCAGGTGCTGGACGTGTACGGCTTCCGCGTGGTGGTGGACAGCTTCTCCAACTGCTACGTGGCGCTGGGCACCCTGCATTCGCTGTACAAGCCGATGCCGGGCAAGTTCAAGGATTACATCGCGATCCGCAAGCTGAACGGCTACCAGTCGCTGCACACCACGCTGATCGGCCCGTACGGCACGCCGGTGGAGTTCCAGATCCGCACCCAGGAAATGCACCGCACGGCCGAATCGGGCGTGGCGGCGCACTGGCTGTACAAGAACAACGACGCGAATATGTCGGACATGCAGCAGCGCACCCACGCCTGGCTGCAATCCCTGCTCGACATCCAGCAGCAGACCGGCGACTCGGCCGAGTTCCTGGAACATGTGAAGGTCGATCTGTTCCCGGATTCGGTGTACGTGTTTACGCCGAAGTCGAAGATCATCGCCCTGCCGCGCGGCGCGACGCCGATCGACTTCGCCTACGCGATCCACACCGGGATTGGCGACCATACGGTATCGGTGATGATCAATTCCGAGCCGGCGCAGCTGCGCACCGAATTGCGCAACGGCGATATCGTGGAAATCACCACCGATCCGAACTCGCGTCCCTCGCCCAGCTGGCTGTCCTTCGTGCGCACCGGCAAGGCGCGCTCGGCGATCCGCCATCACCTGCGCACCATCAACCTGCCGGAATCGATCCGTCTCGGCCAGCAGCTGCTGAACCAGGCGCTGAACGCCATCAATATCGATCCGGAACTGCCGGCGCCGATGACCGAGCGCCTGCTGAACGAATCGTCGGCCAAGTCGGTGGAAGAACTGTATGCCGACATCGGCATCGGCAAGCGCATGGCGGCGCTGGTGGCGCGCCATATCTTCGGGCTGATGGGCGGCGAATCGGCGTCCGCGCCGATCGACCACAACAGCGCGGCCGATCTCGATCCGGTCACGATTTACGGCAGCGAAGGCGTGTCGGTGCAGCTGGCGCCCTGCTGTCTGCCAATCCCAGGCGACCAGATCATCGGCCAATTGCGGCGCGACCAGGGTTTGCAGGTGCATACGGCCGACTGCACGGTGGCCAAGCGTCTGCGCCAGAAAGAGCCGGACCGCTGGATCGCAGTGAAATGGGGTACGGAACTCAACCGCCGCTTCGACTCGCGCATCCGCCTGCTGATCAACAACGAAAAAGGCATTCTCGCCCGCGTCGCGGCCGAGATAGGCGAATCGGACGGCAACATCACGTTTGTCGGCATGGACGAGGACCGCGAGCACATCCTGCACCAGCTGCGCTTCACGATCCAGGTGAAAGACCGCGTGCATCTGGCAGCCCTGCTGCGCAACGTCCGCAAAGTCGCCGGCGTCAACAAAGTCTCCCGCGAACGCGCCTGAACAAAGGGCCCAGCCCGCTGTGTCTGGACAAAGGGTCAGCCCCCGCGGGTCTGACCCAGGTTTGCGGTTTGCGGTTCACCCCCTAAAAATATCCCCCCGCACCTGCAGCAAATCCGCCCGCGAATACGGCACCTCAAACAAAGCCATATAAGCCCGCCGCCGTGCTCCTGAATCACCACCCAGCCGCAAATAAACCTCATGCGGCGTCAGCATCGAATTGCCCCTGCCTTCCGCATTACATTGATAGCTTGACCATCGCCAGGCTCCCGGAAAATCCACCATCCCTGCCCTGACCGGATTCAGTTCAATATAGCGATGGCACAGCAACAGATAATCCTCGCTGTCGATCAATGCTGCTTTGTAGCGCCCATCCCACATGGTCCCTGTTCCACCGTATTGCCGATGGAAGCGCTGGGCCGAGCGCTGCGATACTGCCTTCATCATGCTGGATTGCGCATTGAGTTCACGTACGGTGACCAGCAAGTGAACGTGGTTGCTCATTAATACGTAGGCATGCACAAGACAGCCCGCTTCAAGCGCATGCCTCTCGACCAGACTCAGATAGTAGTGACGATCTTCGTCTGAACGGAAACAGGCGTGCCGATTGTCGCCTCGCTGAACGATGTGGATGCTGCTGCCGGCGGGGAAGTTGCGGAGGGGGCGGGCCATTTGCGTTCCTTGAACCTAAAACCGGGGTCAGACCCACGGGGTCTGACCCATGCAGCGCACAGGGCTGGGGAGGAATCAAGGATAACGGGACGCTGATTTGCGGGTTTGTGCGGCGTCAAGCTGCGCCGGGGGCGGGGTAGCTGACTTCCAGGACTTCGATTTCTTCTACGCCCGTCGGCGTGTGCAGCACGACGGTGTCGCCTTCGCGGGCTTTGGTCAGAGTGCGGGCAACCGGCGAGATCCAGCTGATCTTGCCTTTCAGCGGGTCGAATTCGTCGATGCCGACAATGGTGATGGTCAGTTCTTCGCCCGAGCTTTTGGCATAGGTTACCGTGGCGCCAAAGAAGACCTGGTCGCTGCCGTGATGCACGCTGGGATCGACCACGGCGGCCAGGTCCAGGCGCCTGGTCAGGAAACGGATGCGGCGGTCGATCTCGCGCAGGCGGCGCTTGCCGTAGATGTAGTCGCCATTCTCGGAACGGTCGCCGTTCGATGCCGCCCAGTGCACCACCCTCACTACTTCGGGACGTTCGACGTCGATCAGCTGCAGCAGCTCATCCTTGATGCGCTGGTAGCCGGCTGGCGTGATGTAGTTTTTCGATCCGGCAGGGATCGCCAGGGCTGCGGGAACGGCGTCGTCGTCGTCGTCCTGCTCGCTCTCTTTGACAAATGCTTTGTTCATGCGGCCATTTTAACGCGAGCTGGCGGTGTCTTGCATGCGTGGTGGACGTAAGGAGTTGTTAAGCTTTGGAGGGAGGTTTCGTTGGAGAATATTGGACAAAACCGAAGGACCGGGTCAGACCCGTGGGGTCTGACCCTGGCGGCGCGGCTGCTGCGGGGTCTTTTCACGTATTATCTGGAGACTATCCGAGCACATGCTTCCCATGAAAACCCTGCGGCGCCGCCTGTTTGCTCCACTGGTCTATCTGGCCGCCCTCTTCCTGATGTTCGAGGAGTGGCTGTGGGATGTGGGTGCGCGCCTGATGGCGCGGCTGGCGGCGTTTCCGCCGCTGCGGGCGCTGGAGCGGGCGATCGGGAAGCTGGGGCCGTTCGCGGCGCTGGCGGTGTTCGTACTGCCGGCGTTGATGCTGTTCCCCGTCAAGCTGCTGGCCCTGCTGGCCATGGCGCATGGCCATCCGATGCTGGGCCTGAGCGTGTTCGTGGCTGCCAAGATTGCCGGCGCCGCCGCCGTGGCCCGGCTGTATGCCATCACCAGGCCCGCCCTGCTGAGCCTGCAATGGTTCGCGCGCCTGCATAACTGGTTCGTGGCGCTGAAGGACCGCTGGATCGCGCGCCTGAAAGCCACCGCGGCGTGGCGCGAATGCAGCGAGGGCATGCGCTCCTGCCGCGGCTGGCTGCACCGCCTGCTTGGCCGCGGCAAAGGCGGCCGCCACGACAACCGCCTGCTGCGGGTGTTGCGCCGCTTTAGCGCGTTCTGGCGTGCACGGCGTCGCTGAGGCTACACTAGCGGGCATGCACCCACGCCAGCTCTCCGCACTTGACGCAATCGCCGCCCACACCCCGGGCCTGGTCTATCAGTTCAGCCGCCTGCCGGACGGGCGCGTCGAATTCCCCTACCTCAGCGAAGGCTGCCAGGCCCTGCTCGGCCTGAGCGCCGCCGACCTGCAGGCCGAACCCGACCGCTTCCTGCAACTGATCCTGCCCGACGACCGTCCTTCCTACCAGGAGTCGATGGATTCGTCGGCGGCCTTGCTGTGGAGCTGGAACTGGGAGGGCCGCATCTGGGTCGAGGCCTGGAAGGATGTGAAGTGGATCAATCTGCGCAGCACGCCACACCGGCTGGACGATGGTACCGTCCAGTGGGAAGGCATCATGAGCAATATCACCGAAAGCAAGCTGGAGCAGCTGGAAGTGCGCGCCAGCCGGGCCCGCCTGGCCGAGCTGACCGCCCACATTGAAAAGGTGAAGGAGCAGGAACGCGAGCGCATGGCGCGCGAAATCCACGACGACCTGGGCGGCAACCTGACCGCCATCAAGATGGCGCTGGCGATGCTGACCGCGCGCCTGCCGCAGCAGGACCAGTTGCTGCAGCAGAAGGCCGCCTACGTCGATTCGCTGGTGGACCGCACCATCGACGCGGTGCACCGCATTTCGCTCGACCTGCGTCCCTCGATCCTGGATTTCGGCCTGCCGGCTGCACTGGAGTGGCAGGTGAAGGAGTTCGAGACGCAGGCCGGCATCGCCTGCGCCTTCCAGTCGAACGTGAAGGAACTGGACCTGTCGGCCGACCAGGCCGCCGCCCTGTTCCGCATCGCGCAGGAAGCACTGACGAATATTGCCAAGCATGCCCGCGCCAGCAGCGTCTGCATCAAATTGCAGCGTGCGCGCGGCCTGCTGCACCTGAAAATCACCGACAATGGAGCCGGCATCGGTCCGGCCGACCGCTCCAAGCCGGAATCCTTCGGCCTGCGCGGCATGGCGGAACGGGCTGCCGCGCTGGGCGGCACCCTGACGCTGAGCCATGCGCCGGGCGGCGGCACCGTGGTCGCCATCAAAATCCGCCTGCCGGCAAGCGCGGGGGACGTTACAATAGCGCCCAAGGAAGTTGCCACAACGAAATAATGCAAGAAAGCTTATGAGCGAGAAAGCCACCATCAAGGTCTTCATTGCCGACGATCACGCGATCGTCCGCGAGGGCTTGAAACAGATCCTGGCCGAGACCAAGGACATCGTTGTGGCGGGCGAGGCCGAAAACGGGCTGGACGCCGTCAAGCTGTTCCGCAAGTCGGGCTGCCATGTCGTGCTGCTCGATATTTCCATGCCCGACCGCAGCGGCATCGAGGTGCTGAAGCAGATCAAGAAGGAAAAGCCGGAGCTGACGGTGCTGATGCTGTCCATGCACCGCGAGGACCAGTACGCGATCCGCTCGCTGAAAGCGGGGGCGGCCGGCTACCTGACCAAACAAAGTGCACCAAAAGAGCTCGTCAATGCGATACGCCAGGTCGCTAGCGGATTAAAATATATTAGTCCGGCACTGGCGCAGGAATTGGCCAACCATGTCGGCGAGGACCACCTGGCGGCGCCGCATGAAACGCTGTCCGACCGCGAGTACCAGACCCTGACCATGATCGCTTCCGGCAAGACCGTGGGCGCAATTGCCAAGGAGCTGTCGCTGTCGGTGAAGACGGTCAGCGAATACCGCGCCCGCCTGCTGGCCAAGATGAACCTGAAGAACAGCGCCGAGCTGACCCACTACGCCATCAAGAACCAGTTGATCGATTAATTTCCGGGAATATAAGCAAGTTTCTACCCGCTAATTAAGCGATGAGCTGTTCAACTAGTGGAATAAGATGCTGTCAATCGGTAATCCTTTGTAAAGGCTGTACGTCAGATGTCAAGCAAACCCACCAACCCAGCCGGGGCGGACATGAATCCGGCTGATGTAGCGCGCGAGGCCTTCCGCCGCCTCGCCCTGCGCCGGATTGCGCCGACGCCGGACGCATACCGGGACATCTACAACGAAATCACCGGCACCACCGAAAAGCCGCCGGTCATCGGCACGGCCGATCCGGCCGGACCGGAAAGCATGCTGATGCAGTTTGCGGCGCGCATGACCGACCAGCCGGGCGAACTGTCCGACCTGGGCCGGCGCCTGAACCGCGCCGTCAAGTCGCGCGACTGGGAAAGCTATGCGCGCACGCTGGCGGCATTGGCCGAGCGTCCGGCGATTCGTCCGGGCGGCGGCATTGAACTGGCGCCGCCGTCGGAAGGCGAGCAGGCCAAGCAATTGCGCGAACTGCTGAGCCGCACCCTCACCTTTGCCGTGGCCTCGCTGCTGAGCGGCGCGCCAGCCCTGGTGGCCGAGGCGGAAGCGCTGGGCGCGGCCACCAAGGAAGCGCATACGGAAGCGGCGCTGGCCGAGATCGGCACGCGCCTGAAGCAGCTGTGCTATCAGATCGAACTGCGGGGCGGCGATTCGGCCGAGCAGCAGGAACTGCTGCTGCGCCTGTTCCGTCTGCTGCTGGAGAACGTGTCCGAACTGCTGGATGACGATTCCTGGTTGCGCGGCCAGATCGATGCGGTGCAGAACCTGATTTCCGGTCCGCTCGATCCGCGCGCGCTGGAAGAAGCAACGCGCAGCCTGAAGGATGTGATTTATAAGCAGAGCCAGCTGAAGCACAGCCTGTCCGACGTGAAGTCCACGGTCAAGAACATGATGATGACCTTCATCGACCGCCTGGGCGCTGTGGCCACCTCGACCGGCGACTTCCACGAAAAGATCGGCGGCTATTCGAACAAGATCAGCCAGGCCAAGGATATCTCCGAGCTGAACCAGATCCTGGACGATGTGCTGAAGGAAACCCGTCTGGTGCAGGATGAAGCGCTGAAGGCGCGCGACCGCATGGTTACGGCGCAGCAGGAAGTGCAGGATGCGGAAGCGCGTATTCATGCGCTGGAAGCGAAGCTGCAGCATATGAGCGAGCTGGTACGCGAAGATCAATTGACGGGCTCGCTGAACCGCCGTGGGCTGGATGATGTGTTCGAACGCGAGACGGCGCGCGCCGACCGTCGCGGCACGCCGCTGTGTATCGCCGTGCTGGATCTGGACGATTTCAAGAAGCTCAACGATTCGCTGGGGCATATCGCGGGCGATAACGCGCTGAAGCACTTGGTAAAAGTGGTCAAGGAAACCTTGCGTTCGATGGACGTGATCGCCCGCTTCGGCGGCGAGGAGTTCCTCATCATGCTGCCGGAAACCTCGATCGAAGCTGCCGTGGCCACCATGACCCGCCTGCAGCGCGAACTGACGCGTCACTTCTTCATGCACGAGAACGAGAAGGTGCTGATTACGTTCTCGGCGGGTGTGGCATTGCGCCGCCCGAACGAGAATCAGATGGATCTGGTGAAGCGGGCTGATACGGCGATGTACCAGGCCAAGCGCACTGGCAAGAACCGCGTGGTTGTCGCCGACTGATCTCTCTTCTTCGCCTTCTCACAAAGCCCGCCTTGATGCGGGCTTTGCTATTTGCAGTCCACGAATTTCAGCGAAACCGCTTCGCTGCGCAACTCTGACTGTTAGTTATGGCTGCCCCACGCGCCGTCCAATCTCTTGCAGCCTCCAAGCGGTTTTCTCTAAGTGCTATCAGCGCCCGCTATGGCTTATTAACAGTCATGGAAGAAGAATCTGCCCCCCCCCCGGAAGATGAAAGAAACTACAGCGGAACGAGAAAAGTGGCGGGTAGAGATCGTCGAAGTTTTTGGCGGTTGAACCCCGTTACTAACATGATCCATTGATCTGACCCGCGCCCCGGATTGCTTCGCCCAGAGAGCACGCTAAAAAGTCCGTGGACGTTTCGGTGCCCTCAGGCATATTCAGGCCACCATCCGCCGCATTCCACTACCAGTGTGAGGCAGCGGGATCACCGCCTGCGCCTTAACTGAGGAAGCCGATGCCCACAACGGATCAAGCAACGGTAATTTGGGTACTGTCTCCACACGAAAACATATTTTTATAACAACAAAACTTATTAATCCGTCATGTTGAGCCAAAATTAATCGCAGAAAAAAAGATTTTTTCGCGCCCTAAAGTTCGCCAAAAACACGCCGTCTTAGCGGGTATGGGTTCGGTGACTTAAGAGTGAAAACACCTGATTTCGCCCAGCAAATCACCCTAAAGGTTCCCGTAGGGCAACCGTAACCCATTACAACAGCGGCTTGATCGTCACAGAACAGCGTGGCGGGCCAAAGTGAATGAGCAAACCGCCAAACTGTAGTACCTACGGAGATTTACATCATGGCTCAGACCATTAACACCAACGTTGCATCCCTGAATTCCCAGCGTAACCTGAACAGCTCCCAAGGCGCCCTGTCCACCTCGCTGCAGCGCCTGTCCTCCGGCCTGCGCATCAACAGCGCCAAAGACGACGCTGCCGGCCTGGCAATTTCGGAACGTTTCACTTCGCAAATTCGCGGCAACAACCAGGCAGCGCGTAACGCGAACGACGGTATCTCGCTGGCTCAGACGGCTGAAGGTGGCCTGAGCACTGCTGGCGACCTGCTGCAGCGTATCCGCGAACTGGCAGTTCAGTCCGCCAACGGCACCAACTCCGATTCCGACCGCAAGTCGATCCAGAACGAAGTTGCTTCCCTGTCCAAAGAACTGGACCGCGTCGCTACCACCACCCAGTTCAACGGCCAGAACGTGCTGGACGGCTCCCTGACCTCGGCGCAGTTCCAGGTTGGCGCCAATGCAAACCAGACCATCAACATCGGCGTGCAGTCGGCCCGTGCAACTGACATCGGCAACAACACCCTGTCGGCAAACTTTGCCGCTGGCGGTGGCCGTCTGTCGGATGCAATCGGCGGCGAGTCGAACAACAACACCGCTAACGAAGACCTGACGTTCACTTCGGGTACCGGCGTGACGACCACCGTGAAGGTTGGCCAGAGCACCATCACCGATGGCGGCGGCACGGCCCACACTCTGGGCGACAGCGCCAAGAAAGTAGCTGCTAACGTGAACGCCCAGTCCAGCACTTCGGGTGTGACCGCGACCGCATCGACCACTGCAAGCATCGGCTTCGCCGCAGGCCTGGCAGATGGCTCTGTGCAGTTTGAACTGCGTGGCGACAATTCGCTGGAATCGGATGCGAACTCGAAAGCCGTGACCATTTCGGCCAAAGTCAAAGGCGGCGACCTGTCGGCCCTGGCTCAAGCCATCAATGCACAGACCAATACCACCGGTGTTTCGGCTTCGATCAAGACCAACGCAACCTCTGGCCAGAAAGAAATTCAACTGGCCAACTCGTCGGGTGCAGATATCCAGATCAAGAACACCAACGCCGACACCACGACCGACGTTCTGGATGACGCCACCCTGCGTGGTGCCGATCAAGCCGCCGTGGGTAATGCAGCTGGCACGCAAGCAGCTACCGTTACCATCGGCGCTAATGGCGGTGCCGGCGCTACCGTTGGCGGCAAGCTGGAGTTCTCCTCGGACAGCGGCTTCACCCTGGCTGGCGCTGGCACCACGGTTGTTGCGGCTTCCACCGGCTCCGACCTGCAGTCCGTCGCCAAGATCGACGTTTCGACCGTTGAAGGTTCCAACGCTGCACTGAAAACCATCGACTCGGCACTGAACGCGATCAACAGCAACCGTGCATCCCTGGGTGCGATCCAGAACCGTTTCGCTTCGACGATCTCGAACCTGCAAACCACGTCGGAAAACCTGTCGGCTTCCCGTAGCCGTATCCAGGACACCGACTTTGCAGCGGAAACCGCAAGCCTGACCCGCGGCCAGATCCTGCAGCAAGCCGGTACCGCGATGCTGGCGCAAGCCAACTCGCTGCCGAACGGCGTTCTGTCTCTGCTGCGTGGCTAATCGGCCCCGGCGTGAGCCAGCTCTTATAACGTGATGGACTGCCATCGCTTATAACCGCCGCCCCGACAGGTGAAAACCTGTCGGGGCTTTCGCACAAAGGAAGCATCATGACTATCGATTCAATTGCCTCTGCCGGTGGCCGTTCCCTGGAACGCCCAGTAGCTGCAGAATCGGCCGTCCTGCAAGGCGCCGGGCGCGCGCCTGCCACTGCCGTGGAAACGACAGCTGCTATCAAGGGAAGTGCCCCGGTACCAACGCTGGATCAGGTCACCCAAGCAGTAAATCAGCTGAACAAGGCTGCTCAGGAGAAAGCTCAAGGTTTGGAGTTTTCGATTGACGGCGATACAAAAATGACCGTGGTCAAGGTTATCGACCAGTCCACCCGTGAAGTGCTGCGCCAGATTCCGACCCCGGAAGCCCTGGAAATCGCCAAGTCGATCGACTCGGCCCGCAGTCTGCTTGTGGACGAAACTGCCTGAAACGGCGCGCTACGGCGCGCCGTTTTTTTTTCACTGTGGCATGATGAAGTGACCACATTGCCCAGTCCTTAGAACAGGACAACAATTCTCCCTCTCAAGTCCTGTTTGCTGGTGCCGATAATCATCTATATTCGTACCGTTTTCAACAGGAGTCGCTCGTGGCAGGCATTTCATCTCCCGGCTTAGGTTCCGGTCTTCCGATCAACGATATCATCAGCAAGCTGATGGCGGCCGAGTCGGCTCCGCTCGCGGACTTCGACAAGAAATCGGCAGCCATTTCGGTCAAGGTGTCGGCCTTCGGCAATTTATCGGGCGCGCTGTCGGCATTCCAGAGCAGCCTGTCCAGTCTGAGCACCCTGTCGGCATTCCAGGCCATGGACGCCAAGTCCAGTGCCGAATCGGTGCTGACCGCGACGGCTTCCGCCAAGGCATCGCCCGGAAACTACAAGATCAATGTAACCCAGGTGGCGCAGGCGCAAACGCTGGCATCCAACGTCGGTTACAAGACGCAGACCACGACCATTGGCGCTGGCACCAAGACCAAGATCACTTTCCAGCTTGGCACCGTGAGCGGCGGCATGTTCGGCATGAGCGGTACCCAGCTGGGCGCCGGTGTACTCACCGGCGGCATTACCCCGGGCGGCCTGACCATCAACGGCACAACCATTTCCACCGATAGCAGCACCCGCAGCGCGCGTGCGCTGGCTGACGCCATCAATGCGAAATCGTCCACGACTGGCGTATCCGCCAAGGCTGCGCCGACCAAGACCTCCGAAACACTGTTCGGCAGCGGCGGAACATCCAACTTCGGCGCGGTTGACACCAGCGGCGGCGGCACCTACTCGCTGACCATAGGCGGCGTTCAGATCGCCAGCCAGGCAGCTGGCGTAGCCGCCGGTGCAGGTGTGGACGCCGCCTCCATCGATGCTGCGCTGGCGCCAGGTAGTTCCGTATCCCAGGCCCTGGCTAATGCAAATATTACCGTCACCGGCAGTGCCGCCGATGGCACGCTGCAATTTACCAATGCAGATGGGGCCAATATAGCTATTTCGGAGACGGTGACCGGATCAGTCAACGGCGGCATCGGCAAGAACTCGAGCACGGCCAGTACCGGCTATGTAACGACCGCGATGAGCAATATCATCCTGGAATCGAGCAACGGGAGCCAGATTACTGTCGGCGGTACCAACCCTGCCGCAGCAGGCCTGACGGCAGGAACCGGCGGCGACTATACCGGCGCGACCTTCGCAGTCGATGGTGACCGCACCTCGGGCTCGGTCACCATCGACGCAACAAACAACACCCTGGCCGGCATCAAGGATGCCATCAATAAGGGCAACTTCGGCGTGACCGCCAGCATCATTTCGGACGGCAGCAAGGATGCGCCGCAGCGTCTGGTGCTGACCTCCACCGCTACCGGCGCCTCATCCACGATGAAAATTTCGCTGGGCGGCTTCGACGGCAATCCGCCCGATCCTGCTCTGGCTGCCCTGATGGGCTACGATCCTTCAGGCACGCAGAACATGAGCCAGAAGGCGTCAGCAATGGACACCCTGGCCAGCGTGAACGGCATCAATGTCACCAGTTCCAGTACCAGTCTCAGCAATGCAGTGGAGGGGATGACATTTGACGTGACAGCGGCTGGCTCGGCAAGCGTCAATGTCAGCCGAAACACCAGCAAGATTACCGATTCAGTCAACGCTTTCGTCAAGGCCTACAACGATCTGAATTCGCAAATCAAATCCCTCAGCGGCTATAACGCAGACGACAAGAGTGCCGGCCCATTGCTGGGCGACTCAACGGTACAGGGTCTGCAGGCCGACTTGCGTCGTCAGATGTCGCAACAACTGACAGGTCTGAAGGGCGGCCTGACGTCGCTGAGTCAGGTTGGCATTTCCTTCCAGAAGGATGGTACGCTGAGCGTCGATAGCAGCAAACTCAATAAGGCTCTGACCAGCAACTTCAACGATATCGCCGGCCTGTTCGCAGCCATCGGCAAGACCAGCGACCCGGATATCAGCTTCGTCAGCTCGACTTCCAACACGAAGGCTGGTGACTACGCGATCAACATTACGCAGGCGGCCACCCAATCCACCATGGTCAGTGCCTCGGCGCTGGCGGCGGAAACGGTGATCGATGCGGACACTCAATGGACTGTCACGCTGAACGACACCCAGCCAAGTAAAGCCAGCAATACGGCAACCATTACGATTCCCGCCGGCAGCTATACGCCAGAGGAACTGGCAAAGGTAATGCAGTCCGCGATCAACGGAGCAAATGCCTTTTCGACTGCTGGCTCGACCGTTACGGCCTCGGTCAATGACGACGGCACCCTGAAGCTGCTGTCCAACAAATATGGCAGCAAATCGAATATTACGATCAGCGACTCAACCGGCACCACCGTCGCGTCCATTTTTGGCGGCAACAAGGCTACCGATGGCCTGGATGTCGCCGGCACCATTGGGGGCTACGCAGCAACCGGTGACGGTCAGACCTTGACTGGCTCACCGGGCGCCCCCACTGAAGGCCTGAAGGTGGAAGTCAAGGGGACCGCGACCGGCAGCCGTGGCGATATCGGCTTCTCGCAAGGCTACGCCTATCAGTTGAATACCTTGGCTAGTGGCTATGTCGGTACCAAGGGCATCCTGACCAACCGCACATCCGGCCTGAACCAGAATTTAAAAGATATTCAGAAAGATAAAGATGCCTTTAATCTCAAGCTGGTAGATATTGAAGCCCGCTATCGCAAGCAGTACACTGCTCTCGATACAGCAGTCGCCAGCATGAACACCACGATGAGCTATTTGACTCAGCAGTTGGCGCAATTGTCGGCGAATCGCTAATCGCATTTAAGGAGATTCACAATGTTTGGAACAAGGCAAACCGGCGTCAATGCTTATGCCAAAGTAGGCATTGAAACCGGGGTGGTTGCCGCCAGCCCCCACAAGCTGATCGTGATGCTGTTCGACGGCGCCATGACGGCAATTGCAAACGGGCTGACCAACATGCGCACCGGGAATATCGGCGAAAAGGGCAAGGCCATTTCCAAAGCCATCCTGATTATCGACAGCGGCCTGCGTGCCTCGCTCGACAAGAACGCCGGCGGCGAAATCGCCCAAGGCCTGGATTCGCTGTACGAATACATGAGCGGCCGCCTGTTGCAGGCCAACCTGGAAAACAAGCCGGAAATCCTGGAAGAAGTACAGCGCCTGCTGGGCGAGCTGCGCGATGCCTGGAACGCCATCGGCGACACCCCGGCTGCCAACCCGCAAGCCGCTAACCGCGCCCCGAACTTCGCAAGCGTTTAAAACAATGACAATGATGATGCCTCTCGAAGTTGTAAACACGTATGCCCGCATGGCAGACCTGACCGAGCGCATGCTCGCGGCTGCCCGCGAAGGCGACTGGGACCAGCTGGTCGCCCTGGAACAGCAGGTGGCCACGCAGGCGCGCCGCCTGCAGCAGGATGAACCGCGCGAACCGCTGCAGGGCGAACTGCGCGACCGTAAAGTCGAACTGATCCGCCGTATGCTGATTGCCGACCGTGAAATCCGCGACCTGACCATGCCCTGGATGGCCAAACTCTCCGCCCTTATCAGCAGCACGGGCACCGAGCGCCGTCTGGTGAACGCCTACGGCAGCGTCTAACTAGCCGGCACGCGATGGCGACGCGGTTTGACGCGCCGGGCGTGCGCCCCCTCCCCGCCATTGACGGGCGTCTCACCACGGCGCCCATCGGCGACGCACGCCAGCAAGCTTTCCAGCGCGCGATGCAGAACCTGGTCGGCCAGACCGTGCCGGGCCAGGTCCTCTCCAAATTTTCCGATGGCAGCTACCTGGTGCGAGTGGCCGATACCAATGCGCGCATGCTGCTGCCGTCGAACGTGGAAGCCGGCACCTCGCTGCCGCTGACAGTGGTATCGGCCGAGCCGCGCCCCACCCTGCAGATCGGCGCCGGCAATCCGAATGCCGGCCAGGCTGCCGTACTGTACACGGAAGGCAAGCCGCTGCCGCCCATGCCGCAGCAAGCGGCCGCCCAGCAGCCCGCGCAGGACACCAGCACGCTCAGCCAGGCGGGACGCCAGGCCGCCCAGCAGGCAGCGCAGCAGCTGCCCAGTCAGCAGGCCCAGCTGGGTCTTCTGCCCGGCCAGCAGGCGGCAGCACAGCAAGCAGGCCAGACGGCGGCCGGACACGCGCCGCTGCCGGGCGGCGCCGAGGCCGAGGCCGACGCCGCCACCGCCGCCACGCCGCAAGGCGCGCAGGCCGGCGCCCAGGCCGCAGCCAACCGGCCGCACAGCGCGGCCGCCGCCCTGCTCGGCAAGGCGCCGCTGACGCCGTCCGAGCAGCTGCCGCCGCTGGACAAGAACACGCCCCAGTCCACGCTCAGTCCCGCCGCACGCGCCATCTCTTCCGCGCTGGCCACGGCCTATACCCAGCCTGGCGTGCCGGTCACCATCAACGGCAAGGTTCCGCTCAGCGCCGGCGGTCCGCCCGACAGCGGCAAGGTGGCGGAAAACCTGCGCCAGGCCTTGGGCGACAGCGGCCTGTTCTACGAATCCCACGTGGCCGACTGGGCCGAAGGCAAGCGCACGCTGCAGGACTTGCAGCGCGAGCCGCAGATGCAGCGCATGGCGCAGGCCCAGTCGTCTGCCGGGCAGACGCCGGCCGAGGCCGCCGCCAAGCTGCTGAGCGGCCCCGACCTGTCGGCCGCGCAAATGATCAACCAGCAGCTGCACACCCAGGAGCAGGGCAAGCTGATCTGGCAAGGCCAGGCCTGGCCGGGCCAGCCCATGCAGTGGCAGGTCGAGCGCGACCGGCGCGACAGCAGCGGACAGGAAGGCCGCGGCGAACGCGAGGAGGCAACCGTGTGGCGCAGCGGCGTGCGCTTCCGCTTCCCGCTGCTGGGCAAGGTCGGCGCCCACGTCACCCTGGTCGGCGACCAGGTGCATATCCAGGTCGAGTCCGGCAACGAAGACACGGCCGCCACGCTGCGCGCCTGGGCCAGCCTGCTGCAGGGCGCGATGGACGCCGCCGGCGCGCCGCTGGCCTCGCTCACCATCAGCGCGGAAAACGCGGACGGCGCAAATGGACAATCCTGACCTGCCGCGCCGTCCGCTGCAAAGCGCGGTGGCGCTGGCCTACAAGAGCGGCGAAGCGGCACCAAAAGTCGTCGCCAAAGGGCGCGGACTGGTGGCCGAACAGATCATTGCCGTGGCGGCCGAGCACGGCGTGCACATCCACGAGTCGAAAGAACTGGTGTCCCTGTTGATGGATGTCGATCTCGACGCACAAATCCCCCCCCTGCTCTACCGTGTAATTGCGGAACTGTTGGCCTGGCTATATCATATTGAAGCAGCGCAAAAGTCTGGCCAGCCCCCGCCCCCGGCGCCCGATCTCAGCGCACCGATCGATTCCCCAAAAAACGGACTTTGATGCACACCTATATTTCGGATGCGGACCTGGAGAACTGGCATGATTTTGAGGTGGAATCGCGCCGCGAGATTGTTGCCCTGCTGCGCAGCATCAGTGAAAAGAAACAGCTGATCCGCATGCTCGTGCATGGCGAATCCGATGTGTGCGTGACGTCCATCCTGGAAGTCGATCCGGACAGCGACAGTGTGATCCTCGACTGTTCCATCAATACCGACCAGAACCGCCGCGTGCTGGCGGCCAAGGCCATCTCCTACGAGACCTCGCTGGACAAGATCCGCATCATGTTCGGCAGCGAGCATGTGCAGCCGGCCACGTTCGAAGGAGGGCAAGCCTTCAAGATTGCGGTGCCGTCCAGCCTGATCCGTTTGCAGCGGCGCGAGTTCTACCGCATGAACACGCCGGTCAGCAACCCGGTGCGGGTGGCGATTCCCTTGCCGGCCGAAATGGGCGGCGGCACCACCCACTTCCCGCTGGCCGACATCAGCTGCGGCGGCATTGCCATCCTGGACAACCGCCTGATCCTGGGCGACACCATTGGCAAGATCTACGCCGACTGCCGCATCGAGCTGCCGGAAATCGGTCCGATCGCCTGTGGCCTGCAGATCCGCAACTCGATCGAGCTGACCCTGCTGAACAATAAATCCAACCGCCGTCTCGGCTGCCAGTTCGTGGACATCCCCCGCTCCGCGCTGAACGCCGTGCAGCGCTACATCACCCGCCTTGAGCGTGAACGCAACGCCCGCATCGCCGGCCTCAGCTAACCCCCTGGGGTCAGATCCGACATTCGGACACGAGCTCAGCCCAACGGCTCCTTCGCTCTGAGCGCACCGCGTCAGCAGCCAGGCTCTACAATGAAAAATTGGCAGAATCTGCCAGCAAATGGGATTTCGCGAGTTCTTTACTGCCAAGCCGAAGATGACGGACGAGTTCGTGTCCGAATGTCGGATCTGACCCCAGGGGGCCGGCAGGGGTTAGACTTGCATGTTCATGATGTCGTGGTAGGACTGCACCAGCTTGTTACGCACCTGTAAGGTGGCCTGGAAGTTGATACTGGCTTTTTGCTGGGCAATCATCACATCCGACAGATTCACCGTGTCGTCACCCATCTGGAAGCGCTTGCTCAGCCCCTCGGCCGTCTTCTGGCTGTCCGACACCGCATCCAGCGCCCCCTTCAGCGCCTGCGAGAAATCGACCTTGGCCGCCGGCTGCTCGGTCTGAATCACCGGCGGCGTGGCCTGCGGACGCGTCGCCGCCGCCTTCAGCTGGGCAATCATGCTCTGGATCTGGCTGCTGTCGATGCCGCCTGTTCTCATCTCGTACTCCGTTTAGGTGCCGCATATTGCTGTAGCGAAAGAACGACACTTCCCTGTCCTGTTGCCGCGCTACAATGTATGCCTACTGTCAGGCTTCCAGAATAAGCCAGCCGGCACAATGGGCTGGCGGCAAGCAGGACGGGAATCGGGCCTTTATTCAAGCATTTAAAGCGCGCAATGGCGGCTGATAATGTGCAACAGGCCCATAACCCCTACACAGATCACCCATGGCAGCAGCCGCCGAACAACTCGACATCGACGCCCCAGACGCCACCGCCGACCAGCCGGCCGGCCGGTTTGCCTTTTTCCAGACGCCGATGGGCAAGAATATCGTCCGTGGCGGCGCGGTGGCAGGCATCCTGGCCCTCATCCTGATCCTGTGGCTGTGGAACAAGGAGCCGGACTATAAGGTCCTGTTCTCCAACTTCAGCGACCGCGACGGCGGCTCCATCACCGCCGCGCTGGACCAGATGCAGGTCAAGCACAAGTTTTCCGAGGGCGGCAACGCCATCCTGGTGCCGGCCGAACAGGTGCACGACGTGCGCCTGCGTCTGGCCGCCCAGGGCCTGCCGAAAGGCGGCAACGTCGGCTTCGAGCTGATGGAAAACCAGAAACTCGGCATTTCCCAGTTCCTGGAGCAGGTCAATTACCAGCGCGCGCTGGAGGGCGAGCTGGCGCGCTCGATCGAGTCGCTGGCCGCCGTGCAGTCGGCGCGCGTGCACCTGGCGCTGCCGAAACCGTCCGTCTTCGTGCGCGACCAGCAGAAGCCGACCGCCTCCGTGCTGCTGAACCTGCACCCGAACCGCATCATCGACCCGGCCCAGACCAGCGCCATCGTGCACCTGGTGGCCTCCTCCGTGCCGGAACTGAGCCCGGCCAATGTCACCGTGGTGGACCAGGCCGGCAACCTGGTATCCGACCTGAACAAGAATGGCGCGGCCGGCAATAACGCCAAGAACCTGGACGCCAGCCAGCTGAAATACGTGCAGGAGCTGCAGAAGCAGGTCATCAAGCAGGTCGAATCCATCATCACCCCCATCGTGGGCGAAGGCAATGTGCGCGCCGAAGCGGTGGCGGACGTGGACTTCTCCGCTGTCGAGCAGGCCGCCGAATCCTACAAGCCGAACTCGCCGCCGGCCGCTTCCGCCATCCGCAGCCAGCAGAGCGTGGAAACCACCGGCAACGGCAACAACAATGCCGCCGGCGTGCCGGGCGCGCTGTCCAACCAGCCGCCGGGCGTGGCCACTGCCCCGCTGACCACCAATCCGCCCGGCACGGCGCCGGCGCCAGGCCAGCCGGGCACCGGCGGCGCGACAGCCAATGGCGGCCCGAGCCACAAGGAATCGACTACCAATTACGAAGTCGATAAGACCGTGCGCTATGAGCAGAAAGCCATGGCCGGCCTGAAACGCATGACGGTCGGCGTGGTAGTCAACTACCGCCGTATCATCGACAAGGACGGCAAGGTCACGGTGCGCCCGATGAGCGCCGATGAGATGGCCAAGATCAACAGCCTGGTGCGCGAAGCCATGGGCTACAACCAGGAACGCGGCGACTCGGTGAGCGTGGCCAACGCGCCCTTCGACGGCGTGGACAAGGCGCCGGAACCGCCGCTGGACTGGTGGCGCGACCCGGCCAACCTGCCGCTGGCCAAGGAACTGGCGAAGTTCCTGATTACCGCCCTGATCCTGCTGTATATCCTGCTGCGTATCGTCCGTCCGATGATGCGCCCGGTGTTCAAGAAGATCGACGAGATCAATGCGCCGGAAGAGGAACCGGAAGAGGAAATCATCGAGGAACCGGATGGCCCGTCGCCGGAGGAGTTGCTGGCGCAGGAAATCGCCGAAATGGAAGAAAATACGGCACGCACCTACCGCGACAATCTGGCCCTGGCGAAAAAGCTCGCCATGGAAGATCCGCGCATCGTCGCCAACGTCATCAAGGAATGGATAGGCAATAATGACTGAGAATACCGGACTGCAAAAGGCCGCCATCCTGATGCTGGCCATGGGTGAAGGTGAAGCGGCCGAAGTGATGAAATTCCTCGGTCCGCGCGAAGTGCTGAAGCTGGGCGCCGCCATGGCCACCATGAAGAACGTGCCGCACGAGATGGTGGTCAACACGCTGGACGATTTCCGCGACCAGTACGCGGCCGCCTCCACCGTGGGCCTGGATTCGGACGAGTACATCCGCCAGGTGCTGACCAAGGCGCTGGGCGACGACAAGGCCTCGGTGCTGCTGTCGCGCATCCTGGGCGGCAAGGATGCGTCCGGCATCGAATCGCTGAAGTGGATGGATTCGCAGTCCGTTGCTGAACTGATCCGCAACGAGCACCCGCAGATCATTGCCACCATCCTGGTGCACCTGGAACGCGACCAGGCCTGCGAAATCCTGGGCCACTTCACCGACCGCCTGCGCAACGACGTGGTGCTGCGTATCGCCACCCTGGATGGCGTGCAGCCGGCCGCGCTGCGCGAGCTGAACGACGTGCTGACCAAGCTCCTGTCGGGTAATGAAAACATCAAGAAATCCACGCTGGGCGGCATCCGCGCCGCGGCCGAGATCCTGAACTTCATGTCCGGCGAGCAGGAGCAGAACGTGATGGACAATATCAAGAACTACGACAACGATATGGCGCAGAAGATCATGGACGAGATGTTCGTGTTCGACAATCTGATCGATATCGACGACCGCGGCATCCAGCTGCTGCTGCGCGAAGTGCAGTCCGAAATGCTGATCATCGCGCTGAAAGGCGCGTCGCAGGACTTGCGCGACAAGGTCTTCAAGAACATGTCGGCGCGTGCCGCCGAGATGATGCGCGAAGACCTGGAATCGAAAGGACCGGTGCGCCTGTCCGAAGTGGAAACGCAGCAGAAGCAGATCCTGCAAATCGTGCGCCGCCTGGCCGACGAAGGGCAGATCGTTCTGGGCGGCAAAGGCGAGGATAGCTTCATCTGATGGCTGGCATTCCGAAAGAACAGCAGAGCGCCTACCAGCGCTGGGAACTCAAGTCCTTCGGCGACATGCGTCCCAGCGCGGTGGCGCAACGCGAACGCGAGGAAGCGGAAGCGCGCGCCGTGGCCGAAGCGCAGGCCGCCGAAGAGGCAGCTGCGCGCGAGGCCGAGTACGCAGCTTACGAACCGCCTGCGCCGCCGCCCGACTATCCGAGCGAGGAAGAGCTGGCCGCCATCCGCGAGGAGGCGCGCCAGCAGGGCTATGAAGAAGGCTATGCCGCCGGCCACGAACAGGGCGCGGCGGACGCCGAACAGGCCGGCCGCGCAGCGAGCGAGCAGCTGGTGGCGCCGCTGCGCGCGATGGCCGAGAACTTCGGCGAATCGCTGCGCCAGGCCGACCAGCTGATTGCCAGCGATGTGCTGGAACTGGCGCTGCACCTGACGCGCGGCATGCTGAAAAATGCGCTGCAGATCAAGCCCGAGCTGATCCTGCCGATCGTGCGCGAAGCCATCGAATACCTGCCCGTGCTGCAGCAGCCGGCGCTGCTGATCCTGAACCCGGAAGATGCGCCGGTGGTGCGCGAAGGCATTGCCGAGGAACTGGACAAGGGCGGCTGGCGCGTCATCGAAGACCCCACCGTCGCGCGCGGCGGTTGCAAGGTCGATACGGCCAGCAACCAGATCGACGCCACCGTGCAGGCGCGCTGGCAGCGCCTGACGCTGGCGATGGGCAAGGACCTCGACTGGATGGACTGAGATGGGCGCCCCCGACTTCCCCAATCCGCACGCCGGCCGCTGGCGTTCCTACCTGAACGATTGCGCCACGCTGGCCGACTTCGTTGAACCGATGCAGGTCTCGGGCCGCGTCACGCGCGTGGCCGGCCTGGTGATGGAAGCGGTCGGCCTGCGCCTGGCCGTGGGCGCCGCCTGCACCGTGCCCCTGCCCTCGGGCGGCAAGGTGGAAGCGGAAGTGGTCGGCTTCGAAGGCGACAAGCTGTTCCTGATGCCGCAAAGCGACGTGGAAGGCATCGTGCCCGGCACCCGCGTCTTCCCGGTCGAGCAGAGCGTGCCCAAGCCCGGTTCGGTCAGCCATCCGCGGCGCCGTCCCAGCGACCGCGCGCGCCACCTGCCGGTCGGCGAGGAGCTGCTGGGCCGCGTGGTGGATGGCGCCGGCCGCCCGCTGGACGGCCTGGGCCCGATCCAGACCAGCGATTCGGCGCCGATCAATGTGCGTCCCGCCAACCCGCTGGGCCGCGCGCCCATCGTGGAAACCCTGGACGTGGGCGTGCGCTGTATCAACGCCATGCTGACCGTGGGCCGCGGCCAGCGCATGGGCCTGTTCGCCGGTTCCGGCGTCGGCAAGTCGGTGCTGCTGGGCATGATGGCGCGGTATACGGAAGCGGACATCATCGTGGTCGGCCTGATCGGCGAGCGGGGCCGCGAGGTGAAGGAATTCATCGAACAGATCCTGGGCGAGGAAGGCTTGCGCCGTTCGGTGGTGGTGGCCGCGCCGGCCGACACGCCGCCGCTGATGCGCATGCAGGGCGCGGCCTATTCCACCGCGATTGCCGAGCACTTCCGCGACAAGGGCATGAACGTGCTGCTGATCATGGACTCGCTGACCCGCTACGCCATGGCGCAGCGCGAGATTGCGCTGGCCATCGGCGAGCCGCCGGCCACCAAGGGCTATCCGCCGTCGGTGTTCGCCAAGCTGCCGGTGCTGGTCGAGCGCGCCGGCAATGGCGAACTGGGCGGCGGTTCGATTACCGCCTTCTATACCGTGCTGACCGAGGGCGACGACCAGCAGGACCCGATTGCCGACTCGGCGCGCGCCATCCTGGACGGCCACATCGTGCTGAACCGGCGCCTGGCCGAAGCGGGCCACTACCCGGCCATCGATATCGAACAGTCGATCAGCCGCGCCATGCATTCGATCACCTCGCACAACCACCAGAACTCGGCGCGCCGCCTGAAGCAGCTATTTTCACGCTATGAACGAAGCCGCGACCTGATTGCGGTGGGAGCGTATACTCCGGGGACCGATCCGGTCCTGGATCAGGCAATTGCCTTGCACGAGAAAATTGAGCATTTTTTGCAACAGCAGATTACCGAGCGCGTCGATATGGCCGAGAGCTTGGGGCAATTAACCTCGCTATTCGACTGATTGCGCCGGCCTGCGCTGCCTATAATTGATCATCATGGCCTCGACACAGCAACTGGAAACCCTGATTGACCTGGCGCAGCGTGAAACCGACGACTGCGCGAAGCGCCTTGGCGCCGCCCTGAAAGCGGTCAGCGATGCCGAAGAGAAGCTGAACATGCTGGTCGGCTACCGCGATGAATACGGTCGCCGTTTCGACGCATCGCAGCAGGCGGGCATCACCCCCATGGCTTACCGCAACTTCCAGGCTTTCATGGAGAAACTGGATCACGCGATCAAGGGCCAGCAGGAAGTGCTGCGGCATGCCCAGTCGCGCGGCGAGCAGGACAAGAAGGAATGGCAGGAAGCCGAGCGCAAGCGCATGTCGTTCTCGACCCTGCGCGAACGGGCGGCAGCCCAGGCGCAGAAGCTGGAAGCCAAGCGCGATCAGAAGGCCATGGACGAGCACGCCTCACGGCAGGCATTTTTCAAACGCTAGGTACGGCCCATATTATGCAGACTCAGACTGTTCAGAACTCTCCTCTCGGCAACGGCGCCCTGCCTTCGCGTCCCGCGTTTGCCGCACCGGACGATGGCCAGTTCCAGCAGGCGCTGTCGCGCGAGATCGCCTCGCGCCAGCCTGAGCCTGAAGCCCCGGCGCCGCAGGCGGCGCGCCCGGCCCCGCGTCCGACTGCACCGGCGCAGCAGGCCAAGCCCGCCGCCCAGCAGCAGTCCAAGGCCCCGGTCGGCGACAAGCCGGCCGCCAATGCCTCCCAGAACGACGCGGCAAAAGCCGATTCCGCTGCGCCCGCCAACGACAGCAGCGCTGCCAGTGGCGGCGACAAGGCGACCGATGCCGCGCCTGAAGCGGACCAGTCGGCGCAGACGGCCAGCACGGCCGACGCTACGGCTGCCCTGCTGGCCATGATGGCCGGCTATGGCCAGCCGGCCCCGGCCGCAGCCGCCCCGGCGGCCGATGCTGCTGCCGACGCGGCTGGCGCCATTGGCGCAGCAGGCACGGCGGCGAGCGGCGCCGATGCAGCCGCTGCCGCTGCGCTGGCCGCATCGACAGCCGCCGATGCCGCGGCCCAGGCCGCCGACGCTGCCGCAGCAGCAGCGGCCAAGGCGGCGCTGGCTGCCGGCGCCAGCGACGATGCAGCGGCAACGCCTGCCGATGGCGCCAAGGCCGAAGTGCCGGCCGACTTTGCGGCCCAGCTGGCCAAGGCTGCGTCCGGCAAGGACGCCAAAGCCGACGCCGTGCCGGTGGACACCGCCAAGGCCGCTGCCAGCAGCGGCGCCGATGAGAAGCCGGTGGCGGTCACTAGCGAAGCGCGCCCTGCCGCCAAGCCGGAAACCGCCGCTACGGCGCCAGAGCTGCCAGCCGACAAGCCGGCGCTCGACAGCAAATCCGATACCAGCGCCCTGCAGAACCAGCAGGCAAAGACGGACGCCGCAGTGCCGCGCGCGGAACTGAAAACGGCCGAAGCCAGGCCGGAGATCCCGTTGAAGGCGCCTGAACCGGCGCCGCAGCCGGTAGCCGTGGCCGCCCCGGCAGCACTGAATGCAGCAGCCACCACCCAGGCCGCCAATGCGGTTGCCGGCAACCAGCTGCAGGCACGGGTCGGCAGCCAGGCCTGGGACCAGCAACTGGGCCAGAAAGTGGTATGGATGGTGGCCGGCGGCGACCAGTCCGCCACGTTGACGCTGAATCCGCCGGACCTCGGTCCGCTGCAGGTGGTGCTGAACGTCTCGAACGATCAGGCCAGCGCCAGCTTTACGGCAGCCCAGCCGGAAGTACGCCAGGCGCTGGAAAACGCCATGCCGAAGCTGAAGGAAATGATGGGCGAGGCCGGCATCCAGCTGGGCCAGACCAGCGTGTCGGCCGGCGATCCCGGCCAGCAGCAGCAAGCCTTCGCTGAAGCCTCGGGCCGCAGCAGTGGCGGACGCGGCAACGGCTCCGGCCCCGGCGGCAGCCGCGACAACGGCGCCGACACCGCCCAGCCCGTCCCCGCCACCCCGCGCCGCAGCATCCTCGGCGCCGTCGATACCTTCGCATAATCTTTGGCGCCTGCCGCCAAAAGTGCGACAAAGTGTTAACTGTTGTGCCACGGAAAGGTGGATAAAGCTGCTCTTCGCCCCTCTTTTCGGCGTATCCCTGTCGTGACTCCCTCGCGATAATGACATAATGACGGTCATGATCCACTTCTAAAGCATGCAAGGGCACACTTGAAAGCGAATCCAAAAATGAAGGCTGAGGCGAAGCCGGAAGCTCCGGTTGGCGGTGGCTCGAAAAAGAAACTGATCATTATCATCATTGCAGTGCTGGTGCTGGCCATCGGCGGCGGTGGCGCGTGGTTCATGCTGAACAAGCATGGCGACGATGAACACGCCGAGGAGGATGCACCGAAACCGAAGAAGACGCGCAAGGCCAAGCCGGCCGGCCCGCCGGTGTACGCACCGGTGGAACCGTTTACCGTCAACCTGCAGCCGGAAAACGGCGAACAGTACCTGCAGCTGGCGTTCACGCTGCAGGTGGGCTCGCTGGAAGAGGTCGAGGTGGTCAAGACGAATATGCCGAAGCTGCGCAGCCGCATCCTGCTGCTGCTGTCGAGCAAACGCGCGTCCGAAATCAATACGCCGGAAGGCAAGCAGGCCCTGAGCCAGGAAATTCTGGAGCAGGCCAAGGCGCCGTTCGAAACCAATGGCTTGCCGCAGGACGTGACCGAAGTGCTGTTTACGTCCTTTATCATTCAGTAACATCGCATCATGGCTGATAATTTTCTCTCCCAGGAAGAAGTTGATGCCCTCTTGAAGGGCGTCAACGGCGATCAGGACGACGTCGCCGCGCCGGAAGAGGTGGCTGGCGTACGGACATACAACCTGGCTACCCAGGAACGTATCGTCCGCGGCCGTATGCCGACCCTGGAAATTATCAACGAACGTTTTGCCCGCCTGCTGCGCGTCGGCCTGTTCAACTTCCTGCGCCGCAGCGCGGAAGTGTCGGTCGGCTCGGTGCGCGTGTCGAAGTATTCCGAGTTCATCCGCAACCTGGTGGTGCCGACCAACCTCAACCTGGTGCACATGAAGCCGCTGCGCGGCACGGCCCTGATGGTGTTCGACCCGGGCCTGGTGTTCCTGCTGGTGGATAACCTGTTCGGCGGCGACGGCCGCTTCCACACCCGCGTCGAAGGCCGCGACTTCACCCAGACCGAGCAGCGCATCATCCTGCGCATCCTGGATATCGTGTTCGAGGCCTACACCAAGTCGTGGGAACCGGTGTACCCGGTCGAATTCGAGTACATCCGCTCGGAAATGAATACGCAGTTCGCCAACATCGCCACGCCGAACGAGGTGGTGGTGGCCTCCACCTTTACCGTCGAGCTCGGTTCGGTGTCGGGCCAGATCCACTTCTGCATGCCGTATTCGATGATCGAGCCGATCCGCGATGCGCTGACCTCCTCGCTGCAGGGCGAGGCGCTGGAAGTGGACAAGCGCTGGATCCGCCTGATGACGCAGCAGATCCAGATCGCCGAAGTGGAACTGGTCGCCCGCCTCGGCACCGCCAAGGTCAATTTCGATGACATCCTGAACATGAAAGTGGGCGACGTGATCCCGCTGGCCATTCCGGAAACCATCGAAGCCACCGTGGACGGCGTGCCCGTGCTCGACTGCACCTACGGGGTGCTGAACGGCCAATATGCGCTGATGGTGGAGAAATTGCTGTCCAATGCCGATAACCTCGGCAAGTAAGGAATTTAGGAGAGAAACATGTCTGACAATCAAGACGATCAGAGTATGGACGACGATTGGGGCGCTGCCATTGCCGAGCAGGCCGCTGCCGAGGCTGCCGCCTTGCAGAACCAGGCCGCCACTGCTGCCGTCTTCAAGGATTTTTCCAAGACGGCCAGCAAGACCGAGACGCATAACGATATCGATTTCATCCTCGATATCCCGGTCCAGCTGACGGTGGAACTGGGCCGCACCAAGATCGCCATCAAGAACCTGCTGCAACTGGCGCAGGGTTCGGTGGTGGAGCTGGACGGCCTGGCCGGCGAGCCGATGGACGTGCTGGTCAACGGCTGCCTGATCGCCCAGGGCGAGGTGGTGGTGGTGAACGACAAGTTCGGTATCCGCCTGACCGACATCATCACGCCTTCCGAACGTATCCGCAAACTGAATAAATGACGCACCGCTTATTGTCCGTGATCCCGGCCGCGCTGCTTGCGGCCATCGCCAGCGCCGGCCCGGTGTGGGCCCAGCAAGGCGGCAAAGCCTCCGATACCATTACCACCAGCACCCGGCTGGCCGACGCGCCGGCTTCCGCCGCAGCACCGCCCCCCGCGCCCGGCGCTGCAGCCGGCGCTGATGCACCTGCAGCAGATGCCGGCGCGGCCGCGGCGGCAAGCGCAGCAGCAGCAGCCCCGGCCACGCCGGAACAGCAGGCTGCCGCTGCCGGCGCCCGTCCGGCCCAGGCCGGCTCTGCCCTGCCGGCAGCGCCAAGCGCCGTCGGCAGCCTGCTGCAAACCATCTTCTCGCTGGGACTGGTCATCGCGCTGCTGGTCGGCCTGGCCTGGCTGCTGAAACGCTTCGGTCCGAAAACGGTGACCGGCGGCGGCACCGTCAAGCTGGTGGGCGCGCTCAGCGTGGGCGCCCGCGAACGCATCCTGGTGGTGGAAGTGGGCGAACAGTGGATCGTGGTCGGCGCCTCGCCCGGCCGCATGAATGCGCTGGCCACCATGCCGCGCCAGGAATCGGCGGGCATCGATCCGCTCAACGGCCAGCCGCTGCAAGGCGTGCCGAACTTCGCCGAATGGTTCAAACAGACGATCGACAAGCGCAATGGCAAATAAGCATCTGAGCCGCGCGCGCTGGCTGGGCGCGGCACTGGCCCTGGCCCTGCCCTTGCTGGCAGCCGCCGAGCCGACCATCCCCGCCTTCACCAGCACCCCGACTTCCGGCGGCGGCACCTCCTACGGCTTGACGCTGCAGACGCTGATCATCATGACGGCGCTGACCTTCATCCCGGCCGCGCTGCTGATGATGACGGGTTTCACGCGCATCGTGATCGTGCTGTCCCTGCTGCGCCAGGCGCTGGGCACGCAGTCCGCACCGCCCAACCAGGTGGTGGTGGGCCTGGCCCTGTTCCTCACCTTCTTCGTGATGAGCCCGGTATTCGAGCGCATCTACACCGAAGCCTGGGTGCCGCTGCAGGACAACAAGATCAGCATGCAGCAGGCGATGGAAAAAGGCGCGGCGCCGCTGAAGACCTTCATGCTGAAGCAGACGCGCCAGTCCGACCTGGCCCTGTTCGTGAAGATTTCGCGCAGCCCGGCCCTGCAGGGTCCGGAGGACGTGCCGCTGAAAGTGCTGGTGCCGGCCTTCATTACCAGTGAGCTGAAGACCGCCTTCCAGATCGGCTTTGCCATCTTCATCCCCTTTCTCATCATCGACATGGTGGTGGCCTCGGTGCTGATGTCGATGGGTATGATGATGATGTCGCCGGCCGTGATTTCCCTGCCCTTCAAGCTGATGCTGTTCGTGCTGGTCGATGGCTGGCAGCTGCTGATCGGCTCCCTCGCGCAAAGCTTCTACTGAGGTCCGCCATGACGCCGGAAACCGTAATGACAATGGCCCGCCAGGCGATGGAAGTGACGCTGATGGTGGCCGCTCCCCTGCTGCTGGTGGCGCTGGTGATCGGCCTGATCGTCTCCATCTTCCAGGCCGCGACGCAGATCAACGAAGCCACCCTGTCCTTCATTCCCAAGCTGGTGGGCGTGTTTGTCGCCCTGGTGGTGGCCGGTCCGTGGATGATTTCCGTGATGACCGACTACATGCGCCAGATCCTGACGGGCATCCCGGCCCTGGTCGGCTGACGGTGCATGCTGCTGCTTTCCGCCGCTGAGCTGAATACCTGGATTGCGAGCCTGCTGTGGCCGCTGTCCCGGATTCTCGGCCTGATTGCGGCTGCGCCCGTGTTCGGCCACACGCGCGTGCCGGCCACGGTCAAGCTGGCCCTCGGCATCGCGCTGGCCATGGTGATTGCGCCGGTGGTGCCGGCGCGCGAAGCCATTGCCCCGGCCTCGATGGCCGGCATGCTGATCCTGGCGCAGGAAATGATGATCGGCCTGGCCATGGGTTTCGTGATGCGCATCGTGTTTGGCGCGGTGGAGATGGCGGGCGAAATCAGCAGCCTCACCATGGGCCTGGGCTTCGCCACCTTTTTCGACCCGAACTCGCAGGGACGCTCGTCGGCCATCGCCCAGTTCCTGTCGCTGGTGGCCACCATGCTGTTTCTGGCCGTGAACGGCCACCTGGTGCTGATCGAGGCGCTGGCGGAAAGCTTCTTTACGGCGCCTGTTAACGCTTTGCCAATGGGCGCGCCGGGCTTTAAATATGTTGCGGATTGGGGCGCCAAGATCTTCAGCGCCGGCCTGCAGCTGTCGTTACCCATTGTGGCGGCACTGCTGATTACCAACGTGGCGCTGGGCATCCTGACCCGGGCCGCGCCGCAACTGAACCTGTTCGGCATCGGTTTCCCCATCACCCTCGGCGCCGGCCTGCTGGTGGTGGTCATGAGCCTGAACTATTTGTCCGGCCCTCTGCAATCCCTGTTCAACCAGGGCATAGAAAAGAGCCGCCAGCTTCCGCGTGCGGCTGGCGAACAACGCACCAAAGTGGTGCATCCATTGCCTTCCCCTTAGGAGAGGGCCAAGGCAGGCCGGTGGTTACACTTTTGTGATTTCCACACGGCAATACGCGGCGTATCATTTAGCGACGGAATTCGCAGGAGCAATACATGAGCTTAGGCTTTACCACCGATGTCATCCCTACTCTGCAGACCTCGTTTATTGCGTCGCTGACGACCGATGACATTGCCAATCTGACCACGGAAGAACTCTCGCTGCTGACCTCGACCCAGGTGGCAGTGCTGACGACCGCCCAGATTCATGCGCTGGAAACCTGCGATATTGCCGTCCTGAACTCGTCCCAGCTCGCTGTGCTGAGCACGGCGCAAATGGGCGCCATCGCCAATGACGATATCGCCGCGCTGACCACCGAGCAGGTGATGCTGCTGTCGAACAAGCAACTGGATGCCCTGTCCAGCGCCCAGTACAAGTTCATCGAAACCAATGATATGGCCGTGCTGTCCACCAGCCAGCTGGCCAGCCTGAGCACGCGCGCCTATGGCGCCTTCGAAAGCCAGCAACTGGGCGCGCTCGCCTCGGACCAGTTCGCCGCACTGCGCACGCACCAGCTCAGCACCCTGAATTCCGCCCAAAGCCAGGGCCTGACCACCGACCAGCTGGCCGTGCTGAACTCCTTCCAGCTGCGCTCGCTGACCACCAGCGCCATTTCCGGCCTCGGCACCAGCCAGGTCAGCCAGCTGCAAACGAATGGCATTGCCCTGCTGACCACGGCCCAGGTCAACAGCCTCACGCCGGATCAGCTGGCCGCCCTCGGCACCGACCAGATCGTCGCGCTGACCACCAGCCAGTTCATGGCCATGTCCAGCGCCACGCTGAACGGGCTGTCCAGCGTACAGGTGGCCGCCATCGATACGGCCGACATCGCCCGCCTGAATACCGCCCAGATCGCCACGCTGCGCAACGACCAGGTAGCCGCTTTCGGCACCCAGCAGATGGCGGCCCTGCGCAGCGACCAGATCGCTGCGCTGACGGCAGATCAGCTGTGGGACACCACCTCGGAGCAGATCCGCGCCCTGAGCAGCATTGCACCGCTCGGCACCGCCGCGCTGCAGGCCCTGAACACCAGCCACATCGCCAACCTGGAGACGCGCGATATCGCCGCCCTCTCCACCACGCAGCTGGCGTCCCTGCGCGACGAACAGATTGCCGCCCTGACCACGGAACATATCGTGGCCATGACCACGGCCCAGATCCAGGGCCTGGCGACCGCCACCGTGGCCATGCTCACCACGGAGCAGATTGCCGCCATCGAAACGCGCGATTTCGTGCTGATGACCACGGCCCAGATGGCCAGCCTGACCAACAACCAGGTGCAGGCGCTGACCACGCTGCAGATGGCGCTGATGCCGTCGGCCGACCTGGCCGCGCTGAGCGCCGACCAGTTGCTGTACCTGAGCACCGAGCAGTTGCGCGCGCTGAAAACGCTGGCGCCGCTGACCACGCTGCAACTGGCCGCCTTGAATACCGAACAGGTCGCAGGCCTGGAAACCAATGACCTGGGCACGCTCAGCACGCGCCAGCTGGCCGCCCTCAACGACGCCCAGCTGCAAGCCCTGGCCAGCGACCAGATCGCCGCCCTGAACACGCTGCAGGTGGCCGGCCTGGCCACCGCCAGCCTGAACCTGCTGCGCACCGACCAGATCGCGATGTTCGAAACGCGCGATATCGCCGTCCTCGGCAGCCTGCAGCTGGCCGCGCTGGACGTGGCCCACCTGCTCGGCCTGACCACCGACCAGTTCGCCGCGCTGGGCAGCAATGTGGTGGCGGGTCTGACCACGGAACAGCTGCTGTCCATGACGACCGACCAGCTGGGTGCGCTGAAATCGCTGGCCGCCTTCAACAGCCAGCAGGTGGGCGCGCTCACCACCGACCAGATCGCCAACCTGAGCACGCGCGCCATGGCCACGCTGTCCAGCTCGCAATTTGCCGGCCTGGCCACGGACCAGATCCGCGCCATGAACAGCGAGCAGCTGATCGCCCTCAGCACGCTGCAGGTGCGCCAGCTGACCACGGCCACGATTGCCGCGCTGACTTCCGACCAGATCGCCATGCTGGAAACGCGCGATGTGGCGGCCATGCTGACCAGCCAGATTGCCGCTCTGTCCACCGACCAGGTGACGGCGTTGACCTCGTCCCAGCTGGGTTCCCTGACCACCGGCGAAACGCTGGCCCTGACCACGGAACAGGTCGGGGCGCTGACCTCCGACCAGATTGCCGCGCTGAAGACGCTGGGCTCGCTCAGCACCATGCAGTTCAGCGCGCTCACCACGGCCCAGGTGATTGCCCTCGGCACCGCCGCCATCGCCCTGCTGCGCACCAGCCAGCTGGCGGCGCTGACCGCCGAACAGGCCGCCGTGCTGCAGTCCGACCAGGTGATCGCCATGACCAGCGACCAGCTGCGCGCCCTCAGCACGCAGGCGCTGGCCGCGCTGCATACGGGCAGCGTAGGCGCGATCGAAACGCGCGACCTGGACGACATCAAGACCAACCAGATCGCCGCCCTGACCACCGAGCAGCTGTCGGCGCTGAACACGGCGCAGATCAAGGCCCTGACCACGGGCGAAGTGCGGGCGCTGGGCAGCCATCAGATCCAGGCCCTGAACACCGAGCAGATCAACGCGCTCAGCAGCTATGCCGGCTTCAGCACGGTGCAGATCACCTATCTGACCACCGGGCAGCTGGCGGCCATGACCAACCAGGACCTGGGCCTGCTGTCCTCGCAGCAGGTCGCCGCGCTGCAGGATTACCAGGTCACCGCGCTCACCTCGAACCAGATCATTGCCCTGAACACGCTGCAGGTGCGTTCCCTCGCCACCCGCGCGCTGCAGGCCATGACCACCGACCAGATTGCCGCCATCGAACTGGCCGACCTGCTGGCCATGAACACGCGCCAGATCGTCAGCCTGACCACGGACCAGCTGGCCAACCTGACCAGCGCGCAGTGGGCGGTGCTGCCAAGCGCCGACGTGGCCGCCCTCACGCTGGACCAGCTGGCCAGCCTGGGCAGCACCCAGCTCGACGCGATGGGCAACCTGACGGCGCTCAGCACGCGCCAGGTGCAGGCGCTGAATTCCTACCAGATCAGCACCCTGAACACGAACGACCTGGCGCGCCTGAAGACTTCGCAGATCGGCGCCTTCGAGACGCTGCAGGCGATGGCGCTCGGCACCGACCAGATCATCGCCCTCACCACGGACCAGGTGCGCGCACTGCGCACCAGCGCGCTGCGTGCACTGAACACCGAGCAGATCGCAGCGATTGCGGCCAACGATATCCAGGCCCTGAAGACCAACCAGCTGACGGCGCTCAGCACCGACCAGATCGCGGCGTTGACCACCCTGCAGGTGGCGGCGCTGAGCACGCTGCAGGTATCGGCCCTGACGCCAGGACAGAAGGCAGCGCTGACCAGCGAACAGCTGGCCGCCCTGCCCTCGCTGGCCTCGTTCGGCACGGCCGCCATTGCGGCCCTGACCACCGAACAGCTGTCCACGCTGAACCCGGCCGTGCTGGCCAGCCTGAAGACCAACCAGATCGCGGCCCTGACCACCTACCAGATTCCGGCGCTGGGCACGGGCGGCATTGCCGCCCTGACCACGCTGCAGATCCGCGTCCTCGGCAGCCAGGTGATGAATGCGCTCACCACCGACCAGATCGCGGCCATCGAGCACGACGACCTGGTGGCCCTGCGCACCAACCAGCTGACCGCCTGGAACACCAACCAGCTGAAGGCGCTGACCAATACCCAGTTCGGCTGGCTGGCCACGAATGAAATCGCGGCCCTGACCACGCTGCAGATCGGCGTGCTGGCGACCGACCAGCTGGGGGCGCTGTCCTCGCTGGCGCCGCTGACCAGCCGCCAGATCGGCGCGCTGAACACGGAACAGATTTCGGCCCTGCCGGACGGCAGCATTGCCGGCCTGAAGACCAACCAGATTGCCGGCCTGAACAGCCTGCAGGCAGCGGCGCTGACCACCAGCCAGATCGTGGCCCTGACCACGCTGCAGGTAAAGAACCTGAGCACCGGCATGCTGGCCGGCCTGACCACCGAGCAGATTGCCGCCATTGGCCTGGACGATATCTCGCTGCTGAACTCGCGCCAGATCCGCACCCTGTCCACCAGCCAGATCTCGGCCCTGACGCTGCCCCAGCTGGGCGCGCTGACCAGCCTGGAAGTGGCGGCGCTGACCTCGTCGCAACTGGGCGCATTGACGGCAACCCAGCTGTCGGCCCTGGGCTCGCTGGTGAACATGACCACCTCGCAGATTTCCGGCCTGAACAGCGAGCAGATCCAGGCGCTGACGCCAGCCCAGCTGGCGTCGCTGCGCAGCAACCAGATCAACGGCTTCACCACGGCGCAAATCCGCTATTTCACCACGGCCCAGATCGCCGGCCTGAACACCTTCCAGGTACGCACGCTGTCCACCGCCTCGCTGAATGCGCTGACCAGCGACCAGGTCGCCGCCATCGAGATTCAGGACATCCAGGCGCTGAACACGCTGCAGATCCGCAACCTGACCACGGAAGCACTTGCCTCGCTGACCCTGCCGCAGTACCAGTCCTTCCTGACGGCGGAAGTGGCGGCCCTGTCCACCCGCTCGATTGCCGCGCTGACGCCGCAGCAGCTGGCGCAGTTCGGCAACCTGCTGCCGCTCACCAAGGACCAGATCGCCGCGCTCACCTCCGAGCAGTTGCAGGAGATGGCCAACAGCAGCCTGGTGCAGCTGCGCACCAACCAGATTGCCGCGCTGACCACCGGCCAGACGCCGTACCTGACCACGGCCCACATCCAGCAGATGAACAGCCTGCAGATCCGCGCCCTGAATGCGCAGGCGCTGGCCAGGCTGAGCACCGACCAGATCCTGGCCATCGAACTGGCCGACGTGCAGGGCCTGTCCACCATCCAGCTGCGCGCCCTGACCACGGAGCAGATGTCGGTGCTCGGTACCGACCAGCTGCGCATGCTGAGCAGCCAGCAGATTGCCGCCTTCCTGCCCTACCAGCTGCAGGCGCTGAGCCCGGCCCAGTACGCGGCGCTGGGCAATGTGCTGGATTACACCACGCAGCAGATTGCCGGCATGGGCACGGCGCAGATCCAGGCCATCAGCGCCGCCGACCTGGCGGCGCTGAACACGCGCCAGGTGGGCGCCCTGACCTCGTTCCAGATCGCGGCTCTGACCAGCGAGCAGGTGATTGCCCTGACCGACGTGCAGTACGGCGCGCTCAGCACGAGCGCCATGCGCGGCTTCGGCACCGACCAGATTGCGCTGATCGAAGCGGGCGATATCGCCGCCCTGCGCAGCAACCAGGTGTCGGTGCTGAATACCGAGCAGCTGCAGTACGTCACGCTGGAGCAGATCGCGGCGCTGGCCACCAGGCAGCTGCTGGGTCTGCAGACGCAGCAGATCAAGGCGCTGAGTACCGACCAGTTCAACACCCTGAGCAGCCTGCAGGGCTTTACCTCGCTGCAGATCAGCGCCATCACCACCGAGCAGTTGTCGCAGATGAGCGACGACAAGGTGGCGGCCCTGCGCAGCAACCAGATTGCCGGCCTGACCCAGACCCAGATCCAGGTGCTGGGCAGCAACCAGATCCACGCCCTCAGCACGCTGCAGATCGGCGCCCTCTCCACCCGCACCATTGCCGCCCTGACCACCGAGCAGATCAGCTTTATCGAACTGGAAGACGTGGCAGCGCTGCGCTCCAGCCAGGTCGCCGGCATGACGACCGAACAGGTGCTGTCGTTCACTGCCGAGCAGTTCTCGGTGCTGGCCACCGCCGCCGTGGGGGCGCTGAAACCGGCCCAGGTGACCGTACTGAACGACCAGCAGATCATTGCGCTGACCACGGCCCAGGCCAAGTCGCTCAGCACGGCAGCCGTGCGCGCGCTGACTGTGCCGCAGATTGCGGCGCTGGAACTGGAAGACCTGGCGGCGCTGCGCACCGACCAGATCCGCGCCATGACCACGGAACAGCTGGCCAACCTGAACGCGGACCAGGTCGATGCCCTGACCGACGCCCAGGTCGCGGCCATGACCACCAACCAGCTGATGGTGCTGATCGGCCAGCCGACGCTGGGCCCGCTGACCGGCCTGACCACGGCCCAGATTGCCGCCCTGCCGACCGATTTCATTGCCGCCCTCAGCATCGACCAGCTGGCGGCGCTGACCACGCTGCAGGCCTCGGCCCTGACCAGCAAGCAGATCGTGGCGCTGACGCAGGACCAGATCGTGGCGCTCAACACCGACCAGTGGCGCGCGCTGAACACCTCCGCCATCAAGGCGCTGACGCCGGACCAGATCGCAGTCCTGGCGCTGGACGACCTGGCCGCGCTGAAAACCAGCCAGATGCAAGCCTTGAGCAGCGCCAATCTGCAACTGCTGAACTCGGAGCAGATGGGCGTGCTGACTTCGGCCGAACTGGGCGCGCTGAACAGCTCCCAGGTGCGCGCCCTGAGCGCGGACCAGCTGGCCGCGCTGAATATCGCCAACATGATCGGCTTCGACAAGGAGCAGATCACGGCGCTCACCAGCGACCAGATCGCGTCGCTCGACGACGCGCACCTGGACGGCCTGCGCTCGAACCAGATCGGCATGTTCACCAGCAAGCAGATCACGTACCTGACCACGGCCCAGATCGTGGCGCTGAACACGGCGCAGATCAAGGGCCTGAGCGCGGCCTCCGTCAGCTCGCTGGGCACCGACCAGGTGGCCGCGATCGAGGACCAGGACTTCGGCCAGCTGAACACGGCGCAGCTGGCGGCGCTGAAGACCACGCAGATCAAGAGCCTGGCCGGACACCAGCTGTTCGCGCTGGACACCAAGGCCATGGCGGCGCTCAACTCGGCGCAGGTCCAGACCCTGTCCTCGGCCCAGCTGCAGGGCCTGGCGCAGCACGTCGGCTACCTGTCTTCGCTGCAGGTGGGCCGGCTGCTGTCGCAGCAGGTGCAGGCGCTGAGCAATGAGCAGATCCAGGCGATCAAGGTGCAGGGCCTGGACAGCCGCCAGATCGCCTTCCTCAGCACCAGCCAGGTGGAGGCGCTGACCAGCGTGCAGGTCAAGGCGCTGAGCGGCACGGTGCTGGCCGGCCTGACGACGCAGCAGGTGTCGGCCATCGGCCTGGACGACATGAAGATCATCAGCACCGCCCAGCTGCAAGCCTTCCGCTCGCAGCAGATCACGGCGCTGACGGGCGACCAGCTGACAGCCCTGTCCACCAAGCATCTGGGCGCGTTGACCACGGCCCAGGTGAAGGGCCTGACCAATACCCAGCTGAACGCGATCGGCGCCATGAACGCCTTCGGCACGGCGCAGATCGTTGCCTTCAGCTCGCAGCAGTTCGCCACGCTGGACGTGGGCGTGCTGACCCTGCTGACCACGGCGCAGCTGGCGGCGCTGAGCGCCACCCAGGCTGCCGGCCTGACCACCAGCCAGCTCAGCACGCTGGCCAGCGAATGGCTGGCGCAGCTGAGTACACGCGCCTTCGCCAGCCTGAATTCGAAGCAGATGGATGCGCTGCAGGCGGACGATATCCAGGCCCTGCGCACGGCCCAGGTGGCGGGCCTGACCACGCAGCAGATCCGCGCCCTGAACAGCGCCCAGATCGCCGCCTTCGGCTCGGAGCAGATCAAGGCGCTGAAAGCAGCCCAGATCGGCGCCATCGGCACCAACCAGCTGACGCAGATGACGGTGTCCGAATTCGCCGCCTTCACCTCGGCCCAGATCAAGGCGCTGAGCACGGCGCAGATCGCCGCCCTGTCGGCCGAGCAGCGCGATGCGATCGGCCTGGAAAGCCCGCTGGTGCTGGACCTGGACGGCAACGGCGTGCGCACGCTGGCCATGGCGTCCGGCGTGCGCTTCGATCTCGCGGCCAATGGCCAGGATACGCAGACCGGCTGGGTGGACAGGGGCGACGGGCTGCTGGCCCTGGACCGCAATCACGACGGCCTGATCAACGATGGCAGCGAATTGTTCGGCACGGCCACGGCTTCCGCCGCCGGCGGCAGGGCCAAGGATGGCTTTGCCGCGCTGGCTGACCTCGATGCCAACCGCGATGGCGTGATCGACAACAAGGATGCGGCCTTTGCCGACCTGCGCGTGTGGGTCGATGCCAACAGCGACGGCGTCAGCCAGGCCGAAGAGCTGAAGACGCTGGATGCGCTGGGCATTGCCAGCCTGTCGCTCAAGGCGCAAGCCACCAGCAAGCTGGACAACGGCAACTGGGTCGGCCTGGAGGCCGGCTATACCACCGTGGACGGCGCGCAGCACGCAATGGCCGACGTGTGGTTCCAGACCTCGCTGCGCGAGCGGGTCAGTGCGCTGAGCGAGGCCATGGCCGGCTTCGGCAGCGCAGCCGCCACGCAGCCGGGCGAGCCGCAGCCGCTGCACATGATGAACGGCAATGCCGGCCATAGCGGCGGCGCCACCGCTGCGGCGGCGGATGCTGGTGCCGGTGCACTGGCGGGCCAGGTGGCTGCGCTGGCGCAGCAGCTGGAGCAGTTGCGCCTGCCATCCGCGGCCCCAGCTGCCGGCCTCGCCAACAGTGCCCATGCCGCCGATAGCGACTGGTACCGCCGCAGCCAGCCGCTGTCCACGCTGCTGGCCGCCAAATAAGGCGGCGGGAGCGGATCGCGCCGACGAAAAAAAACCGGCCTCGGCCGGTTTTTTTTATGCGCGCCGCAGGCTCAGATATAGTTGAACAGCGACAGGCTGCTGATCGACTTGAACGATTTCTGCGCCGCTTCCAGATTCATCTGCTGCTGGGTGAACTGCGAGATGGCCACGATCGGGTCCACCTCCACCAGGTTGGACAGGGTGGAGGCATACTGGATCTTCAGGTCGTCGCCCGTGTTGTCCAGATAATCCAGTTCCTTCAGGTGCGCGCCGACCGAGGAGCGCACGGACAGCACATTCACCGTCGCCAGATCGATATTGTTGTTGGCGATATTCCGTGCATTGCTCAGGCGCGCCTGCCCCGCCGCGCCGCTGCCGTCGGCGCGCAGGGCGCCGATCATGTCGGTCACGGTCTGGAAGATCGACTGATTCTTGCTCGGCGCGACATTGAACACATCGCCGTCGGCCGGTTCGCCCTGCACATCCATCTGCATGCCGTCGAAGGTGATGCTCTCGCCCGGCTTGTACGGCACCGGATCCGGCGTGACCGGATTGCCGGTAGTCAGATTGGTGACCGTGTAGGCATACGACTTGGGCGAGCCGTCCGTCGCCGGCACCACGGTAAAAGTGATCGAATACTGGTCGCCCGTCAGCTGAGTCGGATTCTTGACCGAACCGGGCGAGATGATGCCCGTGCCGCCGCGCGTGTAGTTGCCCGGATCGGCGCTGGTTTCAAAGGTGCCGTTGCCGGTCAGGTTGCGTTCGAAGATGGAGGAGCCGGAAGCGCTGATCGACAGCTGGCGCGAGGTTGCCACCTGCAGCGTGCGGTCGCCGTCGTCGCCCTGGTACTGGGCGCCGTTGGCGGTAGGCGTGAACGGCAGCGTGGTGGAACGGTAGCCGGAGAACAGATAACCGCCCAGGCCGTCGGCCGTATTCGCCACGCCCAGCAGGTTCTTCAGGCTGCCTTCCAGCTCGGTCGCCAGCGATTCGCGGTCGGCCTGGGTCAGGCCGCCGTTACCGGCTTTCACGATCAGGTCCTTGATGTCCTGCAGCACGCCGGTGGTGGTGCCGAGCGCCGTATCGACCTGGGCCAGCGAGCTCTTTGCATTGTCGCGGTTGGTCTGGAACTGTTCGTTCATCTGCTGCGACTGGGTCACTTCCAGGGCGCGCGCGCTGGCGATGGGATCGTCCGCCGGCGTCAGCACGCGGCGGCCCGTCGAAAGCTGGTTCTGGGTGCGCGCGAGCTGGGTCTGCAACCGGCTCATCTGGTTGACGCCGGCGTCATAAATTGCTTTGGAACTAATGCGCACTACCATAATGCCTGTCTTCCTTTCCGGGTTACTGCCTTATTTACGGCAGGAAACCGACGATGTTTAGGCGCCGATCGACAAGATGGTGTCGAACAGCTGGCTGGCCACCTGCATCACCTTGCCCGCCGCCTGGTAAGCCTGCTGGTAGCGGATCAGATTGGCCGCTTCCTCGTCCAGGTTCACCCCGGACACGTTCTGCTGCAGGGTATACGCCTGCTCTACCGCCACGTCGGCCGCGCTGCTGGCGATCTGGGCCGAGCTGGTGCGGTTGGCAACGAAGTTGGTCATCTGGGCATAGGCGGTCTGGAAATTCGCGGTGCCGCCGCTCAGGAGATTCTTCGATTGCAGGCCCGCCAGCAGCACACCGTTGCGGTTGTCGCCGACACCTGCCGCATTCGGCTCGATGGTAAAGATGTCGTTATCGCCCGGCTCGCCGTTGATGGTCAGGTTCACGCCGCCAAAGCTGATCTGCGCGCCTTGCGTATAAGGAATCGAGGTGGTGCCGGCCGGATAGGTGGTGCTGTTGCCGTTCGGCAGCTTGACGGTGATTTCCTTATCGGCAGGAAAACCATTAAGGGTGTTGCCAGCCTTGTCATAGTCCAGCGTCACCGTACCCGTCAGCTGATTGCCAGGCTGCAAATACGCATTATCGATGAAGCCGGCATCGATCGTCGCCTTGCCGGTGTTGGTGGTAGGCGCCTTGGTTACGATCGGCGACGCCAGGGCAATCTGGGACGCGTCGGTAATTGCCACCTTGAGCTGATCGGCCGCGTTCGCGGTCGGCCGCACCAGCGCATGGTCGCCCGGCGCCGGCAGGCCGGTGATGTTGTATTCCACGCCATCGACTACCTGCGGATTCTCGGTGATCGTGGTTGTCTTGCCATCCGAGGCACGGGTCAGCACCATATTCGTGCCGTCGAAATTCAGGTCGTAATCGCTGGTGGTCAGCTGCGAACCATCCTTGATGGTGGCCACCACATTCAGCGTACTGCTGTTCGCATTGCGGCTGTCATAGCCGACGTAAGCCGTCATCGGACTGAAGAAGTCGCCGCCCGGCTTGCCGTTCAGATCCTGGCCCAGGCGGTGCTGGTCGTTGAATGCATCGGCCAGGCCGGCGGCAATCTGGCCGAGGCGGTTTTTCGCCTGGTCCAGCACGGTGTTGCGGAATTCGAACAGGCCGCCCATCTGGCCGCCGGTAAAGGTACTGTCCGGCAGTGGCGAGATTTTGCCTGTCGCGCTCTGATAGCCCACCACCAGGCGTTCGGGATCGGTCGGCGAACCGGTCACGGCCAGCGTTTCCGAACTGGTGCCCGTGACGATAGGCTGGCCCGTACCGATCGTCAGGTTCAGCATATTATTGTTGCCCTGCGTTACCGTCACCTTGACGTATCCGTTCAAATCATTGATCAGCTGGTCGCGCTGGTCCAGCAGGTCGTTCGGCAGATTGTTCGGATCGCCGGAAAGATTGGCAATCTGCGCGTTCAGCTTGGCGATCTGGTCGGCATAGCTGTTGATCTCTCCGACGGTGAACTTGATCTGGCTATCCGTGCCGTCGCCGATTTCCTTCAGGCGGCCGCTCAACGATTGCATGCGCGAAGCCAGCGTATTCGCGCTGGACAGCATGGATTCGCGGGAAGAAACGGAGGTCGGGTTGGAGTTGGCGTCCTGCACGCCCTTGAAGAAATCCTGCAGCGCCGGCGACAGGCCGGCAGTGGAGTCGGCCAGCAGATTGTCGATCTGGGTGATCTGGCCCAGGTAGGCATCCATCTCCGACTGGTGCGCCTGGGCGCCAAGCAATTGCTTGTTCAGGAAATCGTCATAGTAGCGGCGCACGGAGGCCACTTCGGTACCCGTACCGATAAAGCTGGCGCCCGTCTGCTGCAGTACCGCCGTGCGCTGCAGCACGGCCTGGCGCGAATAGCCGGGGACGTTGGCGTTGGTGATGTTATGGCCGGTCGTGGCCAGGCCTGCCTGGGCGGCCAGCAAACCACTTTTGCCAATACTGATCAGACTCATAGTGCTGTTAACCTTCGCTCAATGGCACAGTTTACGACCAAAATGGGCGGAACTTGAAAAGCCAATTGCTACCGTGCGTAACATCAGGCCAGTGTTTTCTTGATAATGCTGGCCAGCTTGACTGCATAATTCGGGTCGGTCGCGTAACCGCCGCGCTGCAAGCCCTTGGCAAACCCGGCGGCATCGCCGCTGGTCGCGCTGGCCAGCGCTTTTTCATAGCGGGGGTTGCTCGCAATCAGGCGGGCGTAATCCTTGAAACTATCCGCATAGCTGTCGTAAGCGCGGAAGCGTTCGACGCGGGTCTGGGCCTTGCCGTTAACATACTCCGTTGTGGTCGCCTCGACCACCTTGCCCTTCCAGTCGGCGCCAGCCTTGATGCCGAACAGGTTGTGGCTGTTGCTGCCGTCGCGGCCCTTGATTTCGCGCCGGCCCCAGCCCGATTCCAGCGCGGCCTGGCCCAGCATGAACTTGGCCGGAATGCCGGTGGCGCGGCTGGCTTCCTCGGCGTGGCTGCCCAGCTTGTTCTGGAAGGCGCGCACATGGGCCGGCTTGTTGCTGCTGTCGCCGGCCGCGGCACTGGCGTCCGCACCGCGCGCGGCGGCATTGCCGCCGGCTGCATCGATATTGCGCTGCAGGCGGGAGGCGTCGATCAGGGTGCGCGAAAACGGGTCGCTGGCGTCGCCGCCGTCGGCGCCCGGCACAGCGCCCTGGGTTTTCGACAGCTGGCGCACCAGCACGTCCGACAGGCCCAGGCCGCGCTTGGCGATGTTCTGCGCCGTCTGCTGGTCCAGCATGGTGGTAAAGGTCTTGGTCTGCTGGCTGTCCATCAGGCCGTCCTGCGGCGTGGCGTCGCGCATGCTCTTCAGCATCATGTTGACGAACATGGCTTCGAACTGCTGCGAAGCCTGCTTCAGTGCGTCGGACGAGCCGGCGCGCGCGCCCTGGCGCAGCTCGGCCATGCCCTTGTTGTCAAGCGCGAAGTTGTTGCTCAGGTCGGAAGGCGAAGTCTGACGGATCATGGCGGCCTCAGATGATTTCCAGTTCGGCGCGCAGCGAACCTGCCGCCTTCATCGCCTGCAGGATGGCCAGCAAGTCCTGCGGCGAAGCGCCAATCGCATTCAGCGCCTTGACCACTTCGGCCAGGTTGGCGCCGCCCTTCAGCATCAGCACCTTGCCCGGCGCGGCCTTCACATCCACCTGGGCCGTCTGCGTAACCACGGTCTGGCCGCCGGACAGCGGCCCCGGCTGGCTCACCTGCGGCTCGGTGCTGATCGACACCGTCAGGTTGCCGTGCGAGATGGCGCAGGTTTCCAGCGTCACTTCCTGGTTCATCACCACCGAACCGGTGCGCGCATTCATGATCACCTTGGCCGCCTGGCGCGCCGGACGTACGTCCATCGCTTCCAGCTGGCCGATAAAGGCCACCCGCTGGTCGGACGAGGATGGCGCGGTGACACGGATGGTGCGGCCATCCAGCGCATACGCCACGCCGGCGCCGTATTTGTCGTTGATCGCTTCCACCACCCGGCTGGCGGTAGCGAAGTCGGTGTTGTTCAGTTCGAGACGGATCTGGCCGTTTTCGCCCAGGTTGGTCGGCACCGCGCGTTCCACCGTGGCGCCGCCGCTGATGCGGCCGACGGACAGGTGGTTTACCACCACCGATGCGCCGCCGCCCGGCGCCTGCGCACCGACGCCGCCCACCACGATATTGCCCTGCGCCATGCCGTACACCTGGCCGTCCGCGCCTTTCAGCGGCGTCATCAGCAGCGTACCGCCGCGCAGGCTTTTCGCATTACCCATCGAGGACACGGTCACGTCCATCAGCTGGCCCGGCTGTGCGAAGGCCGGCAGGCTGGTGGTCACCATCACGGCCGCCACGTTTTTCAGTTGCAGGTTGGTGCCGGGCGGCAGCGAGATGCCCAGCGATTGCAGCATCGACGCCACGCTCTGCACGGTAAACGGGGTCTGGGTGGTCTGGTCGCCCGAACCGTCGAGGCCCACCACCAGGCCATAGCCCAGCAGCTGATTCTGGCGCACGCCGGCCACGCTGGCCAGGTCCTTCAGGCGTTCGGCCTGCGCCACTGGCGCCGCCAGGGCCGCGCCCAGCGCCAGCGAGAACACCAGCAGCGAGAATAATTTGTTGAACGAAGTCTTCATGTCAGAACATCTTCAGAACGGCATCAGGCTGAGGAAGAAACGCGAAGCCATCGACTGCAGCTCGGTCTTGTCCAGGTGCGTATTGGTCCGGTACTCCACGCGCGCATCGGCAATCGCGGTCGAGGCCACGCTGTTGTTGGCGGCAATCGTGTCCGGATTCACCATGCCGGAAATGCGGATGAATTCCGTGCCCTTGTTCATGGCGATCTGCTTTTCGCCGGCAATGATCAGGTTGCCGTTCGGCAGCACTTCCACCACGGTGGCGCCTATGGTGCCGCGGAAGGTGTTGCTGGCGGACTGGTTGTCCGCATCGGCGTACTTGTTGTCGGCGCTGGTGGCGATATTTGCGCCCAGGCGGCCCTGCAGCGGCCCCGGCACGCCGAAGTTCACGCTGCCCGACTTGTTGCCCGAGCTGGCGCCGGTCTTGTTGGCGGTGGTGTTCTCGGTGATGACCACGCTGATCACATCGCCCACGTGGCGCGCGCGGCGGTCTTCCAGCGCCGGACGGTAGGTATTCGTCTGGTAGATCGCGCCATTGTTCTGCGCTACCGGCGGATATGGCGGCGGCAGCGGACGCGCCGACGTCGGGCCGGCCACAATGGACGGCGGCGTGGTGCCGGCGCAGCCTGCCAGCATGGCGGCGGCAAGCGTGATCAGGGAAAAGGTCTTCATCGCAGGCGTCCTTACATCTGGCTCAGCTTCTGCAGCATCTGGTCGGAAGTCGTGATGGCCTTGCTATTGATCTCGTAGGCGCGCTGGGTCTGGATCATGTTGACCATTTCCTCGACCACGTTGACGTTCGAGGTTTCCACATAGCCCTGCAGGATGCTGCCACTGCCGTTGGTGCCGGGCTGGTTGATGATGGGGGCGCCGGACACCCCGGTTTCCACATACAGGTTCTCGCCCTTCGACTCCAGGCCGGTTGGGTTTATGAAGGTGGCCAATTGCAGATTGCCGATCTGCTGATTGGCAGCCTGGCCCGGCACCTTTACGGACACGGTGCCATCGCGCGCGACGGTGATCGCTTCGGCGTTGGCGGGAATGGTGATGGCAGGCTGGATCACGAAACCGCTCTGGGTCACCATCTGGCCGTTTTCGTCGCGCTGGAAGGAACCGTCGCGGGTATACGCGGTGGTGCCGTCCGGCAGCAGTACCTGGAAGAAGCCGTTGCCGTTGACCATCATGTCCTTGTCGTTGCCGGTGGACTGGGGGTTGCCCTGGGTATGGATGCGTTCGATGGACACGGGACGCACGCCGGTACCCTGCTGCATGCCCGACGGCAGCAAGGTCTGCTGCGAGGACTGGGCGCCGGGCTGGCGGATATTCTGATAGAGCAAGTCTTCGAAGACGGCGCGCGACTTCTTGAAGCCATTGGTGCTGACGTTGGCCAGATTGTTGGACACCACGTCCATCTGGGTCTGCTGCGCTTCCATGCCGGTCTTGGCAATCCACAACGATCGAATCATTTTGCTTGCTCCTTAACGGTATTCCTACGCAAGCATTATGGCGCGGGCAGGGTCAAGTCAAAGCGAGGATCTGGGTGGCTTTTGCCGCGTTATTTTCAGCATTCTTCAACAGGCTCATTTGCGTGTCGAAGGAGCGCGCCAGGGCGATCATATTCACCATGGCGTCAATGGGATTGACGTTACTGCCTTCCAGCACGCCATCGGCCAGGCGTACACCCACGTCCGGATCGGCGGGCAGGCCGGATTTATTGCGGAACAGGCCGTCGTCGCCGCGCTCCAGGCCTTTCACATCCGGATTGACCAGCTTGATGCGGCCGAGGATGTTGGCTGGACCGGGCTGGGTCTGCTGGGTATCGATGCCGCTGACGGTGCCGTCGGCGGCAATCGAGATTTCCGTGTTCGGCGGCACCGCGATCGGGCCGTTCTCGCCGATCAGCATCTGGCCGCTGGTGGTCTGCAGGATGCCGTTCTCGCTGACGCGCAGGCTGCCGTTGCGGGTATAGGCTTCGGAACCGTCCGCCGATTGCACCGACAGCCAGCCCTCGTTGCGGATCGCAACGTCCAGCGGACGCCCGGTAGTCTGCATCGCACCCTGGCGGAAATCGTGGCCGACAGTATTGTCAACCACCATGGTGCGCGTGGGCAGGCCTTCGGACACCACCGGAACGGCCCGGAACGAGTCGATCTGGGCCCGGAAGCCCGTGGTGGTGGCGTTGGCCAGGTTGTTGGCGGTGGTGGCCTGCTGGTCCAGGATGTGCCTGGCGCCAGTCATGGCCGTATAGACGAGACGGTCCATGTCTTAACCTATTAGCGCAGGTTGACCAGGGTCTGCAGGATCGAGTCCTCGGTCTTGATGGTCTGCGCATTGGCCTGGTACACGCGCTGCGCGGTGATCATGTTGACCAGCTCTTCGGTCAGGTCGGTGGTGGACGATTCGACCATATTCGGCACCATCGTCCCCATGCCGCCCTCGTTGGCCACGCCAATGATCGGCGAACCGGAGGCCGGGCTCTCGCCCCAGACATTGTTGCCCAGCGGCGTCAGGCCTTCCGGACTGACGAAATTAACCAGGGCAACCTGCGCCAGGGTGCGCGACAGGCCGCTGGAATAATGGCCGACGATATTGCCGTCCTTATCGACCTCGAAGCGGGTCAGCGCGGCAGCGGCGCGGCCATCGGCTTTGTGCGGCTTGTCGGAGCTCACGCTGCCGTATTGCGTCATGCCGTCGAACGAGGTCTGGATCACCAGCGGCTGCTCGGAGCCGGTGCTGGGGAAGATCGGCAGGTTGACGGTCAGCGGCAGCGTCTGCGGCGGATCCATCCCCAGCATGGCCGCGGCATCCAGTTCGCCCTTGGCGTTGAAGATCAGGGAGCCGACCTTCACTGCCGGCACCGCCACCGCTTCCTGCAGGCGCAGATCGATTTCATCCGGCTTGATGCCGGATTTGGTGCCCACGCCCGTCGTCGCGTCGTAGGCCAGTTCCAGCCGGGCCAGCTGCTCGGGAGTAGCGCCCGCGTCCTCCGCCGCCTGGCGCATCACGCCGCCGGCAACGGTCGCATAATTGATGGCCAGGGCGTCGATATCCGCCTGCACGGGAGGCGTCGCTTTCAGGGCGTCGTTGTATTCCTTGCGCGCCTGCGCCACTTCCGGGCTGGTGGTGATCGCCGCGGCAACCGTGGCTGCAATCGTTTCGGTGCCATCGCTGGCTGCATACACGTCCCAGTTGTTTTCGCCGGTCTTGACGTAGTAGGTCGTGTAGTTGTGCTTGGTGCCCAGGCTGTCGTACACCTCGTTCAGCTGGCTGCGGTTATACGAGGTCGGGTCCAGCGCGCTGAACGGCGTGGTCTTGGGCTGCTTCTCCGTCGAGCTCAGATTCAGGGCGAAGTTGGCCTTGGTGGTGGCGATCGGCGTCAGGTCGGAGTAATCGATCTTGATCGGTACCGGGCTCCCCTTCAGGATCACGCCATCCTTGTTCGACAGAAAACCGGTCAGCGTGGCGCCGTTGGTGCCGTTGACGATGGTGCCGTCGTCGTTCATCTTGAACTGGCCGTTGCGGGTGTATTCGACCTGGCCGTTATTCGTGACCAGGCGGAAGAAGCCGCTGCCGTTGATGGCCACGTCCAGCGGATTGTTGCTGCTCTCCAGGCCGCCCTGATTGAACTGCTGCGCCACCCGCGCCACGCTGACGCCGATGCCGGCCTGCTGGCCGCTGATGCCGTTCAGCGAATTGGCGTACAGGTCGGCGAATTGCGCCTGGGAAGCCTTGAAGCCGACGGTGCTGGCGTTGGCGATGTTGTTGCCAATCACGGACAACGATTTGGATGCGCCGTTCAGGCCGCTGAGTCCTTGCTGGAACATGGTATTCCCCTATCAGTTAATACTGCTCAAACTTGTTTGATATCACTTGTCGCTATCGGAGCCGCCGCCGGTGCCGCCGCCGGAACCCCCACCGGAATCGCCGCTGGAGCCGCCGGTAACGCTGGCCAGCACCTGCTTGATATCGTTCATCGTCATTTCCATGCCCGACACGTTCAGCGTCGTGCCGGTCGGATTGATGGCCGCGCTGGCCACCACGCCAAACTGCAGCGGCCGGGCGACCACTTCCTGACCGCCTTTGACGGCCGTCACCTTGATGCTGTAGGTGCCATCCGGCGCCGTTTTATCGTCAGCGGTCTTGCCATTCCAGGTCAGCGGCGTCACGCCTTCCTTGCCCTGCATCTGGATCGTCTGCACCACCTTGCCGGAGCTGTTGTAGATCTGGACCTGGATCGCATCCGCGCCATCCGGGGTTTCCACGCCCAGCAGCGCCGCGCCCTGATCCAGCACCAGCTCATTGCCCGGCACCAGCACGCCGTGCCCGATCAGGTTGACGGCGTTCATGCCGGTCGATTGCGCCTGGTCCGCCTGCATCTTCTGCAGCGTTTCGTTCAGCTTGTTGACGCCGGTCACGGTGCTCAGCTGCGCCATCTGCGAGGTCACGGCTGCGTTGTCCATCGGGTTCAGCGGGTCCTGGTTCTGCAGCTGCGTGAGCAGCAGCGTCATGAACTTGTCCTGCTCCTTCTCGACGTCGGTGCGCGGCTTGGTCTGCGGATTCACCGCGTTCAGCAGCGCGGCCGAAGCATTGTTGACGGCGCTATTGGTGGAAGTTGTTGTCATTGATTACTCCGCTCACTGACCAATGGTCAGGGTTTTCAGCAGCATGGTCTTGGCTGCGTTCATGGTTTCCACATTGGTCTGGTAGGAGCGCGAGGCGGACAGCATGTTCACCATCTCGTCCACCACATTCACATTCGGCATCTGCACATAGCCCTTCTCGTCGGCCAGCGGATGCTTGGGGTCGTACACCATCTTCAGCGGCGACGGATCTTCGATCACGCGCTGCACCTTGACGGCGGTGGCGGTGTGGTCCACGCCCGGCTGGGCTTCGAACACCACCTGCTTGGCGCGGTAGGCTTCGCCCGAGGCGCTGGTGGCGCTGTCCACGTTGGCCAGGTTGGACGCGGTCACGTTCAGGCGCTGCGCCTGGGCGCTCATGGCCGAACCCGCAACATTGAAAATACTGAACAGCGAAGACATTATTGACCTCCCTGGATCGCGGCCAGCAGGCCCTTGATCTGCGAATTAATGAACTGCACCCCGGCTTCGTAACGCAGGCCGTTGTCGGCAAAGGCATTGCGCTCCACATCCATGTCCACCGTATTGCCATCCACCGCACCCTGCACTTCGCCGCGGTACAGCAGCGGCGTGCCGTCGGGCAGCGCACTGCCGTCTTGCGGAGGGGCGGGGAAATGTTTCGGCGCCGTGGTCTTCAGCGGCGAGGGCGCGGCGTTCTTGGCCATGGCGCTTTGCAGCGCGCTGGTGAAGTCGATATCGCGCGCCTTGTAGTTCGGGGTATCGGCGTTTGCAATATTCGAGGCAATGACGGTCTGGCGCTGCGAGCGCAGGCTCAGCGCGGTTTCATTGAATCGCAGAAAATCGTCGAGTTTCCCTAGCATGGCGGTCGCCCTCCTTTGATGACAGGATCGATGATACGGAGCAACACCGGCAAATGATCGAACGAGCAGGCCGGGGTTTTCGCCCTTATTCCCGGCTTTCCCGGACGCATGCACGGCTAAGATGGCTGTCATGAAATATCTGTCCACGCCCCTCTTCCTCGCCACCGCCCTGCTGCTGCAGGCGTCTGCCCACGCGCAAACCCCGGCCCGCATGGATACCGCCGCGCTGCGCCAGATCGTCGAGCAGTATCTGCAGGTGCAGACGGCCGGTTTGCCGGGCAAGGTCAGCGTCACGGCCGGCGCGGTCGATCCGCGCCTGGCGCTGGCGCACTGCCCGGCGCCGGAAGCCTTCCTGATGCCGGGCGCGCGCGCCTGGGGCAAGACCACGGTCGGCGTGCGCTGCGCGGCGCCCGCGCCATGGACGGTGTATATTCAGGCTAATGTCTCGGTGCTGGGCAACTACGTGGCCGCTGCCGTGCCCTTGGCGCAGGGACAGCCAATCGTGGAAGGCCAGCTGGCCGTGCTGCAGGGCGAACTGACCACCCTGCCCGCCGGCATTGCCACGGAAAAGGCGCAAGTTGTCGGCCGCACCAGCAATCTTTCCATTTCGGCAGGTACGCCCATGCGCCTGGACTTGTTGAAGAGCAAGCCGGTGGTGCTGATGGGCCAGCCGGTCAAGCTGGTCACGCGCGGCAACGGCTTCTCGATTTCCGCGGAGGGCAAGGCGGCCGCCAATGCGGGCGAAGGACAGGTAGTACAGGTCAGAACGGCAAATGGGCAACAAATCAGCGGCATTGCGCAAGCAGGCGGCCTGGTGGAAGTGACGTTTTAACAAAAGGATATTGAGAATTGCGGCGGCCCAGCTAAAGTTTCGCTAGCTGCTGCCGTTATAAGACTCGTATCCCGGAGTAAAGTCTCCAACCAGTCGAGGATAATGCTGTGAAAATCAATGATTCATTAAAGAGCACGCCGGGGCTGCCGACGTCGCCTGCCACCACCAGCAACGCCCGTGCATCGGCGGACAAGGCGGCGGCAACGACCAATAACCAGGCACCCACCGACAACGTGCGCCTGTCCGCGCAAGGACAGGCAATGGCGGCCAGCGGCGCCAGCGCCAGCAATGCGGTGTTCGACACGAAAAAAGTCGAGCGCATCAAGATGGCGATTGCCGACGGCCAGTTCCAGGTCAATTCCGAGAAGGTGGCGGACGGCTTGCTGGAAACGGTACGCGACCTGCTGCATTCGCGCAAACGCTAAGGTAAATATCATGTCCCATTCCCCGATGACCAGTCTGCCCGGCGAACTCAAGCTGATCGGCGACCTGCTGGCAGTGCTGCAGCAGGAACAGGCCCATCTGGTGGCGGCGGACATCGACCGGATGACGGCGCTCACGCCGCACAAGTCCGACCTGGTCAGCCAGCTCGCCCTGCTGGCCACCGCGCGCCACAAGGCGCTGGCGGCGCTCGGCTATGCGGCCGAGGAGGCGGGCATGGAATCCTGGCTCGCGGCGCACAACGATGCTGCCGCCTCGGCGCTGTGGCAGCAGGTGCTGGACACCACGCGCGCCGCGAAAGAACTGAACCGTATAAACGGTATGCTGATCAACAAGCACCTGAGCCAGACCCAGGGTGCGCTGCAGGCGCTGCGTCCGCAGCAGCCGGGCGGCAACGTCTATGGCCCGAGCGGCCACACCACTTCCGTCTCGCGCGGCCGCGGCTTTATCGCCGGCTGATCACTGGGGCGCCGCCGGCGCCCTGCCCGTAGGAATTTCCAGCGCCGGATCGGGTACGCCCGACAGGATCGTCACCGCCACGCGCCGGTTGCGCGCGCGCCCTTCCGCCTCCTCGTTGGACGCCACCGGGTGGTTGTCGGCATGCCCCACCGCCGTCAGGCGCTGCGGCGCCAGCCCGGCTTCGATGAACAGGCGCACCACGGTGCCGGCGCGGGTGGCCGACAGTTCCCAGTTGGACGGGAAATTCGCATTGCTGATCGGCGTGCGGTCGGTATGGCCTTCCACCTGGATATTGTGATTGTCTTCCTTCAGCAGCGTGGCGACTGCCGTCAGCGCCTCGCGCGATTCGGCCGTCAGGCGCGCATCGCCCGGATTGAACAGCACGCTGGCATTGATTTCCACGCTCACGCCGCGGCTGTTCTGCGTCACCTTCACCTTGCCTTCCTTGACCAGCGGCGCCAGCGTGGCGGCCAGGTCGTTGGCCAGGTGCGTCATCTGCTCCTTCTCCTTGCGGATCTGCTCGGCGCGCCGGCGCTGGGCCGGATTCGGGATCGGGATGTTCTGCACTTCGGTGTTCTGCAGCGGCGCCGCGCCCTGGCCGCCGAAGGCGTCGCCAAGGGCGTCGGAAAACACCTTGTACTTGCCGATGTTGACGGAGGAAATCGCGTACATCACCACGAAGAAGGCAAACAGCAGCGTGATGAAGTCGGCGTAGGAAATCAGCCAGCGCTCGTGGTTTTCGGGCTCGTCGTCGAACTTCCTGCGCGCGCGGCGGTATTGCATGTCAGCCCTCGCGCAGCAAGGTGGCAATGCGCTCGTCGATCACGCGCGTGAAGTCGCCGGTGGCGATATCGTAGAACACGGCGGCGGCCAGCTCCTGCTGGTACACCTGGCGCGTGACAATGGTCTTCAGCTTGTTGGCGATCGGGTAGAAGAACAGATTGGCCAGGCCCACGCCGTAAATGGTGGACACGAACGCCACCGCAATGCCGGAGCCCAGTTTGCTTGGGTCGGTCAGGTTTTCCATCACGTGGATCAGGCCCAGCACGGCGCCCAGGATGCCGATGGTGGGCGAATAGCCGGCCGCCGATTCCCAGATCCGCACGGCCTGCCGTTCCGCGGTTTCGAAGGCGGTGATTTCCATGTCCAGCATCTGGCGCATCTTGTCCGGCTGGATGCCGTCCACAATCATGCGCAGGCCCTTGGCCATGAACTTGTCCTTGGACGAGAGCATGTAGCGCTCCAGCGCCAGCAGGCCGTCGCGGCGTGCGGTCAGGCTCCAGGAATTGATGTCGCGCGCCAGCGCGGCGCGCTCGTCGGCCGGCGGCTTGAAGACCCAGCGCAGCATGCCCAGGCCGCGGCGCAGGGTCGGCAGCCGCGTCTGCAGCATGACGGCGCCAAAGGTGCCGACCACCACGATGGCAAACGCGGCCGGCTGCAGCAGGGAACTGATCTTGCCGCCTTCCAGCCCCTGGCCAACGATGATGCCGGCAAGGGCCAGCAGAACGCCGGCTACGCTGGACCAGTCCATGCCTGCTCCCTGAGCGTTGCACGCAGGCGGGCCACGGCCTGCGTGTGTAGTTGCGAGACGCGCGATTCGGAGACGCCCATCACGGCGCCGATTTCCTTCAGGTTCAGCTCTTCCTCGTAATACAGGCCCATCAGCATCTTCTCGCGCGGCGGCAGGTTGTCGATGGCGTCGATCACGGCCTGGCGGAAGTCGGTGTCGAGCAGCGCGCGCAGCGGGTCGGCATCCTCGTCGTGCGCATAGCGGTCGAGGAAGGAGTCGTTGCCGTCCTCGTCGTGAAAGTCTTCGTAGTACACCAGCTGGTGGCCGCCGCCTTCGGACAGCATTTCCTGGTAGTCGGACAGCGACAGCTTGAGCGACTTCGCCACTTCCGATTCGCTGGGCGGACGGCCCAGGCGCTGCTGCAGCACGGCCATCGCGTTTTCGATCTTGCGCATGTCCTGCCGCATCGAGCGCGGCATCCAGTCGGACGAGCGCAGCTCGTCCAGCATCGCGCCGCGGATGCGCATTACCGCATAGGTTTCGAACTGCGCGCCGTGGGTTTCTTCGTACCGGTTAATTGCATCGAGCAAGCCGATCATGCCTGCCTGTACCAGGTCATCTACTTCCACGCTCGGCGGCAGCTTGGCCTTCATGTGGTGGGCAAGACGCTTGACCAACGGCATATGCTCCGTCAGCAAAGAGTCTTTATCTACTTTCCCTTTGACCGTGTACATATCGTTTTAGTTCTTGTAAAGCTCAAAAATGGTTGCTGCTCCCTGCAAAGTGTGATGGCGAGCCGGCCAGCGCAAAGCGTCCTGCCAGTTGACGGAACGCGACCGAAGCACCGGCCAGCGGAAAGGCATCGACCACCGCGCGCCCCAGGCGCGCCGCACGATGCAGGTACTCGTCGGCAGGAACGGAGCCCATGGACACCAGGTTCACTGCCAGGTAACGGCTTGCCGCTTGCGCCATATTATCGTAAACCACCCTCGCCTCGGCTTCCGAGGCGCCGGTCACCAGAATTCCGAACGGACGGCGGCCCAGTTCGTGGTTCAGGCGCTTGATCATCAGGTAGGCATTCTTGATGGAAGCGGCGCTGTTCGAGACTTGCACCACGATTTCCGACGAGGCCATGACTGGCACGGGGAAAGCCTCGCCATCGAACTCGCCATCGACCAGGGTGATGCCGGCCTGCTTGACCATCACATCGAAAGCCTTGGCCAGGCGGCGGCCTTCGTCCGGTCCGCGGCGCGCTTCGCCGCGCGTCATCTGCGCCACGTTGAAGCCCTGCGGCGCGGCGTGGATCACCTGGTTCAGGCCGCACTGCTGGCGCGCCACATTGAGCAGGCTGGCGCCGCCATCCAGGCCGATGCGGGACGCCACGCCGTGCGCACTGGCGCAGGCATCGACCAGCAGCACATCGTTGCCGGCCTGGGCCAGCGAGGCGCCCAGGTTCACCAGCATCATGCCCTTGTCGTCCTGCGGGGTGGCCGAGAGGAAGGTAACGATACGGGGCCGCGGCCCCGCCAGCATGCGGCGCAGGCCTTCCGCCTGGTCGAAATCGAAATTAGCCAAGGTGCACCTCGCGCAGGGAAGCATCGTGGCCGGCGGCGGCCATCATCAGCGGCAGGTCGGCGTCCGAGAGCTGCGGTTTGGCGTTGCTGAAGGCGCGCTCGATCAGCGCGGCCGGGTCGGCCAGGTGCAGGTCTTCCGGCACGCGCTGGCCGTTGGACACGTAGAACAGGTTCAGCTTGTGGCGGATCACCACGTCCAGCGCCGCGCCGATGGAAGCGGCTTCATCCAGCTTGGTGATGATGGTGCCGGCCAGGCCGCTGCCCTGGTAGGCGCGCACCACTTCCGACAGGGTTTCCTGGGTCGAGGTAGCGTTCAGGCACAGCAGGCGCTTCACGTTGGCGTCGGTTTCCTGCAGCATGGCCACCTGCTCGGCCACCATGTGGTCGCGCTGGCTGACGCCAACGGTGTCGATCAGCACGGTGTGCTTGTTCTTCAGTTCCTTCAGGGCGATGCGCAGGTCGGCCTCGTCCTTCACCGAGTGCACCATCACGCCCAGGATCTTGCCGTAGATGCGCAGCTGTTCATGCGCGCCGATACGGTAGGCATCGGTGGTGATCAGCGCCAGCTTTTCCGGACCGTGGCGCATCACGCAGCGCGCGGCCAGCTTGGCGGTGGTGGTGGTTTTGCCGACACCGGTCGGCCCCACCAGGGCAAACACGCCGCCCTGGTCGATCAGGGCCGCCTCGTTGGCCATGGTGTTCAGGTTGCGCGCCAGCGCGGCGCGCATCCAGCGCTGGGCGTCGGTACCGGCCGGCAGCTTGTCGGTCAGGTAGCGCGCCAGCTGGGCCGAGAAGCCGGCGCCCAGCATCTCGCGCAGCACCGCATTCTTGTGCGGCTCGCGCTGCTGGCCGGCGCCAAAGGCGATCTCGGCCAGCTGCGATTCCATCATGCCGCGCATGGCGCGCAGCTCGCTCATCATGCTGCCCATTTCGGCGGCAGCGCTGGCCTTGGCGCCGGCGACAGCTTCCGCCACCATGGCCGAGATGCGCTGCATATCCACGGCAGGCGCGGCGGCCGCGATAGGTGCCGCCGGGATGGCCGGCGCCGCGGCGGCGCGCGGGGCGACGTGGCGCGGCGGCAGTGCGCGGGCGGCGGCGGCGGCCGCGGCAGCCGCGGCGGCCGCGCGCTGCGGGTCGCGCGGCGCTTCACGCGGGATATCGCGCTGCACCGCGCGCGGCGCGGCGTCGTCGAAGCCGGCTTCGCGCGCCACGGCGCGCGCCGGACGCGGCACGGCGCGTTCTGCCGGCGCCTGCGGTTCATCCTGGAAGGAAGACTGGAAAGCCGGCTCGATGCGCTGATCGAAGGCTTGCGGCGCCAGATCCAGCTGCGGCTCCGGCGCGGCCATCGGCGAACCGGCTGCCGGCATGGCCAGCGAAGCGGCATCGTCATTGGCCAGGGCCAGAATCTCCACGCCGCCCTCGACGGCGCGATTGGAGAGGATCACAGCATCCGGGCCGAGGGCCTCGCGCACTTTGCGCAGCGCCTCGCGCGAGGTCGGCGCGGTGAATTTCTTGACGTTCATTGCAACTCCTGCAGTCTTCCACTAGATGATGAAATTATTGACGATGCACAGGAGAAACCATCGAATGAACAGCCCCGGAATTACCCCTTATTTGCGGCGTGCTTACTGCGCCCCCACCAGCGCGGTCACGCGGATGGTTTTCGTTTCAGGAATCTCGGCATGCGACAGCACCTTCAGCTGCGGCAGTGCGCGGCGCAGGAAACGCGCCAGCAGCGGACGCAGCGGTCCCGGCACCAGCAGTACCGGCGTCACGCCCAGCGCTTCCTGCTGCGCGGCCGCCGCGGCGGCCTGCTGCGCAATGGTGTCGGCCAGGCCCGGCTCGATGCCGGCCGTGTCGCCGGCGCCGGTGGCCATGGCCTGCATCAGCAGGCGCTCCAGGCGGTTGTCCAGCGTCATCACGGACAGCTCGCCGCCGGCCGGGAACAGCTGCTGCACGATGGCGCGGCCGAGGGCGATACGCACCTGCCCCGTCAGCTCGTTGGCATCCTGGGTCAGCGGCGTGAACTCGGCCAGGTTTTCGATGATGGTGCGCATGTCGCGGATATGCACGCCTTCGGCCAGCAGGTTCTGCAGCACCTTCTGCAGGGTGGACAGCGACAGCATCTTCGGCACCAGATCCTCCACCAGCTTCGGCGACTCCTTGCCCAGGTGGTCCAGCAGCGACTGCACCTCGGAGCGGCCCAGCAGCTCGGCGGCGTGGGTGGTAATCAGATGGTTCAGGTGGGTTGCCACCACGGTGCCCGCATCGACCACGGTATAGCCCATGCTGGTGGCCTGATCGCGCAGGCCGGCGTCGATCCACACGGCCGGCAGGCCGAAAGCCGGATCGGTGGTCGCCAGGCCGGGCAGGGTACCGCTGGCCATGCCCGGATTGATGGCCAGGAACTGGCCGTTGAACGCTTCGCCCGTACCCACTTCCACGCCCTTCAGCGTGATGCGGTAGGCGGACGGCTTCAGCTCCAGGTTGTCGCGGATATGCACCGGCGGCGCCAGGAAGCCCACTTCCTGCGCGAACTTCTTGCGGATGCCCTTGATGCGCTTCAGCAGCTCGCCGCCCTGGTTCTTGTCCACCAGCGGAATCAGGCGGTAGCCCACCTCCAGGCCCAGGGTATCGACGGCCAGCACGTCCTGCCAGCTGGCCTCTTCCTGCTCCGGCGCCGCCGCTGCCGCGCCCCCGGCTCCGCCGGCGGCAGCACCGCCGCCGCCCGCCGCGCCCGCCGCTTCGCCCGCCGGCGACGCAGCCCCTTCCCTGGCGCGCTTGGACAGCATGTAGCCGGCGCCGCCCAGCGCGCCGCCCAGCAGCAGGAACACCAGGTTCGGCATGCCGGGAATCAGGCCCAGGCCGCCGATGATGCCGGCCGTGATGTACAGCACCTGCGGCTTGGCGAACAGCTGCGAAATCACCTGGGTGCCGATGTCCGAATCGCTGGCCACGCGCGACACCACGATACCGGCCGCAATCGAAATCACCAGCGATGGAATCTGCGCCACCAGGCCGTCACCGATGGCCAGCAGCACATAGTTTTTCAGCGCGTCGGCAAACGGCATATCGTGCTGGATCATGCCCACCAGCAGGCCGCCGATCACGTTGATCAGGGTCACCAGGATACCGGCCACGGCATCGCCGCGCACATACTTGGACGCACCGTCCATCGCGCCGTAGAACTCGGCTTCCTGCGACACTTCGCTGCGGCGCTTGCGGGCGTCCGCCTCGCCGATCAGGCCGGCGTTCAGGTCGGCGTCGATCGCCATCTGCTTGCCCGGCATTGCATCCAGGGCGAACCGCGCGCCCACTTCGGCGATGCGGCCGGCGCCCTTGGTCACGACCACGAAGTTAATGATGGTCAGGATCACGAACACCACGATACCGACCGTGTAGTTACCGCCGATCAGGAAGTGGCCGAAGGCCTCGATCACCTTGCCGGCCGCGTCCGGGCCGGTGTGGCCCTCGGTCAGCACGACGCGGGTCGAGGCCACGTTCAGCGACAGGCGCAGCATGGTGGACACCAGCAGCACGGTCGGGAAAGCCATGAAATCGAGCGGCTTGACCGTGTACAGGCTGGTCAGCAGCACGATGATGGACAGCGCGATATTGAAACTGAAGAACAGGTCCAGGATGAAGGCCGGCAACGGCAGGATCATCATGGCCAGCAGCATGATGATCAGGATGGGCGCGGCCAGGCTCTTGCTGTTCGCGCCCGACAGTCCGCTCATCCATCCAGGAAGCTTCACGCTGTTCATTCTTGTACTCCGTTGTTATCTGGTTTCTTTGCTGCTGCCGGGTCCATGTCTTCCGGCACATCGAGCCGGGTCGGACGGTCCGGATACTTGAGGCCCGGACGGTAAGCTTTCAGCTGGTACACATAGGCCAGCACTTCGGCCACGGCGGCGTACAGGCGCGGCGGAATTTCGTCGCCGATGTCGCTGTGCTTGTGCAGCGCACGCGCCAGCGGCGGCGCTTCCAGGATCGCCACCTTGTGCTCTTTCGCCAGCTCGCGGATCTTGGCTGCCACGTCGTCGGTCCCCTTGGCCACCACTTTCGGCGCGCCGTTCGAGCCATCGGCATACTTCAGCGCCACCGCGTAGTGGGTCGGGTTGGTCACCACCACGTCGGCGGTCGGCACGTCGGCCATCATGCGGCGCTTGGCCATCTCGCGCTGCAGCTGGCGGATCTTGCCCTTGATCTGCGGGTTACCATCGGACTCCTTGGATTCCTGGATCAGCTCCTGGCGCGTCATCTTCAGCTTGTTCGCGTAGTGCCACATCTGGTACGGCGCATCGATCAGCGCGATCAGGCCCAGCGAGCCGACAATGAACAGGAAGCTCATGGCAATCATGTCCATCAGGTGGCCGAAGCTGGCATACAGCGGTTCGCCCAGCAGGCCGAAAATGGCTTCCTTCTGGCGCATGATGACCACGTAGGCCACCGAACCGACCACGATGGACTTGATGATGGCTTTCGCCAGCTCCACCAGGGAGTTGGTCGAGAACATATTGCCGATCCCCGTCAGCGGGTTCAGCTTCATGAAATTCGGGGTGAAGGCCTTGGAGCTGAACAGCCAGCCGCCCACCAGCAGCGGCGACACCAGGGCCACGACCATCACGGCCACGCCCAGCGGCAGGCAGGAAATCAGCACCTGCACCAGATCGGCCAGGATGCGGCGGATCAGGACATCCGGATCGAAGATCTGTTCGCGCGTCAGGGACAGGCCGGAGGTCATCATGTGGCTCAGGTCGCGCACCATGCCCGAACCCGTCACCCACAGGCCGGCGCCCGCGGCCATCAGCACGGTAAACGTGGCAACTTCGCGTGACCTGGGTACGTCGCCTTCTTCGCGCGCCTGTTCCAGCCGCCTGGGTGACGCGTCTTCTGTCTTCTCGGCTTCGCTGTCTTCAGCCATGTACTGCTCCTGTTATCGACCCTGCCATTATCCGGGACGGAGCGCACCCCCTATCTATGGAAAAAGGGCGGAAAACCGCCCCTTTTCATTATTGCTCTTCGGAAATATCCGCTTTTTTCGCGGTGTCCGCCGGGGTGTCCGGCGGCGGTTTCGGACGGCCGTGCTGCTGCACGGTCTGGTCGATGGCGCCGAAAATGGACTTGCCGTCGGCGTCCAGCATCTCGATCCTGATGCTGTCGCCGAAGGACATGAAGCCGGTTGCCGGCTTGCCGTCGGCGATGCTTTCCAGGCAGCGCTTTTCGGCAATGCACGAGTAGCCCTTCTTCGCATCCTTGTTGGACACGGTGCCCGAGCCGACGATGGTGCCGGCGCGCGCATTGCGCGTTTTCACCAGGTGGCTGATCAGCTGGGCGAAGTTGAACACCATGTCCACGCCGGCATTCGGCTGGCCCACCAGCTTGCCGTTCCAGATCGAGCGCAGCGGCAGATGGACCTTGGCATCCTTCCAGGCCTCGCCCAGTTCGTCCGGCGTGACGGCCACCGGGGCGAAGCTGGAGGCCGGCTTCGACTGGAAGAAGCCGAAGCCTTTCGCCAGTTCTTCCGGGATCAGGTTGCGCAGCGAGACGTCGTTGACCAGCATCAGCAGGCGGATTTGCTGGAAGGCCTGGTCGGGGCTGGCGCCCATCGGCACATCGTCGGTGATCACGGCGATCTCGGCCTCGAAGTCGATGCCCCACTCTTCGTGTTTCAGTTCGATATCGTCGGTCGGGCCGATGAAGTCGTCGCTGCCGCCCTGGTACATCAGCGGATCTTCCCAGAACGAGGCCGGCATCTCGGCATTGCGCGCCTTGCGCACCAGTTCCACGTGGTTGACGTAGGCCGAGCCGTCGGCCCACTGGAAGGCGCGCGGCAGCGGGGCCATGCACTGCTTCGGATCGAAATCGAAGCTGCGGCGGGCCTTGCCTTCGTTCAGTGCGCGGTAGAGTTCATCGAGCTGGGGTGCGATGAAGGACCAGTCGTCGAGGGCGCGCTGGAGGGAGCGTGCGACGCCATCGGCGACCACCGCCGTTTTCAGGTCGCGCGCGACGACAAGCAGTTGGCCATCGCGGGTGCCGTCTTTCAGTGTTGCGAGTTTCATTCTGGCCTGCAGGGTGATTTTGACAGGCCAAGACTTTACCAGATCACTTCAACTGCCCGGGAATCTCGCCGTCCAGCAATTGATCGATCCACGCCTCCAGCTGCCCGGCTTCGGCTGCCTGCACGGCCTGCTCCGGATACGCTGCTGCGCCGGCCCGGTGCAGCAGACGCATCAACAAGCGCCGCCGCTCGGCGAGCATGCCAGCCTTTACGCCCTGCTCCATGCCCTGTTCCATGCCCTCCTTCAGGCCGCGCTGTTCGGCTTGATACTTCCACAGGTCTTCGGGTGTATCGAATCGTTGATGAAACATGGCGTGCACCTCCAGTAAAGAAATTTCTTCCGGAATGGATAGCGATCGGAACCCATGCCGCAAGCGATGCAGGATCCAGTCCCGCATGAAATGCTTCAACTCCGTGTTGCGCTTGCCGGCCAGCCAGCCGGTAATGTGCTGCAAGGCAAACAGCAGGTCGGTCTCGCCCGATATCTGTTCAATTTCCAGCAAGGACGACAGCACGCTGCGCTCCGGCGCCGATCGCATCTGCCTTTGATCCAGCAGCACATACTTTTGTTCCGGCTGCAGCCCCTCCAATTCCGGCGGCAATGCATTCTGCAAGACGCCCAGCTCCGTGCTTGCAGTCCACGGCGCCGCGCCGGTATACAGCACTACCGGCAGCAATAACGGCAGCCAGCCGTCGCGCACGCGCTGCTGGCGCAGCAGATCCTGGCACAGCAAGCCCGCATACACCTGCATGCGCAAGGCCATCCAATGATCGGCATGCGACTGAAACTCCAGCAGCAGATACACCGGCGGCGCGGGAAAGCGCTGTACGCGCCAGACCATGTCGCCGTGCCGTTGCGTGCCGGCCGGGCTTACATAGCTGCAATTGCAACGCTGCAGCTTGAACGCGCCACGCACGGCATGTGGCCAGACGATGCAAAGCAGTTCGCCTACCACGTCGGGATAAGCGAACAGTTGTTTGCAGCTGATATCGTCGGATGCGCTCATCCGGTAAGAGTAAGCGCGGCAGAAAAGACGCGCCTTGGCGGCGCGCAAGGATCAGGCGGGGCTCAGGCAGGCGCCAGCAGTGCCAGCTGTTCGGGCGTCAGGTAGCACCACTCGCCCTCCTGCAAGCCGAGCGACTCCAGCTGCAGCTTGCCGATGGCCGAACGGTGCAGGGCGGCGCAGTGGTTGCCGGCTGCTGCCAGCATGCGCTTCACCTGGTGGTATTTGCCCTGCTCCAGCACGATCTCCAGCTGGTGCTCGCCCTTCTTCTCGCACACCAGCGCCGCCAGCGGCGCCGGCTCGTCGTGCAGCTGCACGCCGGACAGCAATTGCTGCACCAGCTCATCGGTCACCGGCTCCTGCGTGGTCGCCTGGTACACCTTCGGCACATGCCGCTTCGGCGACGACTGCGCGTGAATGAAGGGTCCATCGTCCGACATCAGCAGCATGCCCGTGGTGTCGTGATCGAGGCGTCCCACCGGCTGCACATCGCGCCAGGTAAACTGCTCCGGCAGCAAGGTCAGCACGCCCGGATGGTGGCTTGGCTTGCGCGAGCATTCGTAGTCGGCCGGCTTGCACAGCGCGATGTACACGTGCTCGCGGTACACCCACTCCTCCTCGAACACATGCAGCACCAGGCCGTCGGTGTCGATGGTGGCTTTGTAATTGTCTTGCACCTCGCCATTGATGACGACGTCGCCGTCCTCGATCAGGGCACGGCAGTATTTGCGCGTCCCGAAGCCTTGCGACTGCAGGATGCGATCCAGGGAAAGTTTGCTCATGGCCGAGATTTTACCGGATATTGATGTACATCAAGCTCTGTTCAGGACAGCTTGCTAGACTCAAAGCGCGTTAGGAATTTACTGAACGTGAATAGGAAGAAACGCCATGAAGCTTGCCAACTATCATGCAGCGTCGCTGCAAACCCAACTCGTTCTGACCCGCTGCCAGGGGCGCGCGGAAACCATGCCGCAGCGCAGCTGGCAGCAGCGCGTTCAGGAAAATCTGATGGAATGGCTGGCGGCGGGCGGCTTGCACGGCGTGACAGCAAGCGATCCGTCACGCACGAAAACAGCGGCCAAGGGCCGCCGTTCTCTTGCCTCACGTGGAGACAGTAACGAGGAATTTCAATTCTCTCTAATCCGCATTCACGATGCGGCTGAGTAGTCACTACCCAAGTTCAAGTTTTGGAGCCCTCCCTTGAATTGAACTACACCGTCAATATAGTCCACGTCGGGGAATATACAAGGCTTAAAGGAAGCAGTTTGCCAACGTTGCCGCTTCAGCAGCTCAGCCTTATCAATGCAGGCTCGGCTTGACGGAATCCGCTGCCGCCTTGAGGGCGCCGGAGCCCACGGCCGCGCCGAATTTCTTCAGCACGCGTTCCGGCAGGCCTTCATGCTGGGTGTAGTCGATCACGTCTTCCGCTTTGACCACATCGCGCGCCACGCTATCCACGCTGCCCAGGTCGTCGGCCAGGCCCATCTCGATGGCGCGGGCGCCGGTCCAGAACAGGCCGGAGAACATTTCCGGCGTTTCGTGCAGGCGCTTGCCGCGGCCGGTACGCACCACGTCGATGAACTGCTCGTGGATTTCCTTCAGCATGGTTTGTGCATGCTGCTTGTGCTTTTCCGATTGCGGGCTGAACGGATCGAGGAAGCCCTTGTTCTCCCCCGCCGTCAGCAGGCGGCGCTCGACGCCCAGTTTTTCCATCGTGCCGGTAAAGCCGAAGCCGTCCATCAGCACGCCGATGGAACCGATGATGGATGCCTTGTTGACGTAGATGCGGTCGGCCGCCGCTGCAATATAATAGCCGCCGGAGGCGCAGATCTCGTCCACCACCACGTACAGCTGCTTGCCCGGATAGCCCTTGCGCAGGCGGTGGATCTCGTCGACGATCATGCCGGCCTGCACCGGGCTGCCGCCCGGGCTGTTGATATGCAGGACCACGGCGACCGAGCCGGCGTCGGCAAACGCCTTGTTCAGCGCCGGGATCACGACCGAGGCCGCGCCGCTGCCTTCGCTTTCGATATTGCCCTCGATCTCGATCAGCGCCGTGTGGCGGCCCAGCGATTCGCTGTCGCCGCCCAGGTGAATATCGAAATAGCTGATCACGGCCAGGAACACCACCACCAGCAGGAAGACCTTGAAGAAAATGCTCCAGCGGCGGTTGGCGCGCTGTTCCTTCAGCGTGGCAAAGACCAGCTTTTCCAGCACCTCGCGCTCCCAGTTAATGGGCGGCACACCCGGCGGCGGCGTATGCGGCGGTGGCGGAGGGCTAGGCGGCGTGGTGTTGTTCAGGTTGTCGCTCATGGTTGCTTTCTTGGCGCGTCAGGCACGCGCCGGGCGGACGTAATCGTCCGGTTGCCAGTAAATATTCTGGTCGCGCTCGCTGACTGCGATCGGACGCAGGCGCCCGCCACGGCAGGGGCCGCCGGCGCATTGTCCATTTTCCGGCAGGTAGATGGCGCCGTGCGTGGAGCACATGATATACAGCTTGCTCGCTTCGAAGAACTCCCCTTCGGCCCAGTCCAGCTCGATGGGCACGTGGGCGCAGCGGTTCAGGTAGGCATAGGCCTTGCCGCCGTGGCGCACCACGAAGCCGGTGGCGTCCTCGCCGCCGGCCGTCACCGGGAAGCGGATGCCCCTGCCGCCGTCGCTGATGGCGTCCGCGGCACAGATCAGGATATCGTCCATCATGCGTTCTCGTTCAGCCACTGGTGCAGCTCGGGCACCGAGCGCGCGCTATAAATAGGCTTGCAGGCCTGCAGCTGGTCAACCGGGTGCGCGCCGTACTCGACCGCGATGCCGGAGGAGCCGGCGTTCTGCGCCATCATCAGGTCGTGCGTGGTATCGCCGATCATCACGGTACGGCGCAGGTCCTGGCCCAGCTCGCGCGTCAGTTCCTGCAGCATGGCCGGATGCGGCTTGGAGAAGGTCTCGTCGGCGCAGCGCGTGGCATCGAAGGTGGACAGCAGGCCGGCCGCGTTCAGCGAACGGTTCAGGCCGACCCGGCTCTTGCCGGTGGCTACCGCCAGGAAATAGCCTTGCTGCGACAATTCCTGCAGCATCTCGGGAACGCCATCGAACAGGGTCAGTTCATGGTCCTTGCTCAGGTAGTGATAGCGGTAGCGCTCCACCATGCGCGGATAGTATTTCGGATCGACGTCCGGCAGCGCGACCTGCAGCGCTTCGCCCAGGCCCAGGCCGATGACGTGCGAAGCCGCCTCGCGGCTGGGAATGGGCAGGCCGAGATCCTTGGCCGAAGCCTGGATGCACTTGACGATGGTTGCCGTGCTGTCCATCAGCGTGCCGTCCCAATCGAAGACGATCAGGTCAAATTGCTTTCTTGCCATTATCTTGTGCTCAGTTCAACGGTTTCCCCAAGCTTACCAAGAATTTTTCGCATTCGGCAGCCAACGGTGCGTTAAGTGTCGTCGCCTTGCCGGTTTCCGGATGGGTAAACGTGATTTGGTGGGCGTGCAGGAACATGCGCTTTAGCGCGCCGCGCGTATCGGTGGCCTTTTGCAGCGCCTTGTTGAGCGCAAAATCGCCGTATTTGTCGTCACCTGCAATGGGAAAGCCGGAAGATGCCAGATGAACGCGGATCTGGTGGGTGCGCCCGGTTTTCAGCTCCGCTTCCAGCAGGGCAAATTCCTGGAATTTCTTCAGCAGGGTAAACACCGTGTGGGAAGCCTGGCCGTCGGCCTGCACCCGCACCCGGCGTTCGCCGTCCGCCAGCGTATATTTGTGCAGCGCCAGCTTGACGTGCTGGCGCTGGTTCTTCCAGTCGCCCACTGCCAGGGTCAGGTAGCGCTTGTCGGTCAGACCGTCGCGCATCTGGTCGTGCAGGCTGTTCAGCGCCGAACGTTTCTTCGCAAGCAACAGCAGACCGGAGGTTTCGCGGTCCAGGCGGTGCACCAGCTCCAGGAATTTGGCGTCCGGGCGGGCGGCGCGCAACTGCTCGATGACGCCAAAGGACACGCCGGAGCCGCCATGCACGGCAACGCCAGCCGGCTTGTCGATCACCAGCAGGTGGGCGTCCTCGAAAATAATGGGAAATTCGGCAGCCGGCACCGTCGATTCTTGTTTTTCAGCAACACGAACCGGCGGAATGCGCACCACGTCGCCCTGGTTCAGGCGGTATAACTGGTCGATGCGGCCCTTGTTGACCCGCACTTCACCCGAGCGCAGGATGCGATAGATATGGCTTTTCGGAACGCCTTTGCAAACACGCAACAGATAGTTATCGATGCGTTGACCGGCCTCTTCTTCAGTAATTGTGACGAATTGCGCTTGCGGCAGGACCTGTAAGGGGGCTGCCGGGGCTTTCTTTTCTCCGGTCTTCCCAGAAAATCTCTCTAAGTCCTTCATTTTGAATATATAATCGTTTTGCCGCGGTTTATGACTGCTGCAAGTGTAAGAATAAAAGTACATTTTACACAGGGGCGTATCCATTGGCCTCGCCAAAATTGCAAATTCGGTGGAAAAACGTATATACGCACATTCGTGCGCCGGTCAGGGTGACGACCACTGTTGTCATCGGGCAGAGCGCTCGGGTGCAGAATTAGACTGGCTGGATTGTTAGGATAAGTCCGGTGAGCAAGTGACAGTGCTCGCTGGTTGATGAAGCTGATAACGCTTGCCGTTTCGCCGTTGGCACCACACAAGATGCACCGGCTCGACGATGTGCGCACGCCTGCATGCTCTCCCGCCCCCCGTTTCGATCGGGCCGCCGGAGTACCGCTGTATGCAGTGCGCAGACTCGGCATGACGATCGGCTTCATGCGCCCAATGCGGCAGCAGCGCCAGAACGCGCAGCTGCGCCGCATGCAGAGGCATTTTCCCCGCAGCCTCCTTAATTCACGCGTATATCCTTGTACTGTGCCGCCTCCCTGGAGGCGGCTTTGACATGGCCCAAGGGTCGCGGAGTTAATAAAAATGAAACGCATGTTGTTTAACGCTACGCAGCAGGAGGAGCTGCGCGTAGCAATTGTCGATGGTCAGAAACTGATCGATATCGACATCGAGACCGCCGGACGCGAGCAGCGCAAGTCCAATATCTACAAAGGCGTCATCACCCGTATCGAACCCTCGCTGGAAGCCTGCTTCGTTTCCTACGGCGAAGACCGTCACGGTTTCCTGCCATTCAAGGAAGTGGCGCGCAGCTATTTCCGTGAAGGCGTGGACGTGCGCAATGCCTCCGTCAAGGAAGCGCTGCGCGAAGGCCAGGAAATCATGGTGCAGGTGGAAAAGGAGGAGCGCGGCAACAAAGGCGCTGCCCTGACCTCCTTCATCTCGCTGGCCGGCCGCTACCTGGTGCTGATGCCGAACAACCCGCGCGGCGGCGGCGTATCGCGCCGCGTGGAAGGCGAAGAGCGCCAGGAACTGCGCGAAACCATGGACAAGCTGGACCTGCCGCAAGGCATGTCGGTGATTGCCCGTACCGCCGGCATCGGCCGTACCGTGGAAGAGCTGCAGTGG